>Ga0247611_10008482_pt1 | contig 12651 bp, 17 predicted proteins | sample 177DNAGHGhighgp2_FD_192422 | JGI IMG/M metagenome (GOLD analysis project Ga0247611, IMG submission 192422) | Sheep rumen microbial communities from Palmerston North, Manawatu-Wanganui, New Zealand - 1770 DNA GHGhigh gp2 | ecosystem: Host-associated > Mammals > Digestive system > Stomach > Rumen... | reverse complement strand
CTGGTATGGCATTTGCTAATGCATTCTTAGGTGTATGTCACTCAATGGCTCATAAATTAGGTGCATTCCATCACCTACCTCATGGTGTTGCTAATGCCTTAATGATTGATGAAGTATTAAGATTCAATGCTGAAGAAACTCCAGCTAAGATGGGTACATTCCCTCAATATGACCATCCAAAAACACTTGAAAGATATGCTATGGTAGCTACTGCTCTTGGCTTAAAGGGTAAGACAGATAAAGAAAAATTAGAAGCTTTAATTAAGGCTATCGACGAATTAAAAGCAACAGTTGGTATCAAACCTACAATCAAAGATTGGAATGTTGATGAAACTGACTTCTTAAATAGATTAGATGCTATGTGCGAGCAAGCATTCGATGATCAATGTACAGGAGCTAACCCAAGATATCCATTAATTAGCGAAATTAAGACTATGTACTTAAATGCTTATTATGGCAAAAAAGATGGTTCTTGGAACAAGTAATTAAACAAAAATAAACCGAAGGAAATTCCTTCGGTTTTTCTTTTATTTAAGCCATTTTTAGGAAAAATAAAAGGAGGCTCGAAATGTCCTCCACTTTATTATCTCTTTTCTTTAATTCTAGATGCTTTAGCAGATAATGTTCTAATGTAGTTAAGCTTAGCTCTTCTAACTAGACCACGTCTTACAACTTCAATCTTAGCAACAAGTGGTGAATGAATTGGGAATGTTCTTTCAACACCTACACCATAACTAGTCTTTCTTACAGTATAAGTTTCAGAGATTCCTCCACCTTGCTTTTTAATTACTAATCCTTCGAATACTTGTAATCTTTCTTTACCTTTTTCATCCTTGATTCTAACAGATACTTTAACTGTATCTCCAGCTCTAAACTCAGGTACATCAGTCTTCATGTATTCTTTAGTAATGTCGTTGATTAATTCTTGTCCTTTTAATTTAGCCATACATAAACACCTCTTTCTTTCTTACCACATTCATAGATAATAGTACATCCAGCGGAATATAGCCTAATACGACAATAAGTATTTTATCATATTCAATTCTTTATATCAAGTGTATTTTTAGTTTTTTTAAAGATATTGTCTATATCAATAAATTATAGTATAATTTAAAAAGAGGTGGATTGTAATGAAAACAAGGAAAATACATCCATACTTCATAATAATATTAACATTTTTAGGAGTTATTCTATCAGGAACATTACTATTAGTTCTTCCTGTATCTTCTGGAAACGGTAAATCAATTGGCTTTGTTGATGCATTATTTATGTCAACAAGTGCTACATGTGTTACTGGACTTGGAACTGTAGATGTTGCTACTGGATTATCCATATTCGGTAAGTTCGTTTTAGCTCTATTAATGGAAATAGGAGGATTATCTATTTTAACGATAGCTATTTTCTTCTTTACAATAATGGGAGCTAAAATAAGTGTGAGTAACAAATTCTTACTTAGAGAAGCATTAAATCAAAGCTCAGTTAGAGGGCTTACTACTCTTGTTATTAAGATTATAATATGGGCAACATTAGTTCAGTTTATAGGCGTAGTGCTCAATATGTTTGCACTAATGCCTGCTTTTGATGGAAATTTCCCTAAAGCATTAGCGTATTCTATATTCCATTCAATTGCATCATTTAATAACGCAGGCTTTGATGCCTTTGGTGTAACAGCAACTGGTGATTATAGTATGATTCCATTCAAAGGAAATCTAATGCTTAATACTTCTACTATGTTTCTAATTATTTTTGGAGGAATCGGCTTTGTCGTTCTATCAGACTTAGTCAAAAAACGTAGATGGAAATTATTACAATTACATACAAAAATAGTTATTGTTACTACCTTAGTACTAATATTTGGCGGGGCTATTTTAATAAAGCTTACTGCCTGGAATGATTTTACTTGGCTACAAGCCTTCTTTGCATCAGTAACATCAAGAACAGCAGGATTTACAACATATAATATGTCTAATTTAACTGAACATCCTGCAACATATGTTATAATCATATTCTTGATGTTCATAGGTGCAAGTCCATGTTCTACTGGTGGAGGTATTAAAACTACTACACTTGCTATCGCTCTAATTGCTACTTTATATTATGCAAGAGGGAAAAAAGCTAAAGTATTCAAAAGAAAAATTGATGATGCCCAAATATTTAAAGCCTTTGTATTAATCGGTATAGGTGTTATGATTGTTATTGTTGGTACATTCATCGTTTGTGCAGCTCAGCCCGAATTTGGCATTACAAAGACTTTATTTGAAGTAGTTTCAGCTTTCTCAACTACAGGACTAACTATGGGTATTACTGGTAGCTTAAATATTTTTAACAAATTATTCTTCTGTCTATTAATGTTTGTTGGACGTTTAGGCCCACTAACAATAATTGGTTTAGTCAACAAGAACTGGATGACAGAATCAAATGAAGAAATACAATATGTTGAAGAGAGTGTGATTATAGGATGAAAAAGACATTCATGGTTATCGGACTAGGACGTTTTGGATCATGTATTGCAAAAGAATTAGTTCAAAACAAATGCGATATTATTGCTATTGATAAAGATGAAAAAAGCGTTCGTGATATAAGTAAATATGTTAATAATTGTGTTATTGCTGATTCAACAAGCTTAAGTGTATTAACAGACTTAGATGCAAGCAAAGTTGACCATGCTGTTGTAGCAATCGGTAATAACTTACAAGCTTCTATTCTTTCAATCATTAACCTAAAAAAATTAGGTGTTAAAAAGATTACTGTTAGAGCAGATGATTTAACATATAAAGAAGTATTTGAAGCACTAGGAGCAACAGATGTCATTGTTCCAGAAGAATCAAGTGCTATCTCTCTAGCAAACCAAATTATGAGTGATTCAGTATTAGATTATTATGGTGTATCTGCTGATTATGCAATGGTTAAAGTAATTGTTGGAAAACATTTTATTCCTAAAAACCTAATTGAATTAAATTTAAGAGCTTTATTTGATGTAAATATCGTAGGTATTATAAGAGATGGTAAATTCTTCATTCCTAAAGGTACTGATACAATTAACCCAGATGATGTAGTTGTTGTAGTAGGTACTGCTGCTAAGATTAATAAACTTGATGATTTCTTTAACAAGGTTGATCCTAAAAAGAAAGAAACTAAGAAAGAAACAACTAAAAAGAAATAAAAAAACAGAACTTCGTTTGAAGTTCTTTTTTTAGCCTTTTTTAAGTTTTTTTTATTAAACTAATAAAGTTATAAGTGGCATAGTTAAAATACATAAAATGGTGCCACAAAGCACTAAACTAGCAGCATCTTCTTGTCCTTCTCCTACCATTTCAGAGAAGTTTAGGACAACACTAGCTATTGGAGCACTTGCAAGTATTACTAATGCTTGTTTTACAGTTTGATCTATAGGTAGTGCAAAGACAAATAATAACATTACTAAAGGCATTATTATTTGTTTAACTAAAACCATTATATAAGTCTTATAATTAGCAAATACAACTTTAGGGCTTGTTACTGCAAGTCTCATACCAAGTATTACCATACATAATGGTGTTGTCATTTTTGCTAATATAGTTACTACAGGATCTAATCTTGTAGGAACTTTTATTCCAAATAAGAATAAAGGTAGTGCAACATATATAGCTAAAATGCTTGGATTTAAGAATATTTTTACAAGCCTTACATATTTCTTATCTTGTGAAATAATTAATGAACCAATAGTCCAACCTATTTCATTCATAACAACTAAGAACACTGATGAAATTGCTAGTGCAGTTCCAAGTGCATTAGCATCATTTTTAAATACAGCTTCTAAAATAGGAACTCCTAAGAATCCTACATTACCAAAACATGAAGCAATAGTATATATTCTATAAGCTACTTTTTCTTTGTACTTCTTTCTAAATATAAGAACAAATGTTGTTAAGAAAACAGCAAATATTCCAATAATTAAGCCAGCTGCTATTAATAATGTTTTACCAAGTTCATTTGTATAAGTTGCTTGATTAAACGAATAAAGAATTAATATTGTTTGACATATATACATTAAGAATTTAGCAAAATCAGGAATAGATTCTTTTTTTACTAACTTAAATTTTATTATGCAAAAACCAACAACTGCATATATCATAATGATTGCAACTGTTAAAAATGTTTCTAAAAACATAATAGACACCTCACAAATGATATTATACCACAAACAAGGAATAAAAATACCAGAACTTTGGTAAGTCCTGGTATGGATATAGTGAGTTGCAAATTTAGTCGTCTCTATAACTACCCCTATACGGCCTTAGTAACTAAGACGTTATAGACGCTTGCTAAACTATACATTAGCAACTTTTAGCTTTTCCTTACTTATATTGTATAATTAAAAGCAATATATGTCAATACAATTTTTACAATTTTTTTACATTTTTTATACTTTTTTATTACAATGGCTAAACAAAGCCTTTTTTCTTATTTTTAAGCAAAAACAAAATAAAATGTATAAAAAAGAACCTATAAAGGTCCTTGTATAATTATCCACATTTTCTCAAACTTTATTTTAAGAATAGCTCAAGCTTTAAGCCTAAGCCTTTTGCTATTCTGTCAAGCGTCTTGACTGAAGGATTACCAATGCCTCTTTCGATTTTAGAAATCTCTGCTTGATGAATTCTAGTTATTTTCGCTAATTCTTTTTGCGTTAAACCTTTTTTTATTCTAGCTGTAGTTACAGCAGTAGCAATAGTTATATTTATTCCTACTTCTTTCTTTTCGATTATTTTTCCATTAAAAAATAATTCTTCCGCAGCAATATCTAGTTCATCATTAAAAATTATTCCTGATCCACCAGCAGGTATATATCCATTTTTAAAAATTCTATCATCTTCTAATAATTTTTTAAAGACAGGATATCTACTGAATATATTATGAAAATCATAAGATGTTACAGTGCCATCTAGGAATTCTGATATGACTATTAAATTGTCTTTGAATGTTACTTTTTTAAGTTCGTTATACATAATATATTCCTCCTATCTAATTGGTGGTAGTTTTTTTATTATGCCTGTATTCCACATTTCATTTAATTCTTCTCTATATTTGTTTATGAATTCTTCAACAAGCCTAATTCCGTTTTTGGGAAATTTCCCATTTAATTTTTTGCTATTGCTTATTAAAAACGATGCTTCATATTCACCATAGAAAGCATGTATATGTGGTGGATTATGTTCTTTATCGGAAAGATGCATAAAAATAGTAATCCCATAAAAGAATGAGATTGTTGGCATTTATTATTCCTCCTACTATAATTATATAGGATATATCCTATAATGTCAAGCAAAGAAAAAGAACCTATAAAGGTCCTATTCTAATTCGCTTGCAATTAATACAGCCACATCAAAGCTTGATAATTGCTTCTTATGCTCTATTTGTGTTCCTAAATCTGATCTATCCCATCCATCAGCAACAATTATATCTCCTGATAAGAAGAATGTATATAGATTTAATCCGTTAAAATCAGACATTGCTTCTAGTGCTGATGATTCCATTTCAACACAAATACAACCTTGTGTTTTTCTTTTTTCAATATTACCAACAGTCTCTCTATATATAGAATCTGTAGTCCAAGTATAACCTAATATATAATCTAAATTGTTTTTCTTGCATACTTCTTCAATTAATTTATAGTTTTTCATATCAATAAAATCACTAGCAGGCGCATAATGATAACTTGTTCCTTCATCTCTATATGCTTTTGTTGGAATAATTATTTTATCTTTTGCATTTTTATCTAATACTCCACAAGATCCAAAGAATATAAAGTTTTTAGCACCTGTTATATAACTTATTTCTTCTAATATAGCTACAGCTGCAGGTGCACAAACTATAGACATATAGAATAATACATCTAATTCTTCTAAATAATATACATCTATTATTCCATTAGCTGTTCCTGTAAAAGCAACTTTCTTATTAGAATATTTTTTTAATATCTCTTCTTTTACTTGAACTGAATAAGTTACTATACATTTGTCACATATTTTTTCAATTGGTTCTATTCCCATACTTCCATATGAATCTTTTGGAGTAAATAGAGGTTTAGATGTATCAAATGAATCATTAATCATTATTCTCACCACCATTTTTATCTAACACATTTGGATAACTACATAAAACTGTATCTAAATATTTAATCCCACAAAAATATTTACAAATAGATATATTCTTAATTGCACATTTATGTTCTTTTGTATTTTCTGCTTTATTCCATGGACAATTATCTTGAGGCCAATCCAGATTATCACTAACTAAATCAATATCCATATTAGCCCCTCTAAGTTCTTTTATTTCCATTTTTATCACTCCACTATATATAATTATAACATATTATTTATAAAAACAAAAAGTGATACTTTTGTATCACTCTATTGGTTTTCAAGTTCATTGTTTAATTTATCATTTAATTTCTTTGTAACACTCTTTGTAATAAAGAATATAGTTAGCCATATAGTCAAGAAAGCTAAAACGAATATAACTGTATAAATAATTATTACTTCTATTTTTAAAGGAAGCCAACTATTTAATAAATAGCCTGCAGTATAGACAACATAAATACTAATTAATTGGAAGAATAAGCCTTTTACTCTTGACCATGATTCAACTATATTAAATACTGAACTACCTGCATGGACAAAAGCTATTATATAAGTTGTGATTATGGCTAAAAGCATTGTTGAACCACTTAAATTTAGTTCTGTTCCTGAGTTTTCTATACATAAATATACAATGCCCGCAACTATTGGACCAAGTCCAGAAAACATTAAGCCACGTTTTAAGAATTCTTTTACATAATAATTCATACTATAACCCCATCCTTTGCTTAACATTTTTTAATTCTCTTCTTGATATATAATCAATATATCCATTTTTAAATACTACTTTTAAGCTTCCACCTATAGTAGATTCAAACTTCTTTATTTTCTTTTTATTTGCTAAACAAGATTGATTAATTTTGATAAATTGTGCCAAATTCATTTCTTCAATTTGATACAATCTTTGTTTAATTTGATATTTCTTATCATTAATTAAAGCAAATACTTTATTATTTTCAGACAAAAAACATGTTACATCATTAATATCAATTTTTATTATTTCATCATTTAATGTACCAGTTAGATCAACATTTACTGATTCAACTAAAGATTCTATTTCATCTATTAGTTTTGTTCTTTCATTTGCATAAATTAATACTTTTTCTTCTGATACTTCTTCTATATATGTATAACACTTCATAGGACTTACCTCCTATGAATAATTATACAATACTAACAATCATTTTTTAATCTTTTGTTGAAAAATAAAATAGTTAGTAAGCCGAAAACAATTAAATATCCAAATGTAATTAATAAGAATAATAAACCTCTATCACTAAATACATAATATGTAACATTTCCAAATTCATCAGGTACAACATGAGATGCATGTGTAATAACTCTTCCTAGATATACTGATGGATAAAATGGTAAGCAAGAAGCTATAACTTCAAAACTACCCATAGTTTCTAGTGGCATCCATGCTCCACCAATAATACCACTTAATGAAATAAAGATAGATGAAATTCCTGGAGCACTTTTATCATTTAAAATAGTCGCAAAAATCATTCCAATTAAAATATTCATAGTCATAATAGGAATCATTACAAGTATTAATAATAAACTCTTATGGAAAGGAATAAATCCTGTATTAGATGTTGCTCCAAAGATATAGCCTAATATAATACATAAAATTGATTGAATTAATCCAATTATGAAAAATGGGATAAAATAGCCAATTATATAATCTCTACCTTTCATTGGAGATGTATATAATCTCTTTAAGAATGCAGATGATTTATCTTTTGAGATTAATAGTGATGACATTAACATAAGTATTGAATATGAGAATACCATTATACCTGGAATTAAGCTTTTTACTTCAAATATAGGTGTTTTATCTTGTGCATAATGTAATATTATTTGAAATAATAAAACCATTGCGATAGGAAATCCTGCACAAAATATATAAATTAATGGATCTCTTAACATTTCTTTTATATTCCTTTTTGTAAATAGTAATGCTTTATTCATTAATAGCACCTCCTACAATCTTAACAAATGCTTCTTCAAAAGATGTTTCATTTGCCTTTTCTTTTATTTCATCTATTGTTCCTTCAATTAATAAATTTCCTTTTGACATTATAGATACTCTATCACATAAAGCTTCTATTTCTTCTAGGTAATGTGATGTTAATATAATAGTGATTTTCCCTTTAAATTTATTAATTATATTCCACAATTCTCTCCTAGCTAAAACATCAAGTCCTAGTGTTGGTTCATCAAGAAATAATATTTTAGGTTTAGAGATTAATCCTAAAGCTATTGATAATCTTCTTTGATATCCACCTGATAGTGTTTTTGCTCTTTGCTTTGTTACTTCAGATAATCCTAAATCATTTATTATTTGATTTAAATACTCTTCATCTTTTTGATTATATAAGCCTTGGAAGAATTTCAAGTTTTCTAATACTGTTAGATTCATAGCTACAGCACTTTCTTGTGGAGAAATATCAACTAACTTTTTTATTTCATCCATTTCTTTATTACTATATCCAGAAACTATAAATTCACCACTAGTCATATTAGTTAATCCACTTAATATTTTAAGTAGTGTTGTTTTACCAGCGCCATTAACTCCAAGTAAGCCATATAATTCTCCTTCATTAATTGATAAGCTTACATTGTTTAATGCTTTTACATTTTTATAATCCTTACATACATTTTTTACACTAATTATTTCCATTAGCCTCACCTCAAGTCCTATTATATATATTTAATAATCCTTTAAAATAGATTTAAGGTATTCGGTTATTTTTAGATTGTATTCGGAAAAAAAGGGTGTTAAAATTAAGTTGTTTGAGACTTCTAATAGAAAGAAGGAATAATAATGGATAAATTACATTTTCAAAGTGGATATCGTTATAGTGATTCATATTCTATGGAAGAATTCTTTGATAGAGCTTTAATCTATTTGAAAGATGATGAATTCTGCCCACCATATATATTTGATGAAGCAAAATTTAGTAATGTTACTAAAATAGATATTCCCATTATAAAAGCAAAAGGCACAGCTTCTATTAATTATTCAAGACTTCTTGGATATGATAAGCAAGTAGCTTATACAATAGAAACAAAAATAAAAAAGCCAGACGGCTCAACACAAAGAAAATATTCTAATAGTTTTAAAACAGAAACAGAATGGGTTAAAGATTTAGGGACAATAAACGGAATAGGTGAATCTAGTTTTGTTGATCCTAAATAGTTTTTCTTTGTTAGTTTATTATTCTCTTTGACTTCTTTATCTTCCATATCTATCACATTATAATTATTATATTGCAATAAAAAAGGACCTAATTAGATCCTTCATCATATTCCTTATCATCCTCTAAACTCTTCTTATCCTTCTTTTTATAAAATATAAAAAATAGTGAAACACATAATATTAAGAAAGCTCCTATAATAGGTAAAGTCATTATTACTCCTTCTTTAGAATCAGTTCGTGGGCTTATATGATAGACTTTATCATAATTCATGTTTACAGCATAATCTGCATTAAAATCATTTAAATTAAATACAACTGACCACACTGTCTGTGTTCCAGTTCCATCTTGTTTAACCCCTTCTAAGAGACTCATAGATTCTTCTACTGTGTTTATTTTCTTTAAATCTAAAGCATTTGCAAGATAATCAAATCTTTCACATTGTCCCATATATTCTTCCTCATGATCTACGCTAGACATTCTAAAATTAGTACAAACATGATACTTAACTACCTTCATTTGATTATGAAACCACTCAACTATAACTGAGTTTCCACTTTTATCAGCTATAAAGATGTGTTGTGTTAAAAAACGTACTGAATGCATATCATGCTTTTCTAAAAGGGCTACTGCTTCGTCTACTGTTGCGGCTTTATCAAGAAGCAAGCGAACAGCTAAACTAACAATAAGTTCTGGATTTTCCGTATTCATATGCGTTTCAAGAGGGCCTTGATCAAGCAATGATACAGTTAATCCTTTCTCGTTTACACCATCAAGGCACATATAAGGTGATAAAAGTAAGGCTATTCTTCCTTTTAAGCTAGTAGGTGAGATTCCATTTTTTTTGCTAACTGAAATAATATTAGTAGAAACAGTTGATATAGAAGCGTATCCTCCTTTAGGATGTGTAAATAAAGCTAGTGTATCACTACCAGGCAAATCTAGGTTTCTACCTACAAGATAATCTCCATCAGGTGATTCTGTCAAAAAAGCACTGCATCCACTTCCATAAAGGTTCATATCAACCTTTATTCCAAATAGCATTTCATCGCAGGCAAATTTAAATAAGTCATCTGCATTCTTAATGTTTGCTTTAATTGCTTTATCCAAATGATAATTTTGCTGATAATTCATTGTATAGAATCCATCGCCTACTTGCTTAATGCTCATCATAGACGAAATTCTACCATGCAAAATACAACCAATAATAACGAATATTAGCATTATTAAGCTAACAAAACTTAAGACCGTTATTTTAACAATCGTTAAACTTTTTTTCATATTGTATCACCATATTCATTATGGCATATAATTTATATAAATAAAAGACCCTTTTCAGGATCTTCTTTATATCAATATATTTCTATATCAAATTAATGTAATTTCTTTTTGATGAAACAATAATGTCTAGCATAATTTCCTTATTTACTTCATCAACCTTATAGAAAATGATATTTTGCTTACAAATAAGTGCTCTATAACCCTGTTTTGAAATTGCTTGATACCTTGGAACTAACCCCATATATGGAAACTCTTTTAAGCTATCAATTATATTCTCAAGATAATCTAAATAATCAACAGCCTCTTTTTTAGAAAAAGCATCGCCTATATACATAATAATATCAATTAATTGATCATTAAACTTATCGGTTCTCTTAATAGAATAACTCACTATAAATCAAGCTTCTTTCTAATATCATTGAATGTGTTTTCTATCGGTGCAACTCTATTATTTCTAACATCATCTTCTGCCTCAGATAGCATTTTTAATAATTCTAGTTCTGCTTGCATTTGATTAAATTGTTCCAAACTTAATAAAACAGTATCTCCACGTCCATTTACTGTAATATATACTGGTTCTCTTGTTTCTTTACATAAATTAGATATTTCATTATATTTATTTCTAAGTTCTGCTGATGGTCTTATATTTTGCATATTCATCATCTCCTATCATTATTATATCACAATTATGATATATTTAGAAGCTTATTTTTGAGTTTTCTTTCGAAAACAACCCTCATTTTTTTAGCATTTTATGCTATTTTTTTTAAAAGGTATTGATATAACTCTACAACTACATTGCACAAAAAAAGACCCTTAAAAGGATCTTCTTAACCTGTATAAAGCATTATAGTCGCTTTAAAGTCTCTAAATCAGTTCTTTCATATTTGTTAGATCCCTTTAAGCTCTTCTTATATTTTCAACACTTTATCGCATCATTTAGCGTTTTATCCTTATTATCTAAGAAGAAATCTCTAATATATAAAAATATAACTATAACCGATTATATTATATTTTTTCATCATATTCTTCTAAGAAAGAATGTTTTACGCCATCTTTTTTATAGCCAATAATCATATCCATGTTGACATTAGTTGCGGCAGAGAATATATGTTTTTCAACTTCTTCGTTATAATTCTCTTTTAGCATTTGAATTAACTTCTTTGTCGTTAATCTTCTACTAACGTTTATTTCATTATCAACTGAACAAGATTCTGTAAAACGACAAGCACACATTAAAAATCTTAAATCATTAGATTTAGCCCATGTCTTAATTGCAGATTCTCTTATTAAATACATTGGTCTAATTAATTCCATTCCTTCAAAGTTATCGCTATGTAGTTTCGGAAGCATTGTTTGAAATGAACCTGTATTAAGCATATTCATAAGAATTGTTTCAATAACATCATCAAAGTGATGCCCTAAAGCTATTTTATTACATCCCATATCTTTAGCAATTCTATATAAGGCTCCTCTTCTCATCTTAGCACATAAATAACACATATTTTTATCTTGTGAATTAACAACATCAAATATATTTGTATCAACTATTTGTGCAGGTATATTAAGTATTTCTAAATTCTTTTTTAAATAGTTTAAATTTGCTTCATTATATCCTGGATTCATTACTAAATATTTAACATCAAAATCAAAATCAGAATGTTTTTTTAGTTGTTGAAATAATTTGGCAAGTAGCGTAGAATCCTTACCACCGGAAATACATACACAAATAACATCATTTGGCTTTATTAACTCGTATTCTTTAATCGCATGTATAAAAGGAGACCATAATTTTGATCTATATGTAGTAATTATTGATCTTTCTATTAATTCTAATCTTGTTAGTTCTCTTTTACTCATTTTTCCACCATCTTTTATTAACTCTACTTTGCATATTATACCAGTTTTTAGTCTAAAATACTATTCTTTTATTAATACTATTTAAATCAAAAATTTAATCAATATTTTTCACACAAAAAAAGACCCTTTTCAGGATCTTAATATTTTTGTATAAACTTTGTAATTGCTACCTGTACAAAGACATAATT
>Ga0247611_10008481_pt1 | contig 12653 bp, 11 predicted proteins | sample 177DNAGHGhighgp2_FD_192422 | JGI IMG/M metagenome (GOLD analysis project Ga0247611, IMG submission 192422) | Sheep rumen microbial communities from Palmerston North, Manawatu-Wanganui, New Zealand - 1770 DNA GHGhigh gp2 | ecosystem: Host-associated > Mammals > Digestive system > Stomach > Rumen... | reverse complement strand
ATCGACAGAAGTCCCGCCGCGTCGATTGCGTCGCAGGCCGAACGCGAATACGCGCGCACCAGCCCCCCTGCGCCGAGCAGAATCCCGCCGAAATACCGCGTGCTGATCACGAGCACGTCATAGAGCTCGCGTTTTTTTAAGACCTCCATCATCGGCAGTCCCGCGGTCCCCTGCGGCTCGCCGTCGTCCGAATACCGCGCCGCGCCGTTTTTCAGCCGGTACGCAAAGCAGTTGTGCGTCGCGTCCCAATGCTGTTTTCTGATGCGTTCGAGGATCGCAAGCGCTTCGCTTTCGTCCGTCACCGGGAAACAGCGCCCGATAAACCGCGAGCGCGAGATCACGTATTCGGTTTCGGCGGTCCGTTCGACCGTTCGATACGGCTTTTGCGCCGTGCCTTCCTGCTGTGCCACGCTTGCCTTTCCGCGCTTCGTTTCAAAAATGCGCAGGTGATACTTCCGTATAGTATATCAAATTGTTCCGCACTTTGCAACCTTTGACCCTTGGAAGCGAAAAACGCCCCCGGCAGACGTCTGCCGGAGGCGTGCGTTCATGGGGTTTGGGGCGAATCGTCGATCTCGATTTCTTTGATGATGCACTCGTTGCCCTTTAAGAGCCACGTTTCGCCGCTGCCGCAATGCGGGCACGTGCGTCCGTACTGCACCGTCGGATACGTCCGTTTGCACGCGTCGCACCAGGTCACCGCGGGGATCGGAATGATCTCCAGTTCCGCGGTTTCCAGCACGGGATGCCTTTTGCGGAAATAATTCCAGCAGTCGGCAAAGTAGTCCGTTACGATGCCGGACACCTCGCCCACCTCAAGCGTCACGCGCGTGATGGCTTTGATCTTTTCCTGCTCGGCAGTCTCCTCGAGGGTTTTTGCCAGATGCAGGATAATGCCCATTTCGTGCATATCAGTCCTTCATGAGATCTTCCACGCTCACGCTGTTGCCGGTGTGCGGATGCGTCTTGTGGAATTCCTTCGTCGCCTTGTTGTATTCTTTGCGCTTTCTGCGCATCATCTTTGCTTCCTTCGAGCCGCTGTGCAGCAGAATTTTGAGACCGCGCTTCGCCGCGTACGACAGCAGTCCCGTGACCTTGTCCTCCGCGCGGCGCATATCCGAGTTGTTCGGATGGTCGCGCAGCAGATGGATCGCATCGAATTCGCAGCGCGTGGTGCAAAGACCGCAGCCGATGCACTTGTTCGCGTCGACGATTGTCGCGCCGCAGCCGAGACAGCGGGCTGTTTCGATTTTGACCTGTTCCTCGGTGAGCGGAAGCCGCGGATCCCGGAAGCCGTTCTTTGCGTCGATCGAAGGATCGACGGGCGGCACCTGCCGCTGCGCGTGATCGTAGGAATCGATCGCCACGTCGCTCTTGTCGAGCTCCTTGAAGAAGCGGCGATCTCTTCCGAGCGTCTGGTTCACGCTGTTCTTCGAAACGGCGCGGGCGAGCGATTCGGCCGCCATATGGCCCTGACCGATCGCATCGATCACGAACTTCGGGCCGGTGAACACGTCGCCGCCGACGAAGATCATGGGATCGTCCGTCTGATAGGTGAACGCGTCCGCGACGGGATAATTGCCGTGGTGGAACTTGACGTTCGTGCCCTCTAAAAGCTTTCCCCATTCGATCGCCTGGCCGATCGCGAACACGATCGTCTTCGCCTCGACGGTGATCGTTTCGGATTCGTCGTACTTCGGCGAGAACTTGCCGGTTTGTGGATCGATCGTGGAAACGCAGCGTTTCAGCACGAGCCCTTTGACCTTGCCGTCTTCGTCGACGAGGACTTCTTTGGGCCCCCACGAGGGCTGAATCTTTACGTTTTCTTCCTCCGCCTCTTTGATCTCTTCGGGAGATGCGGGCATCGTTTCGCGCGATTCGAGACAGAACATCGACACGCTCTTTGCGCCGAAGCGATGCGCGGTGCGCGCGCAGTCGATCGCGACGTTGCCGCCGCCGACGATCACGACGTCGCCTTCGAGCTTGCGGGTGTTGTCCGAAAGCGCTTTCTGGAGGAAGCTCACCGCGATCTCCGTGCCTTCGGCGCGCTCGTTGGGAATGCCCGGAAGCCTGCCGCCCTGACAGCCGATCGCAATGTAGAACGCCTCGTAGCCCTGCTGTTTGAGTTCTTCGATGGTAACATCCTTGCCGACCTCGACGCCGCAGCGAATGTCGACGCCGAGCGCACGGATCACGTCGATCTCCGCGTCGATGACGTCCTTTTCGAGTTTAAACGACGGAATGCCGTAGGTCATCATGCCGCCGGGCTTTTCGTTCTTTTCGAACACGGTCGGACGATAGCCCATCTCTCCGAGGTAGTACGCGGCGGACAGTCCCGCGGGACCCGCGCCGATGATGGCGATCTTCTGCGGCCATTCGCCGGTCAGGTTATTGATGATCTTTTTCGGAACGTACCGCGTTTCCCGGTTCAGATCGCGGTCCGCGAGGAAGCGCTTGACGTCGTCGATCGCCACCGGCTGATCGATCGTGCCGCGCGTACAGGCATCTTCGCAGCGCTTGTTGCAGACGCGTCCGCAGATCGCCGGGAACGGATTTTCACGCTTGATGAGCGCGAGCGCTTCGTCGTAGCGGCCTTCCTTCGCCATCTTGAGATAGCCCTGGATCGGCACGTGCGCAGGGCACGCCGTCTTGCAGGGCGCGGTACCGGTCTTGTGCGTGTTGACGCGCGCGGTGTCGCGGTAGTTCTCATCCCAGGCGTACTTGCCCCAGCGGATGCGGTCGGGAAGGACCGACTTCGGATATGCAACCTCGGTGCCGTCCTTTTTGCAGAGCTTCTGACCGAGTTTCAGCGCGCCTGCGGGGCAGATCTCCACGCAGCGTCCGCACGCGACGCAGTTTTCCTTCTTGACCTGCGCGGTGTATGCGGATTTCGACATGTTCGGCGTGTTGTAGAGGAGCGAGGTGCGCAGCGCGTTGCAGATCTTGACGTTGCAGTTGCAGATGTCGAAGATGTGATCCTCGCCGTCGATGTTCGTGATCTGATGCACGTAGCCGTTTTCTTCGGCGCGCTTCAGAATTTCGAGCGCTTCTTCTTTGGTGATATAGTGCGCTCTTCCGGTCTCGACCGTGTAGTCCGCCATATCGCCGAGCTGGATGCACCAGTCGTTTTCATCGTCCGTGCAGCCCTCGCCGAGCATCGCGCGCGACGCGCGGCAGGAGCAGATGCCCGCCGAGATATGTCCGTCGTACTTCGTAAGCCAGTGCGAGATCTTTTCGACCTTGACCGCCTCACGGTTTGCGGAGACCTCCTTTTCGACCGGCAGAACGTGCATGCCGATGCCGTTGCCGCCCGGACGGACCATGGGCGTGATGTGCTCCAGCGGCAAAAACGTCATGCGCTCGAACATCTTCGCCACCGGCGGATTCGCTTCGATGCGGGACACCGAGGAGTTGAACAGCTCCGCGCTGCCCGGCACGAAATAGCTCGTGCGGTAGCGCAGTTCCTTCGGTGCGCCCGGGACCGGTCCGTTGTCGTCGTAGTGATCGCCGTAGTCGTACTCGACGAACCCGTGGACGCACAGAAGATCGAGCGTCTCTTTGAAGAGTTTCTCGCCCATCGCTTTGTTCTTCTCGAACAGTTCGTCGTAGGTGTACCACTTGCGCTGCTTCATCGAAAGCGCAATGTCCACCTCGTTCTCGTTCAGGACTTCGCGAAGCCCCCAGTACTCCTCGTCCGTCGTCTTGAGTCCGAAGAGCTTGTGCGGCACGTTGTCCGTGATCTTGGCGCCGAGCTTCGCGTATTTTTTGTTGCGTACGGCTTCGCCGTCATACTTGGATTGGGTACGTGGATTCTGGTCGTAGGTTTCCGGCATCGTGTTTTCTCCCCTTTATTAAAAATTCATTTCTTGGTTCTTCCAGTCCGAAACGGCGTTCAAAAGCCAGTCCTCCCATTCTGCAAAGCCTTCGCCGGTCTTTGCCGAAACGGCGAAGACGGTAACGTTCGGATTCAGTTTCTTTGCCCGCGCAACGCACGCATCGAAATCGAAATCGAAATACGGCTTTACGTCGGTCTTCGTGATGAGAAGAACGTCGCTGACGCGGAACATCAGCGGGTACTTCAACGGCTTGTCGTCACCTTCGGGAACGGACAGGAGCATCACGCGCTTGCCCGCGCCGGTGTCGAACTCCGCGGGGCAAATCAGATTTCCGACGTTTTCGAGCACGACGAGGTCGAACGCTTCGTCTCCCAGCCCCTCCAGCGCGCGGCGCGTCATGCCTGCGTCCATATGACACATGCCGTCGGTGTGCGCCTGCACCGCCTTCGCGCCGATTTTTTCGATGCGGACCGCATCCACGTCGGAATCGACGTCCGCTTCCATGACGGCGATGTGGATTTTGTCCTTGAGATCGCGGATCGTGCGCTCCAAAAGCGTCGTTTTGCCCGCGCCGGGCGATGCCATCAGGTTGATGAGCAGCGTCCCTTTCTGTTTCAGTTCTCCGCGCAGCACCTCGGCGTCGCGGTCGTTCGAGGCGGTGATCGTCTCTTTCAGTTCGATAATTTTCATACGGTTTCCCCTTTTTATTCTTAAAAGACAGTATACCAAAGCCGGAGACGCGTTGCAAGGACAAACTTGTTCCGCCGCGTTTGATTTACACAAAAAAGACCGCGAAAACGCGGTCTTTCCGGTTCGATAACGATTGTCTTATTCTTCGACGGGCGGAAGCTCGCTGGTGCAGTGCGGGCAGCGGGTCGCGTCGTCCGCAACTTCCTGCTTGCAGTACGGGCACAGACGCGGCTTCTTTTCTTCCGCGGGCGCTTCCTCTTCCTTCTTCTTCAGTTCCTTCGCCTTTTCCTCGGCCTTGCGCAGCGCGCGGACGACGATAAAGATTGCGAGCGCGATCAGAACGAAGTAGATAATCGCGGAAATGAACTTGCCGTAATGGAACACGGAAATGCCTGCTTCCGCAAGCACGTCGGCGGACGGCATTGCACCGTTCACGAGAAGCTCTGCCGGAACTTCCTTCAGCGGAACGAACCAGGTCGAGAAGTCCGCCTTAATGAGAAGGCCCAGAAGCGGCATGATCATGTCGTTGATCAGGGAAGACACGATCGCGCCGAATGCGCCGCCGATGATGACGCCGACGGCCATGTCGACGACGTTGCCCTTCAGCGCGAAGGCTTTAAAATCGGAAAAGAATTTTTTCATGCAAAAACCCCCTTTTTCTATTACGGAATATATTATAGCACCAAGATGCAAAATGTACAACTGCTTTTTTTGCGCCCGCGTACAAAAAAAGCCGGAAGGCAAACCCTCCGGCTTTCGGGGATCGATTAATCTTCGTCGTCATCGTCGTCCGAGAATGAGAAGATGCCGCGGCGCTTCTTTTTGGGCGCGGGCGCTTCCTCTTCCTCGTACTCGTCCTCATCGTCCTCTTCGACTTCCTCGATGCCGAGCATGCGGGCAAAGAATCCCTTCTTGCGCGGCTTCGGCTGCGGCGCTTCTTCTTCGTCGTCTTCCTCAACGGGCGCGGGACGCGCGGGCGCTGCGGGACGCGGCTGCTGCTGCGCGGGTTCCGGACGGCGGACCGGCTCACGGCGCGGCTCGGAGATCTTTGCGGCGATCGGGTTCGGTTCGGGCGCGGGGATCTCGAGCTCCGGCGCAACAGGCTTTCTGCGAACGTCGAGTTCTTCGCGGTTGCCGTTGATCATCTTCATGTAGTCGTTCAGATACCGCTGCACATCGGAAAGGATATCGTCGGCATAGGCACGCGCGCCGTTGCAGATGGAATCCGCGTTCTCTTCCGCCGCACGGTGCAGATCGTCCGCACGTTTCACGGCTTCCTGATAGACGCTCTCCTGCGCGACGAGCGCTTCGTACTCCGCAACCGCCTGACGATAGACGTTCTCCGCCGCCTCCTGCGCCTGCTCGTGCAGTTCGTTCGCTTCCTTCTGCGCGTCCGCTACGATCTGATCTGCCTGCTCGTTCGCGTCGCGAAGGGTGTTGTCCTTTTCCGCGATGATGCCGCTCGCTCTGCGGATGTCCTCCGGAATCGTCGCCTTGAGATCATCAAGAAGCGCCAGAAGCTCCTCCTCATCGATGATGCGGCGGCTGCCCGCGTTATTGAATCTGGGTTTCGGACTCTCCGAAACAAGCTGCTCGATCTTCGAGAGAATGCTGAAGATCTTCATCGTCTGTACGCCGTTCATTTCTGCCTTGCCAACCTTTCCAGAATATAGTCATAATTACAAGCCGGAACCAATCCTTCGATGGATCCGCCCATTTCTCCGATTTCACGCACGTTCGAGCTCGACAGGAACGAATGCGCCGGGTTCGCCATGAAATACACCGTCCGCACGTCCGGGTTCAGATGCCGGTTCACGGCGTCGATCTGAAACTCGTACTCAAAATCCGTGATCGCGCGAAGGCCGCGGATGATATACTGCGCGCCGATCTGCTTCGCGTAATCGACCAGAAGCCCCGCGAACGAACCGGAACGGACGTTGCTGAGACCCTCCGCTGCGATCATGCGGTCGATCATGCCCACGCGTTCCTCCACCGAGAACACCGGCGATTTCGCGCTGTTGTTCAGCACCGCCACGTAAACCGTATCGAACAGTCCCGCGGCGTTTTTCAAAACGTCGAGATGCCCGATCGTGAACGGGTCGAAGCTGCCCGGATACACGCCGATCTTCATTCGTTGTCCTCCTCGATCACCGAATACCCGCATTTGCCGAATCGCTTGGTTTTCACGACGCGGTAGACACCGGGTTCGCTCTGCGGCGCAGTATCCGCCGCGTGCTCTGCAATCACAAGTCCGCCCGCCTTGATCCGTCCGCTTTCAAAAAGCCTTCGCACCGCGTCCTTCAAAAGTCCTTCGCGATACGGCGGATCCAGAAACGCGAGATCGAACCGTGCGTCCGTCGAACGGAGCCGGTCGATCGCCGCGGCGTAATCGAGGTTCAAAACCTCGCACCGGTCGGAAAATCCGAGCGCGTCGACGTTTTTTCGAATGATCGAAACGCTTTGCGGACTGCGGTCGTTCAAGACCACGCGCTTTGCCCCGCGGGACGCCGCCTCGAGCCCTAAGTTTCCGCTTCCCGAAAACAGATCCAGCACCTCGGCATAGGGGATTTGAAACTGCAGCGCGCCGAAAACCGCTTCCTTGACGCGGTCCAGCGTCGGCCGGGTCTCAAGGCCTTCGAGCGTTTCGAGCTTTCGCCCGCGCGCATCTCCTGCAATGATTCTGACCATAGAAACCCCTATATCTTGTATTGTGTATCCCATTTTAGCACCAAGGTATAGAAAATGCAAGTGTTTTTGAATAAATTGTTAACATTTTTTCGATATTATATGTCCAGACGGAAAATCGACGGTTTCCGGGAAAAGGAATTGACTTTTTCAAGCGTTTTTTGTACAATCGATTCGGTTCAAAAAGGGGGTATCGTTATGCTTCGCAGTACGCATGCGGTCATTCATTTGCCCGCGTTGTTAAAGAATATCCGGCTCGCCAAGCGCAGGCTCAAACCCGAAACGAAATTTCTCGCCGTCATCAAGGCGAACGCCTACGGTCACGGCATCGTCGAGGTCGGACGGTATCTCGAGCAGTCCGGCGCGTGCGATATGTTTGCCGTCGCCATTCCGGAGGAGGGCTTCCGGCTGCGTATCGAGGGGATCAAGCTTCCGATCCTTGTGCTCGGCGTGACCGATCCCGATCATGCGGCGATGGCCGTCGCGCACGATCTGACGCTTGCGGAATTCCTGCCCGAACAGATCTTTGATCTGGAGCGCTGCGCGATCGCGGCGGGCAAGGACGCGCACGTGCACGTCAAACTCGACACCGGCATGCGCCGCATCGGCGTGCCCGACGAGGCTTCGCTCGACGCGCTTCTCGACGCCTTCGACGCTTGTCCGCACGTCAGGATGGACGGCGTGTTCACGCATTTTGCGAAGTCCGAATCCGACCCCGCCTTTACGCATCTGCAGGCGAAGCGCTTCGACACATTCGTCGCGCGGATCAAGGCGCGCGGCTTTACGCCGATCGTTCACGCCGCCAACTCCGGCGCGACGCTCGATTTTCCGGACCTGCAGTACGATATGGTGCGCTTCGGCATCGCGCTGTACGGCTGTCATCCCGATGCAGACCGCACGAACGGAAGCGGTCTCACGCCCGTGATGGAGCTCAAAACAGCGATCAGCAATCTCAAAACCGTCCCCGCCGGCGAAGGCGTCAGCTACGGGCTGCGCTACGTCACGTCGCATCCCACGCGCATTGCAACACTTCCGATCGGCTACGGCGACGGATACAAGCGCATCCTCACCGGGCGCGCGGACGTGCTGGTGCACGGCGTGCGCTGTCCGCAGGTCGGCACGATCTGCATGGACCAGATGATGGTCGACGTAACCGAGGTCCCCGACGCCGCGATCGGCGACGAGGTCATTCTCCTCGGCCGTCAGGGCAGCGAACAGATCACTGCCGACGAACTGGCAAATCGCGCGCAGACGATCTCCTACGAGATCCTGCTTTCCATCAGCGACCGCGTCCCCCGCGTCTATGAAAAATAAACCGCATCGCGCCGTTCTCCGGAACGGCGTTTTTTCTTGACGAAAAGCGAACGAAAACGGTATAATGTCGGTATGAAAAAACGGTTTCAAAAATGCATCGACTGGCTTTTGCGACCCGCGACGTGGATCGCGGCGGCGCTTGTCGTGCTGATCGCCGCGGGCTTTTGGATCAGTGCGGCGAATCTTCGGCGCCCCGTCGCAAAATACAACAAAGACCGCGACGACGCGGCGCAGGTGTATTTTACGCATCTTGCGATTGCGCTGGACGCAAGCCGTATGCTGTTTGAAGACGGCGCACTTCCGGAGGGCATGATCGACGACGAATCCGCGTCGAAGTACACCGCCTACGCGCACGCGAAGGTCCTCGAGGTCCTCGAAGACAACACCTACATCGACGAAAGCACCGAAAACGCGCGCGTCGGCGACCAGACGCTGCTTCTGGAAATCACAACCGGCGAGCACAAGGGCCGGCAGATCACGACGCGGTTTTTCATGGGCAAGATGTTCGATAAACACGCAGAGAAAGGCACGTCGCTGCTCGTTTCCATCGTGACCGATCCGCAAGCGCGCGACGAAAACGGGCTTCCCGCGATCTCCGTCACGCTGATGAACTATAACCGCACGTGGCCGATTGTGCTGATCATCGCGCTGTTTCTGCTCGTCACGGGGCTGATCGGAGGCAAGGTGGGGCTTCGCTCGATTCTCGGGCTCGCGTTCACGCTTGCGGCGGTCGTGCTGGTGCTGATCCCGGCGCTTTTGCGCGGGCACGCGCCGATCCCGCTCACGCTCGGAATCTGCGCGCTCGTGACGGTCGTCTGCTTCCTGCTGCTCGACGGGCTGAACCGTAAAACGCTGTCCGCCATGCTCGGCACGATCGCAGGCTTCTGCCTCGCCGCGCTGTTCGCGCTGTTCGCAAGCGCGCTGACCAAACTCGACGGACTCACGTACTATTCGTCGGAAACCTCGAACCTGATCGACGCGCAGTATCAGGGCGTTACGATCCAGATCCGCGGACTGTTCGTTTCCGGCATCATTATCTCGGCGCTCGGCGCGGTCATGGACGTTGCGATGAGCATCTCGTCCTCGGTCAACGAACTGAAGACCGTCAATCCGGATATGCGGTTCTTCCCGCTTCTGAAGAGCGGCATGCGCATCGGACGCGACGCGATCGGCACGATGACGAACACGCTGATCCTCGCATTCACGGGCGGCGCGCTGACCGAACTGCTTCTGATGAAAATCTTCCATTGGGACTTCAAGGCGATCCTCTCCGGCGACTATATCACCCATGAGATCATCACCGGCGTCTCCGGCAGCATCGGACTGATCCTTGCCGTGCCGCTGACCGCGCTCATCGCCTCCGCGATGTGCGAAACGCCGCTGGACGACGTCCTTTCCCGTCCGGTTCGCCTGCACAAATAATTGCAAAAAGCGGTCCCGAACGGGGCCGCTTTATTATCATTCCGCATCAGGAGGAATCCAACGTGATCAAAACCGTCTGCATCGTGAGTCTGTCGAGAGGCATTCTCGGCGAACCGCGCGTAAAGCACGAGCTCGACATCGGCGTCCGGCGTCTCGAAGCGTATGGGTTGAACGTCCGCTTTGCAAAGCACGCGCTTGCGGGACTCGAACGGCTCGACGCGCATCCCGAAAGGCGCGCGCAGGATCTTCTCGACGCGTTTTCCGATCCCGAAATCGATCTGATCCTCTGCGCGATCGGCGGGAATGACACGTACCGCCTCGCGCCGTATCTGTTCGACGGCGACGCGCTTAAAAACGCATTGTCGAACAAGGTTTTTCTCGGCTTTTCGGACACGACGGTCAACCACTTTATGCTGCATAAACTCGGACTCCCGACCTTTTACGGACAGGCGTTCCTGCCCGACGTGTGTGAGATCGGCAAAACCATGCTGCCGTATTCCGAACGGTATTTTGCGGAGCTTCTGAAAACCGGCACGATCCATGAGATCCGTCCCGCAAACGTATGGTATCGGAACCGCACGTCGTTCGCTCCGGATCAGGTCGGAACGGAATTAACGCCGCATCCCGATCACGGGTTTGTGCTTTTACAGGGCGCGCCGGTCTTTTCCGGTCCGATCCTCGGCGGCTGCATCGATTCGATCGCGGAAATGCTCGACGGAACGCTCGACCATTCCGTGGGACGCAAAATGACCGCCGTCACGGAGCAGTACGGACTGTTTCCCTCGCACGATGACTGGAAGGGACGGATCCTGCTGCTCGAATCCAGCGAGATGCGGATGCCGCCCGAAACGTACCGCAGCGCGCTGCTTGCGCTGAAACGGCGCGGCGTGTTCGACGCCGTCTGCGGCGTGCTGGTCGGAAAGCCGATGGACGAGGTTTATCATTCCGAATATTCGAAGATCATCACGGAGGTCATCGACGACCCCTCCCTGCCCGTCGTATACAACGTCAACGTCGGTCACGCGCTGCCGCGCTGCATCGTGCCGTTCGGCGTTGCGGCGACCGTCGACGTCAACGAACAGCGGATCACGTTTGCGCCGTAACGCGCCGCTTCGATCCTTCCTTCGCCCGGGTTGCGACCGCTTCGACCGCAAGCAGCAAAAGAATGCCTACTGCCTCGGCCGCGAGCGCGTCGCCCGTGCCGAGTTCCAGCACCGCGAACGAGAACAGCATCGCGTCCCCCGCCGCGCGAAACAGCAGCATGAAAAACGGCGCGGCGGCAATCGCGAGCGCGCGCGATCCCATCGATTTCGGAATCAGCAGCGCAAAGGCCAGCGCGGGAAGCGCCGTCAGAAGTCCCTGCTCGAAAAACAGCGGAAACGCGTCCGAAAGCCGCGCGCCCACGAGTCCCGAAAGCACGGCGGCCGCCGCCGCGGGAAGCGGCTCCTCAAGCGGGCACAATACCGCCGCACAGAGCAGAAATGCGCACGGTGCGACGCTGACGCGCACCGAAACTTCGCGCACCGTCGGCAGCTCACTCAGCGCGAACACGAGCGGAACGAGCAAAAGAATTGCCCATTTCGCTCCCCTTGAAAGCACGCGATCGAACCAGCCGCCAAGCGTAAGAAGTCCGATCGCAAGAAGCGCGATCCTTCCGGTCCACATAAAAACACATCCTGCCTTTCTTCGGGTAGGATGTGTGTTTTTTGGATTCCGATTCGGTTATTTCAGTCGTTTGCCTTCGCCGTACACTGCGACAATGTCCTTCGGCTCGGCGATGTAAACGGCGCGGTCGAACCGTTCTTTGAGCGTGCGCCGTTCGGTATCCGGATACTCGCGGTCGTCGATGACGACGGCATGCAGCTTTTCGCCTTTTTCAAAACCCGGCTTTGCGCCGAAGTACAGCGCGCCCGCGGTCGTGCCGAGGTAATACCCCTCGGCGACGGACAAGAACGGCGTTTTCCATTCGCTTTCGATGCGCTTGATCTTTGACGCGCGGATCGACATCTGGATGACGTTCAGCATCGAAAGATGCGCGCCGCCCGCGATATCGCTGCCCAGCACGACCTTGATCCCCTCGTCGAGCATCGTGCGGATCGGCGCAACGCCGCTCGAAAGATTCGTATTCGAGTCCGCGCAATGCACGACGGTAACGCCGTGCGCCTTCATCGCTTCACGCTCGCGTTCGTCGCTGTGTACGCAGTGCGCCATCAGCGTATCGTGTTTCCAAAGCCCATACTTTGCATACGTTTCCCAATACCGTTCGCAGTCGGGATGCAGCGAACGCACCCATGCGATCTCGCTCACATTCTCCGAAAGGTGCGACTGCACCGGCAGATTCCGTTCGTTCGCGATTTTGCCGAGCCATTCCATCAGTTCATCCGAGCAGGACGGCGTAAACCGCGGCGTGATGATGGGCCGCACGCGGGTAAACCGATCGCACGCGTCGAGCCAGCGCAGCGTTTCGCGCTTGCTCTCCTCCACCGTCTCGCAATAATAATCCGGACTGTTGCGGTCCATGTTGACCTTTCCGACATAGCCCGAAATGCCCGCGCGTTCGAGCTCCTCCATCAGCACCAGCGTAGCGTCGGCGTGGATGGAGGAAAACACGCAAACCCGCGTCGTGCCGTAGCTTACAAGCCGTTCCGCAAACTGCCGGTAATGCATCCGTGCATAGTCCGTATCGGCAAAGCGCGCTTCTGTGCG
>Ga0247611_10008480_pt1 | contig 12653 bp, 7 predicted proteins | sample 177DNAGHGhighgp2_FD_192422 | JGI IMG/M metagenome (GOLD analysis project Ga0247611, IMG submission 192422) | Sheep rumen microbial communities from Palmerston North, Manawatu-Wanganui, New Zealand - 1770 DNA GHGhigh gp2 | ecosystem: Host-associated > Mammals > Digestive system > Stomach > Rumen ... | reverse complement strand
GTTGCTTGCCATAGTTCACCAACTTATAGAAGCGTCCGTTAGCCTCGCCTGTGCGACCTAACTTACACAATGCCAGCCCCTGATAGAATATCTTATCTGGCTTTGCATCATTATAGTACATAGCTGCGGCAGGCTCCTGCGGACCTTTGACGGCTTCCTCCCAGCACTCACGCGCCTTGCCTGCCTGACCGAGGGCATCATAGGCTATGCCGAGGAAATAGTAGAAGTCGTTCTCCTGTGCGCCATAGAGCTTACCCTCACCAAGATGATGCGGATATTGCAGGCATTCTGTCAAGAGCGTCACAGCCTTATCATAGTTTCCTGCGGTGATGGCCTGCTTAGCCAACTCCACACGACACGTCTGATATTGCGCAGGCACCTTGCCTTCGCCACCCTCCCATGGATGGAACTGGTGGCTGTCAAGCTTACGCATGGCCTCCTCATACTTACCCGTCTGGTTGAGCAGGGTTATCTCCTCAAGGATAAGGTCATCACGCTGAGCCACCAGCTGCGGATAGTGTTGCAACATGGCAAGGCGCTCAGCATGTGGTTTCTGCAAGCGTTTGTACAGCTGGTCAAGTTCCATCAGCACACGGGCATCGGTCTCATCCAAGTGGAATGCCTTCTCCATGTATTCCAGAGCCTCCGTCTGACGGTCCTGCTTATTGAAGCGTGCCAACGCGAGGTTACGCCACACGGTAGGGAACTTCGGATTAAGGCTTGCTGACAGCTCCCAGTTCTCCACTGCCATGTCATACTGGCGGGCAGCATAATACAGGCAGCCAAGGTAGTAAGGAGCCATCGCTCCGCCGGGGTTCAGGCGCTTAGCACTCTCGAGAGCTATCACATCCTCCGGGCGGTTAGGGAAGCAGTATGTATAATCTGTCTTCTCTGCCTTATCGTAACAACCCATATAATAGTATGTCATAGGAGTAGCGGCATCCGCCTCTATTGCCATGCTCCAGATGGCTGCAGCCTCTTCCGAGAGGCCTGCCGACTTATAGTCAAGTGCCACCTCATCATAGTTCTTGGCAACACACATCCGTGCCTGGGCTGAGAGCTTCGCATACCTGCCCATCATCTCCTTCATATCATCAAGTTTCTTCTCGTCGTCTGTAAGCAGATACTGCTCATAGCGGCAGCCATAGTTGAACAAGTCTGTATCCAGAGCCTGCTCACATACTTTCAAGGCCTCGTCCTTGCGTCCCATCTTACGGAGCACCGCAGCCTTCAGGGCAAGTGCCTTCTGATTGTGCGCACCATAAACAAGTCCGCGGTTCAGTTCCTCAAGGGCATCATCAAGCCTGCCTTGTGCCACAGATATCTTTGCAGCCTCAAAGTAGCCGGCGTCAGCACACGCCTTGCTCCATGTCGATTTCCAGAATAGCTCGTAAGCCTCGCTGAGCTTTCCTTGATACTTCAAGGCGAGTGCAAGGTTATATATAGGCTCGCTGTCATAAGGATTAGGATTGCGCTTGGTTATCAGGCGTACCGCCTTGCGCAGATATCCCTCTGCCTTCACGAAACGTCCCTTACGTATATACCACAAGCCAAGGGCATTAAGGCAACGCACGTCATTAGGGTCACGTCTCAGTGCCTCCTCGTAATAATCCACCGGACTCCATGTAGCATGACGATACTGCTCCAGGTGTTGTCCGGTAAGGAACAGCTGTTCGTTGGTCTTAACCTGTTCCACTGGCAGGGCAGCCTCAGCGCTGTCAGGTATAGGACGTATCTCATCAGACTCTGCATGCCACTGCAACACTATGCGCTCTTCGCCGTAGAGTGTCTTATATATTCTCAGGTTCAGGTTATCAAATGCTGTTCCTTTCACATCTATGCTTTCCGTCAACACCATCTCTGGAGAAAGAGTCTGCTGCTTGTCATACAGCGTAGTACCGTCGTCGGTTACCAGAACTACCCTTACGTCTTGCTTAGATGTAGCCATCACCTTAAACTCCACGTTGCCTGTGTCTGCCACCTTATTGATGTTAAGGAGCAAATCCTTTGACGCCTCTTTCACTACGCCAAGCTCACGATATGGCATGAAATACTGCGTGAACTGTTTTTCCTCATACGGCATCAGCCAAGTGAAGTCAGGTTGGTTCTCTGTATATACTCCAGCCATAAGCTCTATGTACGGACGGAAGCCCTTACGGTCCACCTTCCACTCAGCCATCTCCTCTGCGGTAGCCTCATCTGTAAGGTTCCTGTCCCATGCCCTACCGAAGTCACCATTTCCCCATGTCCACTGTTTCTTACCCGGAGAGAAATGATGTGACGCCACATGCAGCATACCAGCCTGCGTGTCATTCTCATATCCGCCCTCAAAGTTAAAGCGGCTGTTTACGCCCATATAACTCGTAGGCACGGCAATGTTGCGATAATTGGAAATATCCACGCCTGCCGAGTAGTCCATCTTATAGTATGTACCCGTAGCTATAGGGAATGATGACACTGCTCTCTTGCCATGGTCAAACACGGCATTGATGTCTGGTGGGAACACAGACTGATACTGGTCGTTCACCTCTACCGCCGGGTTAGCCCACCACAGGAATGTCTGTGGCACATCAGTGCGGTTATACAGCACGCCGTGAATCTCCAAGTATGCACAGCCAGGGCGCAGCGTAAACCCTGCCATACCCTTCTGATGGAACATCTTCTCCATCTCACTCACCCACACCGTGACAGAGCCATCCTTGTTCTCCTTTATGGTACAGTCTGCCGGCATATATGTTGTGGGACGGTGATGCTGCGGCCAGTTAAACTCTATACCGCCGCTAATCCAAGGACCCAGCAGTCCCACCAATGCAGGCTTTATCACATGGTTATAGTAAACGAAGTGGCGCTGCCTTATCTTGTCATAAGCCATCTGTACCCTGCCTCCCAACTCGGGCAGCACCATCACCTTAATATATTCATTCTCCAGCCATACCGCGTTCCACTCATGAGGTACGGGCTCGTCGGCTATCGACTCTATCACTGGATAAGGATACACCACGCCACTTGAGCCCTGGTACACACGTTTCTCCAGGAATATAGGATTCTTATCTGCCTCTCCCACCTCATAAGTCGGAATCGTTACTTTTTCTCTCCAAGCTTTTACCATTGTTTTCTTTATACTTTATACTTTATACTTTAATTCTTTATTCTTCACACTCTCCGCTCTATACTTTACACTTCACCCTCTATTCTTTATCCCTAACCAGTTCTTCCTCCAGAGACTCCAGAGACTTGCCCTTTGTCTCAGGGCAATTTCTGAGCAGGAAGGTGAAGGCGCAGATGCATATAGCAGAGTATATCCAGAAAGAACCGCTGCTACCCAGCACTGCATTCATCGGTGGGAAGGAGAAGGTAAGCGTACAGCAACCCACCCACAAGGCAAAGGTACACGTGGCCATCGCTATCCCACGTATGCGGTTGGGGAATATCTCTGCCAGCAGAGTCCATGTGACAGGACCGAGAGTCATAGCATACACCGATATCGCCGATACCACGAGTGCCACCATGATGAAGCCTGTAACTCCGGCAAGGTAACAGCCGCCCAGAATGAGATATATCAGTCCCAGTCCGCCGGCACCTATCAACATCAGCGTGCGGCGACCCCATCTCTCTATTGTATATAGCGCCACGAAGGTAAATATCACGTTGGCTATACCCGTTATCACTATATTGATAAACATACCGTCAACGTCATAACCGGCACTTACGAATATCTCCTGTGCATAGTTAAAAATAACGTTGGTGCCACACCACTGCTGGAACACAGCTATCACGAGTCCCAGCAACAACACCTTCCTGTATTTGGGTTGGAACAGTTCTCCCAGTCCAGCCTCAGCCTTCTTACCCACAAGCATTGGTGCAGCCTTCATCTTCACATACACCGGACTCTCGGGTATAAAGAAACTCATCACCAAGAACAACGCAGCCGGAGGTGTCTCTGCCCAGAACATCCATCTCCAGCCCCACCCTACGTTCCACGCCTGGGTATCGGGAGACATTGTATCGCGTGCCAGCAGCATATTGACTATCTGTGCGGCAAGTATTCCGAGGACTATCGTCATCTGGTTCAAGCTCACCATACGTCCGCGGATATTCGCCGGACTAACCTCTGCTATATACATCGGTGCCAGTGCCGATGCCACGCCAATACCTATGCCACCTATAAAACGTGCTATATTAAATAATGTGAAGTCATCAGCCCATCCTGTAGCAATCGCCGACACAGTGAACAGCACCGCCGACACCATCAGCAACGGTTTACGACCAAACCTGTCCGCTGCACCGCCTGCCACCATTGCACCAAAGAGGCATCCCACAAGGGCGGTGGTCATGGCCACGCCCTGCATCAATGGCGAACCGTCTATACCGAAATACAACTCGTAAAACGGCTTGGCACCGCCTATCACCACCCAGTCATAGCCAAAGAGCAGACCGCCCATTGCCGACACCGCACAGGCAAAATATAGTAAACCTTTTCTATTGCTGTCCATATTACTTTTTGTTTAGATTATATATTTCGCCTACAAAGATACAACATTATCAGCATATTCCAGATAGAAAAAACACGCATAAAAGATGGATTATATTACGATTTTTCTTTGCAGTCTCAGTATTTCTTTGTACTTTTGTGCCTATGACAGGACGAAAAGATGGTTTTCAAGGCGAATGGCAGGTGGTACTTCCCCCCATGATTGTGGAGATGGAGAAGAACGACCGTCTGGCATCAAGCCTTTACGTTACTGACATAGGCTACTATCCCTGCGCCTCACACCACTACCGCGACCGCAAGGTGCCGATAGGCCAGTATATACTCATCTATTGCGTTAATGGCAACGGATGGTACAGAGTCAACGGCCATGAGTATCAGGTGGGCAAGGGGCAGTACTTCATTCTTCCCCCCAACGTGCCCCACTCCTACGGCGCTGCCAAGGGCGGTTCCTGGACTATCTACTGGGTACATTTCTCCGGCGAGTATGCCGAGGTGTATGCTGAGGGTATGCAAACCCCGCAGAACATCAATGTCACCACCAACTCCAGGATAATGGACCGTATCAACATCTTTGAGGAGATACTCCTTACCCTGCAGTCGGGCGACAGTCTTGAGGACCTGCGCTATGCCTCTTCCCTGCTGCATCATTTCCTGGCTTCCATGCGATACCTCGGACAGTTCCGCAAGTCGCAACGTCCCGAAGAGCAACACTGCCACACCTCCCAGACTGCCACTGATGCGGATATCATCTGCGATAGGACCATACACTTCTTGAAAGAGAACATAGAGAACCGCATCTCCCTGCAGAATATCATTGACTACACCGGTTACTCACAGAGCCATCTGTCAGCACTCTTCAAGAAGCATACGGGCATGAGTCCCCTCGCCTATTTCAACAAGCTGAAGATAGAGAGGGCATGTCAACTGCTGAAAGATACAGACCTCAAGGTTAACCAGATATGTCTGAAGTTGGGCATCGACGACCAATACTATTTCTCTCGCTTGTTCTCCAAGACTATGGGGATATCGCCTACGGCATACAGGGAGGGGACGAATAATGCATAATTCAAATAAATAATAATGCATAATTCATAATAACAAATAGAGCATAATCCAAATAAATAATAAATAACTCATAATAAATACCCTCCCCCTATCTTACGGTCCCTCACAGGATTGCCCTCCCCCGCGAAACGCGGGAGAAACGAAGTGGAGAAGATGCAAAGACCATTGAGGGTTGGGGTGGGTCTCACAATTCAATTTTTATGAAAGAATTTGTAATATCAGAAGCTAAGATAGAGACTGCCGTCCTTGTGGGTATTATCACCCCGCAGCAGGACGAGGCAAAGACCAAGGAATATCTTGATGAATTAGAGTTCCTTGCCGACACCGCTGGCGCCGTTACCTTGAAACGTTTCACGCAAAGGGTTAACGGTCCGAGCAGCGTCACATACGTGGGCAAGGGTAAGTTGGAGGAGATACGCCAATACATAGAGGAACAGGAGAAGGCCTATGACGAGTGGAACGAGGTGGCCCACTACCCTGAGGAGGGTGACGGTCCGCTGCCCGTCGGCATGGTGATATTTGATGACGAATTGTCAGCTAAACAGATGCGCAACATTGAGGCTGAGCTGAAGGTCAAGATTCTTGACCGTACCAGCCTCATCCTCGACATCTTCGCCATGCGCGCTCAGACTGCCAACGCCAAGACGCAGGTGGAGTTGGCGCAGTATCGATATATGCTGCCTCGCCTGCAACGTCTGTGGACTCACCTTGAGCGTCAGGGTGGCGGCTCAGGTAGTGGCAGCGGCAAGGGTTCCGTGGGACTGCGCGGACCTGGTGAGACACAGCTTGAGATGGACCGCCGTATCATCCTCAACCGTATGTCGCTGCTCAAGGAACGCCTGGTAGAGATTGACAAGCAGAAGACCACACAGCGCAAGAACCGCGGCAGGTTGATACGTGTGGCTCTGGTGGGATATACCAACGTGGGTAAGTCAACCATCATGAATATGCTGGCAAAGAGCGAGGTGTTTGCCGAGAACAAACTCTTCGCCACCCTCGACACCACCGTGCGCAAGGTAGTGATAGAAAACCTGCCTTTCCTCCTCGCTGACACCGTGGGCTTCATACGTAAGTTGCCTACTGACCTCGTTGACTCGTTCAAGTCAACGCTTGACGAGACACGCGAGGCTGACCTGCTGCTCCATGTGGTTGACATCAGCCACCCCGACTTTGAGGAGCAGATAAAGGTGGTGGAGAAGACACTGGCAGACCTGGGATGCGCCGACAAGCCGTCAATGATTGTCTTTAACAAGATTGACGCTTACACATGGACAGAGAAGGACGAAGACGACCTCACACCTGTAAAGAAGAACGAGATATCGCTTGACGAACTGCGACGCACGTGGATGGCACGCATCACTGAGGAGCAGAGTGTCAACAACCTCGGCTGCATCTTCATCTCTGCCAAGGAGAAACAGAACATTGAGGAATTCCGTGACACTATATATAAGAAGGTGCGCGAGCTCCACGTGCAGAAATATCCGTACAACGACTTCCTGTGGAACGACGTGACAGAGGAATGACAGCCTCTACACCACCCCGGCTGAACTGTCATAAGGATAGAAGTCCGAGCGTGTCCGCACACAGTGAGTTTTTTTTTATTTTTTTACAAAAAAATTTGTTAATTCAAAAATAAATTTATAGTTTTGTAATATCTCTAACGCCGATGACACTCCTACGAGGGTGTCGGGAAGAGGCGGTCTCTAAGCGAGAGACACGCCGCACAGGGAGATTACATATATGGAAAAGGCGTTTATCACGCGCTTTGTTCTCTGACATACCGAAAGCGTAGGAAACTTTTGAACAAATACTGTCAAGGAGCATGGCAACGGTAGATGCCCATGGGTATGATTCAATGCAAGCCCTTATTGTATCTATGTCACAACAGCGTGCACAGGTATTGCGTATGAGTGTTATGATATATGTATATCAATTAAGGGGGCTGGTATTTCATATCGGCGTGGGGGTCTTAGGTTGCTCGTTCTGACAGTATGGGCAATTCCTACGGCCTCGGTATGTGGAGCGAGCAAAAGATACAGGCTCCACGTCTTTTTTGTTTATGTCAACAACCTTTATCTTACTGTTAACTGGCCAAATCAGGGAGACTATAGGCAAGAACATCTATTAGTATGAAAAAACTCTTATTATTATCCCTTGCAGCAGTATTATCCGTATGTGCCGACGCGGCAAAGAAGAAAGGATTCGACTACTCCATCGTGTTCGTACCAGAGGAAGGCGGTGTGAAGTTTGAGAAAATCACCGAGGATGCCGATGCCGTTGACGGCTCTAACCTCGTAGGAAAATCTACTCGCATCTTCGGTTCAAAGAAGACTAACACCATGGACTGGTGGGTACTGCCTATGATAGGAGTGTCGCCCGACGGCAAGCGCGTAGGCTATATCAACGACAAAAACGGCACGAAGAACATCATGGTGAAAAACGCCAGCAAGGGCGGTGCCAGCACACAGCGCACATTCCGCACAAGGGTCGAGGGCTTCACGTGGAGTCCCGACGGCAAGGAGATATGCTTCACAGAGGTACGAGGAGGCCACTACGGCATCTACCTTGTGTCGGCAGAGCAAGGCACGGTGGTGAAGCAGATATCTAACGGCAGCGACAATGACTACGGCGGCGTAATAGCACCTGACGGCAACACCATATACTTCCACCGCGGCGAGGGATACTCCAGCTACTCACTTTGGAGTTATGACCGCAAAACCAACCTTTTCTCCAACTACTCACGAGGCATGACAGCCTGTCCTATCCCTAATGACAAGAACAGCATCTACTGCGCACGCTTCACAGAGAACAAGGAGAGCGAGATATGGAGAGTGAACTTCCAGACGGGCGTGGAAGAGCTTATACTTGGAGCTCCAAACAAGAGCTATACCTCACCACAGTTGTCTCCCGACGGTAATTGGATACTTGTGGTAGGCTCCAGCAAATCAGAGAAAGAGAAGACGGAGAACACCGACATCTTCGTGGTGCGCACTGACGGCACACAGTTCACCCAGCTCACCTACCACCCAGGTCATGACCTCTCGCCTGTATGGAGTCCAGACGGCAAGAGCATATACTTCCTGTCACAGCGTGGCTCTGTAAAAGGTAACTACAACGTTTGGCGCATGGATTTCAATCTTTAACCTATCATTTATATTAAACACTTAAAACGCAATTATTATGAAAAAAACTATTTTAACTCTTGTATGTGCCATTGCGGCACTCTCAGTTTCCGCACAGCGCGCAAGCAGCAGTTCTTCCTCGTTCTTCTCCACGGAGAACACTGATGAGAAAGTCACGTTTGGTGTAAGAGGCGGTGTGAATTTCTCCAACAACAGTTTCATTAATGATGGAAATACAAGAACAGGTTTCCACGCAGGTGTAATCATAGATATTCCTTTTGTAGAAAGTTTCGGACTACAGACAGGTCTTTTCTACAGTTCTAAAGGAACGACCTACGAGGCACTGGATGGAGATATCGAAGAAACCATTTCCATGAACTATCTTGAGTTACCGATATTAGCTTCATATCGCTACAATTTCAACGAAGCAACTCAATTCCAATTCAATACAGGTCCATACGTAGCCTACGGTCTTGGTGGAACATTAAAGGTGAAAGAGTATGGAACCACAACACGAGAGGCTGATTTCTTTGACTTTGACGACACCCAACGCTTTGATGTTGGCTGGCAGGTCGGCTGCGGACTGAAGTTTGCTAAGAACTTCTATATAGGCGTAGCTTATGAGTTTGGTTTCATGAATGTAGTGGATGACGCAAAGTCAAAGAACTCCAACTTCATGGTTAGTGCAGGTGTTCAGTTCTAACTTCACGCGTCATGATATAGATATATTTTAAGTAATTGGAGTAATCCAATGAATGTTTATCACTTTTTGATGGGCAGGGACTGTGAAGTTCCTGCCCTTTTTTTGTATTTCCATTCGCAAAATTTGCGAATATCCATAAATAACCGTAACTTTGCACACTACATATACATATTCTTAACAATAACAAGACACAAAGAACAATGGCATACAGAAACCTTACCTTAGACGAGATAGCCCAGTTGCGCGAGCAAGGCTGCCGCTGCAATGACTGGGAACTGATTAGCGTGGCTGAGGATTTCAATCCGCGTGACATAACCGACACACGCTTCGAGGGTGAGATACACATAGGCGCGGGGGTAAAGATTGACCGTGTGGGAGTGATACGCACCACCGACGGCGCCACCTTCGGACAGGGCGTGACGGTGAGCGTGAAGAACGAGGCAGGCGACGGCAATGTCATCCTTTACAGCGCACTGACATCACAGACGGCCGCGCTCATGGTGCAGAACGCCGAGGACAAACAACTCTTCTCCAAACTGTCTGACATGACACGTCAATACATTGACGCACACACACCTACATGCACTACCATAGGCAACGGCGTAACCATCACCGACTGCCGCGAACTGACCAATGTGTGCATAGGCGACAACTGTGAGTTGTGCGGGGCATCACGTATGATAGACTGCACCCTGACTGCAGCCAACGAGGCTTCTGTATATATAGGTGACGACGTGATAATGGAGAACGTGATAGTACAGGCCGGCGCCACCATCGTTGACGGTGCACGCCTCTATGACTCTTTCGTGGGTGAGGCATGCCACATAGGCCGCGGCTTCACATCAGAGAGTTCACTGTTCTTTGCCAACTCACACATGGACAACGGCGAGGCATGCGCAGCCCTGTGCGGACCGTTTGCCGTGAGCCACCACAAGTCGTCACTGCTCATAGGCGGCGAGTATTCTTTCTATAACGCCGGCTCGGGCACCAACTTCTCCAACCACGCCTACAAGATGGGACCGATACACTACGGTACCATGGAGCGCGGAGCCAAGACCGCCAGCGGAGCGCACATACTATGGCCTGCCAAGATTGGCGCGTTCTCCATGGCTATGGGCAAGATAGAGACTCACCCCGACACCTCGCTCTTCCCCTTCTCCTACGTGATAGGCGGACCGCGCCGCACGAGTCTGAAACCGGGACAGAACCTTTGTACCGTGGGTACATACCGCGACATAGTGAAATGGCCTAAGCGCGACAAGCGCCCCCTCTCGGCGCGCCGCTCGCTCATTACCTTCGACTGGCTTTCGCCTTACATCATAGAGCGTATAAAGAAAGCCATTGCCACCCTGGAGCAGTTGCAGGAGGAACAGGGCAGCGACGCCGACGAGTACACCATGAACGGTTTCTCCATCAGCGCCTCAGCACTGCAGCGCGGCCTGTTCTACTACGACATGGCACTGCGTATGTATGAGGGCAGCGACACCACCACGGAGTGGACCGACCTGCTCGGACTGCTCGCCCCCACCGAGGCTGTGCAGCAGATACTGGAGGACATACTCTCCGGCGACATCAGCACCATCGAGATGCTTGAGGACCACTTGCACGACATATATGACAGCTACGCACAGTGGAAGGGCTACAACGAGAACGATGCCGAGCGCGAGCAGGCTATAGCCGAGTGGAAGGAGGCCATACGCCACGACGCGGAGCGTGAGTATGAGATGGGCGATGTGAGCGAGGAACAGTTGGCTGACTTCCTTGAGGGATTGAAGAACTGAAAATTCATGGAAATTCATGTCGAATAAAAAACACGTTAACTGATTCTTTTTTAACATGAATTTCCATGAATTGGCCATGAATTAACCATGAATTTTTTATTAATGGGAAAAATAGATTATATGTACAATTAATTTTGAACTGATACTTATAAGAAAAGAAAGGGTAAGACATTGAAGAAACATTATATTCTCACTGCCGCAATAGCAATGATAAGCGCGGCACTCTCTTTAGAGTCAGTTGCACGCAACTATGAGTCTGTGCAGGGCGACCCTATGCACACACGCATATACACCCTTGACAACGGACTGAAGGTCTTTCTGTCAGTAAACAAGGAGACGCCGCGCGTGACGGCACACATAGCCGTCAACACAGGTTCGCGTAACGACCCTGCTGAGACCACCGGCCTGGCTCACTATCTGGAGCACCTGATGTTTAAGGGTACACAGCGTTTCGGCACCACCGACTACGCCGCCGAGGCTCCGCTGCTCGCCAAGATAAGTAACCTGTACGAGGAGTACCGCACACTGACCGACCCTGCGCAGCGCAAGGCGAAGTATCACGAGATAGACTCTGTGTCACAGCTCGCGGCTAAGTATAACATTCCTAACGAGTATGACAAGATGATGTCACTCATCGGCTCACAAGGCACCAACGCATACACATCGTATGACGTGACATGCTATGTGGAGGATATCCCTGCCAATGAGATAGAGCGCTGGGCTATGTTACAGGCTGACCGCTTCCAGAACATGGTGATGCGCGGCTTCCATACCGAACTGGAGGCTGTGTATGAGGAGAAGAACATTACCATGGCCAAGGACAGCCGCAAGGTGGTGGAGGCTATGATGCGCAAGCTCTTCCCTACCCACAGCTACGGCACACAGACCACCATAGGTACACAGGAGCACCTGAAGAATCCTTCACAGGTCAACATTCGCAACTACTATAACAAGTATTACCGTCCTAACAACGTGGCGATATGTATGGCGGGCGACCTTGACCCTGATAAGACCATAGAGATTCTCGAGAAATACTTCGGACAGTGGCAGGCTGGCTCTGACATCAGTCCGCGTCTGTTCCCTGAGCAGCCTACATACACCGAACCGCAAGATACCACGGTGCTGGGACTGGAGACAGAGAGCATCATCATGAGCTGGCGCATGAAGGGGGCATCAAGTCTGCAAAACGATACCATCGCCATGATTGACATGCTGCTGAGCAACGGCGACGTAGGACTCATCGATGCTGACATCAACCAGAAGATGCGCTGTCTTGAGGCTGGCAGTGGTGTATGGCCGCTGAAGGACTACAGTCTGTTCTACCTTGAAGGTACGCCTAACGAGGGACAGACACTTGACAACGTGCGTGAGCTGTTGCTCGCTGAGGTGGAGAAGATAAAGCTCGGACAATGGGACGAGGGACTGATAAAGAGCATTGTGGAGAATGCCCGTCTGGATGAGCTGAACGACCTCGACAACAACCGCAGCCG
>Ga0247611_10008479_pt1 | contig 12653 bp, 12 predicted proteins | sample 177DNAGHGhighgp2_FD_192422 | JGI IMG/M metagenome (GOLD analysis project Ga0247611, IMG submission 192422) | Sheep rumen microbial communities from Palmerston North, Manawatu-Wanganui, New Zealand - 1770 DNA GHGhigh gp2 | ecosystem: Host-associated > Mammals > Digestive system > Stomach > Rumen... | reverse complement strand
GACGAGCCTCTCTACCTTCCGCCCGGTGGAAAATGTGTACCTGGTACGCACTCCTTCGGGACGGGAGCGGAGCTTCTCCCGGATACCTTCAGCCGTGGGGAGGTTGAGGAGAGCGGAGAGTCTTGTCTCCCTGGATATACGCTTCACGCTGGGGACTTCTTCTCCCAGGAGTCGGAGGGCTTCCTCTGTCTTGCCCTCCCCCGCCAGCGTTGAGGCTTTCTCAAGGAGTTCCTTCGTCCTCTTCTCCTGCCTACGAGCGTCCGCTACGGCTTTCCGTCTGTCGGCTTCCTCCTGGAGAGCCTCCTTCGTGATTCCAGCCCCGCCCGTGGACTTCGCAAAGAGGGAGAGTATTCTGTCTCGCTCCACGGGAGAGACTATCTCCACGTCATTGAGAAGCTCTATAGTCTCCTCCTTGTAGTCGGAGTAGTGCTTGTCCGTGATTGTCTCCCCGCCTCCCTGCTTCGCTACGGCTCTGTTATAGATTCCCAAGTAGAGGTACATAGCCCCGGAGCTGGCGGAGTCTATTACCGCCTGGAGTTGCTCCTTCGTGTGGGTACGGAGGTACGAGTCTACGTCTACCTTCTCCCCGTCCGCTCCGGCTGGGAGTTCCTGGACGAGAGAGAGGAGTCCCGCCTGGTGGATTGAGTGTATAGCCTTCCGTATCTTGCTCTCCTTCGCCTCCTGCTTGTCCTCCGTCTCCTCAACGTCTACCAGGAGGGTAACTCTACGGACGCCCCGCTTCTTCGCTTCCTCCAGGGCTTCCTGGGAGACTTCCAAGCCAGCGGAGGCTACTATATTGTCTACTCCCCTGGTTTGAGCGTGTAGAGCGTCCAGCTCCCCCTCTACTATCGTTAAGTCCCTATCCTTCTCCCCGTTCCCGGTAAGCTTCAGCCCGGTAAGTCCGAAGAGAGAGGCTTTCTTGGGGAGTCCGCTCGTATTCTTGTACTTCGGCTTGACGTCTCCGGCTATCGTGCGGAGCTTGAAGCCGAGTATCCGTCCCCCGCTTCTGTAGGGTATTGCCAGCGTGTACTCCCGTCCAGCTCCGTAGGGTGCTCCTTCCATATCGTAGGCTGTGGAAGGGCTACAGTATCCCAGCTCCATAGCCCGGACGTCCTCCTCGCTGTAGCCTCGTGTCTGGGTAAGGTACTGGAGCGTAGCCTTGCCCGCCTCCGTGAAGAGTTCCTTCCTCATTCGCTGGGAGAGAGCCTCCAGCCGTTCCTGGCGTTCCTTGTACGCCTTGTACTCCTCCGTATCCGTCTCCGGGAGAGAGAGTCCGCATATACCAGCAAGAGAGCGGAGAGCTTCTACAAGCTCCGCTCCCTTCGCTCCCGGACGGCTTCCGCTCCTCTTGAGTTGGAAGTCTACCAGGGAAAGAGTCTCCCCTCCTTGCTCGTGTATAAGGTGGGGTTTCCTCTTCGTTACTACCGTCTTGTCCTCCCGGTGGGGAGAGGTTTCCTCCCCGTTGAGGTAGTGCGAGCTATGCCAGTCCCCGCCCTTCCTCTGGAAGTCCATTTCCGGGAAGGCGGAGTCTATCCTCTCCCAGAGAGCCGGGTATAGCTCGTAGTTTATGAAGTCTGTTAGAGAGTTCATACCGTCACCTCCCCAGCCTTGTAGCTGGCTGTCATTCCCAGGTTAAGCTCCACGTTGATACGTACCAGCTTGAAGAGTTCGTCCGAAGCCGTCTCCAGAGCGTCCTGGAAGGCTTCAAATCCTCCGAGGTTATCCTCCCCGTAGACGGAGGTATAGACCTGGAAGGCTTGCTCCTTCGCTTCCTGGAGGAGACGGAAAGCCTCAACGTAGCCGGAAGTCTCTGGGGTAAGTGTGTACTTATCCGTCTGGACTCTTGAAAGTGTAAATCTTGACTCGTTCATAATTCTGTAGTTTATTGAGTATTACTTTATTCGCTTGTTGATTGTGTCTACCAGGGACTCTATATAGAGCATACGCTTCGTATCGTCCTTCACTCTCTGCCCGGCTATTGAAAGCTCCTCAACGGGAGGGAGTTCCTTCGTTACCCAGTCCAGCCTCTTCCCGTTACTACTTACTACTACTTTAGTGAAGTCTCCCTTCTTGTAAGGCTCTATCTTGACGGTAGAGAGAGCTATAGCCGTGTCGCTGGCGAGAGCGAGGACTATACTCTTCAGCGTCCCGGACTTGTACGGTAAGGATATGGAGTAAAGCTCTCCCTTCTCCCCTCTCAAGTCTACGTACCAGTACAGTACCGACTCTCCCCGGAAGTCCCGCTCCCGCTTGTAGATTGCCTCCAGCGTCCCCTCAACGTAGGAGTAAGTCTCTTCCTTGCCTCCTTCCCGGTGGACTACCTTCCCGTCCGCTATGGAGAGGTAATACTTCCTTGTCCGCTCATTGTTCCCCAGCCCCATAGCTACGCCTCCTCTCCGAAGATTTTACCGTAGGAGTAGTCCGTCTCCCCGTAGTTCCCGTCCCAGTCCTCCCGGACGTTGAGGCTCTCTATATACCTCTTGTACTCGTCCCCTGGATACTTCAAGGCGTAGTACAGCGACTCCTCAAAGCGGAAGATAAGGAAGGGAAGGAATAGCTCCAGCTCCCACTCCCAGGACTCGTACAGAGCGTCCACGTCTATAGGCTCGTCCTTCGTGGAGTTCTGGCTGGCTATCTCTTCAGCCGTGAAGCCGTCCTTCGGATAGGGACGGAAGGAGTAGTCCTCTTCTCCCTCTCTCCTGCCTCCCCTGGCGTGATACCAGCTCCCGGTAGTCTCCAGCTCGGAGTAGTAGTCCTCTACCAGCAAGCGGAAGGCGTCTCTGTCTTTCTTCTTCTTCATATCGGAGACGGAGCGGTAAGGGAAGGCTACCTCTTTCCCCTCCTTGTCAAAAGGCTCTACGGAGAAGCCGTAGTTCACGAGCCTCCACCAAGAGAGCGGGAGTATACCGGCTCTCAAGCCAGCCAGGAGGACGCCCTCAACGTAGGGAAGGAAGGCTCTACAAAAGCTCTCCTCCCTCGTGTCCAGGTAGTGACGTCCAGACGGCTCTAATACGCCCTTGAGAGCTTCCATAGCTTCCTCCGGGGAGTCTGCCAGCTCCTTGTATACCGCCCCCTCCAGCTCCTTCTTTACGAAGTCTACAGCCTCGGAGAGAGAGTCCGCCTTTCCCTCCTGGAGAGCCTTGTCTACCTTCTGTATAAAGCGTCCTTCCCGGAGCGTCTTAATATCCTGGACGTTTTCCTCCGCCTTGATAAGAAAGGAGTACAAGAAGTAGACGTTCTCCTTGTCCTCTCTCTCGTTCTTAACTGGCTCGTTTTTATATTGTTCCATAGCTGAAAATATATTACTATATTACTGTATTACCATTTTTAGAAGGCGGAGTCCAGTACGCTCTCTGGAGCGTGTTCCAGGCGAAGCTCCTCCTTTACAGACTCCGTGTATATCTGGCTCGTAGCCGGGGACGTGTGGCGGAGTACCTCCTGGACGTCCGTAATAGCTCCCCCGTGCTTGAGGATAGCTACGGCTGTAGTGTGGCGGAGGCTGTGAGCCGTGTACTCCTTCCCGTCCAGCCCTATAGCCTTGAGTCCTTCCTTGCATACGTAGGAAATAGTCCGGGTAGTGAGTCTCTCTCCCCTATTCTGGCGGGACGTTGAGGTAAAGAGAGGCTCTCCAGCCTTCACTCCCTTCCGGCTTGCCAGGTAGTCCCGGATAGGCTCGTAAGCCTTGTCTGTGAGGACTACAAAATCGTCCTTTTCCGTGTGTCCCTTGCCCCAGACGAGGAGTACCCTTCTATCTCCCTTGAAGGTAATATCCCCTACGTTTGCCCTGGCTACCTCAACGGTGCGGAGTCCAGTCCGAAGCATAAGGTTTACTATGGCGTAGTCCCGGAGGCTCATATCCTGGAAGTGCTGGAGTAGCTCCTTGCTCTTCGTGTCCGTAAGGTGCTGTTTCTTGAAGGCTTGCTTCCTCCTGGGAGTCTTTATCCCCTTCGCTATGTTGGGGTACTTCTTCTCCGACTCCGCCCACTCGTAGAATTTACGTACGGAGACTATGTAGCTGGAGACGGTAAGAGCGGAAAGCCCGGAGGCGAGGAGGGAGTCCTTGTACTCCAGGACGTCCTGGCGGGTAAGGGTAAGGAAGCGAGCGAGGCGTCCAGTCTCCTCCAGCCAGTTGAAGTACTGGGAGAGGGTACGGGAGTACAGACTCCGGGAGCTTTCTTTCACGTCCTGGGTAGAGACGAAGGAAGCGACTACGCCCCTCCAGTTATCCGTACCAGCCTTTACAAGCTGTCCGCCTACCCTTACTATAGCCCTTGACTTTTCCATATTTTTATATTACTAATATTTCCTACCGCAAATATAACTATTTTCTTGTATCAAACAATAGGCGAGAGGAAATATTTTTCCGTCCCCTCGCCTTTTTTATACGCCAGTAGTTGAGGACGGAGGAGTAGTAGTCCCGGAGGACGTGTCCCCGGAGCTGGGGGCTACCGGCTTGAAGGGGAGCTTACTCCAGTACTTTGTCATACTCCGGCTTATCTTCTGCTTCGTGCTCGGAGAGAGCTTCTTTCCAGTGTTGATATAAGAGAGCTTGTCCTTCTGGCTCTGGCTCATATCATTCCTATAAATTCGTTTCATAGCTGTAAGTATTTGATAGTTATTATAGTTCGTGTAAGTGGTGTACCTGGTACACCGCCTATAATAAATATAGTTCAACTTTGAAAAATTCAGCTGGAGGGGAAAATTTTTCACGCCTAACAGTCCTATACCCGTCACGCTTGAGCCGTGCCCCTTTATTGAGTAGTAGGTAAGGCTCTCGTAGTAGATTGAGCCTCAACGCCTTGAAAGGGGTAGAGAGGGAGGACTTTCCGGCTTTATATATCCATTATCGGAGGTGGAGTATTGACGTAGATTTCTGGCACATTTCCGAGCTTCCAGGACTTCCTTATAAGGGCTATATAGAAAGCTTCGCTTACTATATTAGCTCTTATACCTGGGGAGCTTGCTCCCTCTACCCGGTAGGCTGTGAGAGAGTCCTTCTCGTGGCACTTGTGCCGGGTTGGAGGGGTAAGGGGTAACTTAATACCCGCTCTCCCGGCTGAAGTGGCAAGAGTGCCCACTTTTGCCAGCCCTGGGGAGCGGTGGGTAACTCAATATGCAAGCCCCCTCCGGGAGTTGCAAGAGTGCCAGACGGAGCAAGCTCCAGGACGAGGGGAGAGGGGAGTCCTCCAGCCTCCGCCCTCGTCTCCGTTTTTGCCAGCCTCAACGCCCCGCTCTATCTTCAGCTGAAGGGAAGTATCTACGTCAAGGAGCAAAAGAAAAATAGAAAAAAGCCTCCGGCTCAAGGCGAGCGGAAGCCCCCAGGCGGACGGCTCGCTATAGTTTTATAAGAATCTATAATATTCTATAAAACTCTATAGGTTTTTGGGAGTGGTTGTAAATCATTGAGAGGTAAAGAGTTGAGGGGAGGGGAGCGTAACGTCAAATCCCCAAAGCGTAACGTCAAATCCCCAAAGCGTAACGTCAAATCCCCAAAGCGTAACGTCAAATCCCCAGAAGGAGAAGAGGGGAGAGGGGAGTCCACTCCAGCCGGGAGCGTTGAGGCTTCCTCCTGGGACGTCCTCAAAATAGCCGATTTTAAGCCCGTAGAGCGACTCTTCCCCTTTTTGGGGTAATTCCCCGTCTGTCTCCTTGTAACGTCATTTCCCCGCCCCGGAGACGTCAAAGAAGCCGTAAAGCTTGGACTCTACGGCTTCCTTCCTCGGAGCGGTGCTATTGCTGGGGAGTTGTGTATATTGTGGTAGGGGGACTCTACTCTACAAAGATACAAACTCCCAGGGATATAGCAAATATTTGTAATACGAGCGTAACGCCAAATCCCCGGAAAAACGCCCTTCTACAGCTCTGGAAAATGTATTACCGTATTACTATATTACCGTATTACCATTTTCCAGGAAGGTACGAAAAAGGAGCGGAGGCTGTCCAGCTCGTCCGCTCCAACTACAGAATTATGAAGTAGAAGCGTTACGCCTCTGGACTTCCTTCTTCAGCCGGGAAGAGTGTCCCGTCTTGTTCCTCCGGCTTGTCGAAGCTGGAGGAGTTTACCTCAACGCTACCAGGGAGGAGGATAGACTCGTCTTGCTTGTCATAGTCCATATTGAAAGTAAAGTCCACTCTGTCCCCCTTGTCGGTCTTGACTATCTTTGCCCCGGTAATGAGTCCGTACTCCTTGAGGGCTTCTATAGCCTTCTCCAAGTCCCGGTAAAAGCGTCTCTTTTGCTCCCTGGAGTCCCCGTAGCCAGTAGTTACTCTCTCCTGGATAGTTGAGGCGTACTCCGAGTAAGTGAGAGCGTTGTAGCGGACTTTGTTCCTCGCCTTGTAGAAGGACTCCTCCGTCTTGTACTTGCTCCGCTTCAGCTCCTTTACGGCTTGTATCCCGGCTATCCTATGCCCGCTATACTTCGCCAGCAAGTCCGCCAGGAGTATATCAAATAGTTCCGTATCCGTCCCGCTTCCAGCCTTTCCCCATATCTGGAAGAGCTTGGGCTTGACTATAGCGTACCTATTGTAGAGCTGGTAGAAGAAGATACTCCCGAATTGGATAAATACGAAGTCAGCGTCAAGACTCCGCCCGTCCGTCACGTCCTCAACTTGCTCCGTTATGTTGATAAGGGAGGCTACGAAGCGGAGCTTCCCCTCCTCCTTGTCCTCTTCCAGGGAGTAGCCTCCGAAGGTCTGTACTTGCTTTATCTCGGACAAAGCCTTCAAGTCCTCCAGGACGTCCTCCTTCTGTCTCGCTCTCGCCTTCCCGTCCGTGGTTATTGTCTTGGTTAGCTCGGTTATGGATATAGGGAGGGTAATACGGCTATTTGGCTGTTTCCCCTCGTTTATCTTCTTCACGTACTCCCGTATCTCCGGCTCGTCCTTCCTCTGGGATAGGCACATAGCCAGGGCAAATATAAGCTTGTTCTGTCTCCGGGTGAGGAAGGTAGGCTTCCCTTCACGGTTTACGAGGCGTTGAGCGTCTATAGCCTTCAGCTCCAGGAGCTTCTTGTCCTTCGTCTCCAGGAAGAGGGAAGGGACTTTCCGGGAGGCTATATTTTGAGCCAGGGCTACCGATATAGCCCCCGTCTCCCCGGTTAGAGCTTGCTGTTTGCTCCGTAGGAGGGAGAAGTCGTAGTTCTCTGTATTCGTCTGCTTTCTCATAGTGAAAAGGCTTCTCTTGCGTTATTTAGTCCGACTGGCTCTACCTCCTCCCAGGCGGGAAGGATAGCGTACTTCTGTCGGTAGAGGACTTCCTTATCCTCCGCTCCCTTCGCTTCCAGGAGCTTGAGGTAGGAGTCCCGTCTGTATAGCTCTGGTACTTCAGTCCTGGGAGACTTGAAGTATTCAAACATTCCCTTAATGTCCTCCGGGACGAAGGCGGAGGCGGAGTACTTGTCTATAAACTCCTCGGAGGCTGTGACGAAAGCCTTTGCTACGGAGAGGGAGGAGCGGTAGTCCGCTATCACTCCGTCCAGGAGAGCCTTGAGCGTGTGCAAGTCTACCTCAACGTCCCGGAGAGGCTTTCCCTCGGAGTCCTTCTTCCTCTTGAGCTGGACGTAGCGACTCCAGCCTCTTCCGTGCTGGTAGATATACCGCTCCACGTCCTCCCGGTGGGATACCTTCGTAACGCCCTTCACGCCCTGGGTATCTATCAGTCCCAGGATAACGTTACAAAATTCCGCTTGTTGCTCCGCCAGCTCCCAGAGCATACAGTAGCCAGCTATACGAGCGGAGAGCTTCTTGAGGTTTTCCTGGAGTCCGTAGAAGCGGAAGCGGTTGATTATGTACTTGTCCGCTATGTCCAGGTACTTCTTGAGTTCCTTCGTCTCCGCCTCGCTCTTGCGTACGGAGTTGATAAGGGAGCGTACCTCTGCGTCCGTGAGGAAGCCTCCCTTCTGGCGTGCCTCGTCCTGGTCATTCTGGATTATGAGGAGAGCCTTCTGTTTTGGCGTACCGTTCTTCAGTACCTCCGTAAGATTGAGTTTCTTTGCCATAGCCTACTCTTGCGTTTTGAGGAGGGCTTCCTCCAGTCTTTCCAGCCTCTCCTCTTGTTCTGTGGATTCTATCGCCCGGAGGATATTGGCGAGCATAGTATTTTCCCTATACGCTTGAGTCTCCCCTATAAGCCCCTCCTGGTATTTCTTGAAGGATAGGAGCATAAGCTTCTTTATCCCCTTCGCTGAATATGTATTCTGTACTGCCATAGAAAATATATTACCGTATTACTATATTACCGTATTACCATTTTCGTACTACTTCCGTACTACTTTCGTCCGAGACTATAGTAGGGAGTTGAGGGCTTCCCGTGCCTCCTTCTCCTCCGTTTGCTCCTGGGAGGACTTGAAGATAGGCTCTACCTTTGCCTCTTCCAGCTCCTTCTGGGTGCGGAGGATTAAGTCTATAAGCTTCTCCGTGGGTATATCCGCCAGGGAGCGGGACTCCAGCTCCGCCCGGAGTTTCCCCAGGAGGGAAGAGAGCCTCTTTACCCTTGCCTCAACGGAGAGGGACTCCGCCTCGTACAGAGCGTCCAGCCGGAGAGCCTTGAGGGAGGCTACTTCTTCCCGTAGCTCCTTCGTGACGTCTACTACCGTCTGCTTCGCTATCCCCAGCTCGGAGGCTATCTTCTGTATAGACTTCCCCTCCGCCCGAAGCTCCACTATCTTTAATTTAGTCTCTTGAGTTATCATAGTAAACAGTTTTGAGCCTTTTCGGAGGTTTCTATCTTCCGTAACGTGTCGCTGGGGACGTTGAGGTAGTCCGCCAGGCGTTGAGGAGAGAGTCCGTCAAAGACGAAGGGGATAAAGAAGTAGCCAGCCAGGTAACGAGCCAGGGCTACCTCCGAGAGCGTGAAGCCTTCCCCTCCGTACCGGGAGAGTTCCTCGTCCTGCTTTCCGAGCTTCGCCTCCAGCTCCGCCTCCCTCTTCTGCGTGTCCGGGTAGTCCTCGGAGTATCGGAGGGAGTAGTCCAGGTACTTGAGGGAGTAGTCCAGTCTGTAGAAGCGGAAGCCCCCCTTCAGCCGGGAGGAGTACTTCTTCACTACGCCAGCCCCGCAAAGGGTAGAGAGTTCGGAGAGGTAGTCCGCCTCGTCCTTGATTGGACGCCCCAGGACTTCCGCCAGGATTCGCTCTCCGTCCTTCTCTCCTCCGTCATAGTCTCCGGCTTCCAGGGCTTCCTTCACTTCCTGGGGAGTCATTTCCCCGAAGGAGTCAAAGAGCGTGAAGAGCTTGAGTCCCTTCGGAGTCTCCCGGAAGAGCTGGACGTCCTTCTCGTGGGAGACTGGCTCTCCGTGGCTGAAGTATTGCTCCAGGTAGTCCCGCCCCTCCTGGGTAGTGACTACCTCAACGGAGAGAGGCTTCTCCCCTTTAAGGAGGGTATTGTAGGATAGCGGGAGGAAGAGCTGTTTATCCGAGAGGTGCTTATCGTAGAAGGGGAGCTTGTCCTTGTCATAGACGAAGAAGAGGGTATAATCCCCGGCTTCCGTGCTTGTCTCCTTCTTGTTCTGTCGGATATATACCGTAGGCTCTCCCGGCTTTCCCTGGAGTGAGACGTTGAGGTAGAGGAAGCCCTCGTCCTCCTTCGTCTTGCCCTCCCTGGTTACTGTCTCTATGGAGGAAGCGTCCCCCGTGAGCTGGAGAAGGAGCTGAAGGGCTTTTTCCTCCGCCTCCGCTTGAGTTGTGGCTGTGTCTTGGTATCGTATCATAGTATTCCCTTTAAGAGAGTCTCCTCTCGTCCTTGTGATTCTTCAGTACCAGGACAAGAGCGTCCGAGAGAGTCTCCTTCAGTAGAAGGCGAGCGTCCTCCTCCGTTATATCTCCGTCCCAGTTCGTCAGCCTCCGCTGTGCTTCCTTTATCCCGTTGAGGAGTTTCTCCTTCTCCTCGCTGGAGAGCTTGAGTCTTGCCATAGTTACCTCCTTCTCCGCTATACTTCTGTAATGCAAACTTTATTGAAGTATAGCCGTTTTTTTGCGTATTACTATATACTCCTATAGCGGTCACTACCTCAACGGAGGGAGTACGTTTATAAATCTCTTTATCTCGTCCTCCGAAATGTATTGCTTCCCGCCTATTAGGGTAGTCTTGAGCTTCTCTTGTTTAATGTACTTTCTCAACGTGCTGGTAGTGACTCCGAGGAGGGAAGCTACCTCCGTCTGGTTGTAGAGTTGAGTACCGAGTATATTTTTCATATCCGTAGAGTGTTACTTGTTACTGGTTGCTTGTTCCGTTCCGAGAAGGATAAGGGAAGCCTCCTTCAGCCGTAGCCCGGCTACCCTCAAATCCTCCAGGGCTTCCTTGAGCCTTGCCTTGACTGGAGCTACCGTCTCCTCCTCGTGGAGCTGGCGGAGTTCGTCCTCAACGTCCAGGAGCGTCTGTACGTGCTGGAGTATTTCCTCTCTTCTCATAGGGCTACTTGTTAAAGACGTTCCCGCTCTTGGGTTGAGGCTTGAGCCGGATAGTCCCCTTCTCGGACTCGTACTTCCCTATAAGCATATCTATTGCCAGCTCCAGTACTTCCTTGAGCTGGAGACTCTCCTGGAGGGATATATAGCGGAGCTTGTCCCACTTCTCCAGGTTAGCCTTCACGCATACAGTACCGTACCCTTCTGTCTTGCTATCGTGGGGACGTCCACGCTTCGGACGCCCTCTCCCCTCCAGTTGTCGCTGGCGGAGCTTCTCCTTCAGCTCCTCGTCCTGGACTGTCTCCAAGAGCCGGGAGGCTTCGCTCGTCTGTACTTCCTCCTCCTGGCGTTGAGGCTCGGAGGCTGGGGCTTCCCCGAAGAGGACGGCTACTCCGCCCCTCAATTTGTCTACTTTCTTTTCCATATTCGTATTACCGTATTACTATTTTCTTCTCTATCTCTTGAGCCAGGCTCTTGTAGTCCTTCGCTCCGTTGCTTCCGGGAGCGTAGTCCAGGATACTCCGCATAGCGAGCGGAGCTTCAGCCAGCGAGACGTTTTTCCGTATCTTCGTCTCAAAGACGAGACTCCCGTAGCGTCCCCGGAGAGCCTCCTCTACCGTCTGGGTAAGGTTGCTCTTTTCGTACCTGGTTATGAGGATACCAGCGAGCCGTAGCTCCTTGTTCAGCCTCTTCTGCGTCATAGAGACAATATCCAGAATACGCTGGAGTCCCCGGCTCGGTAGTGCTTCAGCCGTCAAGGGTATAAGTACGTCCGTTGAGGCTGTGAGAGCGTTGAGGGTAAGGAGTCCCAGGGAAGGCGGACAATCCAGGAGGATATAGTCATAGTCCCCGGCTACCTCGTCCAGTACGTCCTTGAGGATTTTCTCCCGCTCCATATAGGAGGCTATCTCCAGCTCCACGCCCGCCAAATCCAGCGAGGCGGGAGAGAGGAAGAGTCCGGGGACGGAGGGAAGCTCCACTACCGGGAGGGACTTCCGCTCCTTCATAGCCTCGTACGTGGTACGCTCCGGCTCTCCTACCATAAGCGAGCTTGTAAGGTTGCTCTGTGCGTCCAGGTCTACTACAAGTACGGAGCGTCCGAGGCGAGCGAGAGAAGCCCCCAGGGAGGCTACTGTGGTAGTCTTGCCTACGCCTCCCTTGTGGTTGCAAATACTTATTATTTTCGTGCTCATATCTACGTCAAAAATATATTACCGTATTACCGTATTACTATATTACCATTTTAGAAGAGTTCTCCCGGAGCGTCCTCGTCCTCGTCCTCTGGTAAGTCCTCAACGCCTGGCTCTATCCTTCCCGTGTTCCCGTTGAAGGGGAAAGTAGCGTCTATATTGGGAGTCCCTCCCCTATTCTTGCGGAGTACTCCGTATATCTTCCCGGACGTCCCCAGCTCCATACGCTTCCCCTCCTCTATCTTCCTCTCCTCGTACTGGCTCTTGTTGAGGGGAGAGAAGGCGGAGTTCCAAAGGAGTAGTACCTTGTTCGCCTCCCGCTCCAGGTCTGCGGAGTCCGCTATATTCTGGGAGTTCATTTCCGTAGGACTCAAGGCTTCCCTATTGAGCTGGCAAGCCAGGACTATAGGGAGCTTCTCCTGCTTCGCCAGTTCCCGGAGGCTCTTCGCTATCCCCTTCAGTTCCTCGTTACGTGGGAGTCTGTTTCCCTCCGTGTAGAGGAGCTGTACGTAGTCCACAAAGACAGCCTTTACCGGGAGCTTGTGGGATATGAAGCGGATAGCCTCTACCAGCTCGTCCGAGGAGTAGTCCGAGTCATAGATACGGAGCTTCCCGCTCTCCAGGTAATCCGTCATAAATTCCGCCTCCGCTTTCTTGAAGGCTTCCTCCGTCCCATTCTTCATATAGCGGGTAGAGTCCGTCCTATAGTACTCCGCTATCGTAGTGAGGTTGTTGTATTCCTTCGTCTTGGAGGTAAGCTCCAGCCCTGCGTAGGTATTGACAAATTCTACTACGGTGCTCTCCGTGTCCTCCTCAAAGGAGAAGTATAGGACTACCCCCGGAGTCCCGTCCCCGGCTGTCTGGAGTGCCAAATTGCGGAGGAAGGTACTCTTCCCGTGCGAAGTGGGTGCTCCTATGAGGGTAATAGCCCCAGCCGGTAGGACGAGCCTCTCTACCTTCCGCCCGGTGGAAAATGTGTACCTGGTACGCACTCCTTCGGGACGGGAGCGGAGCTTCTCCCGGATACCTTCAGCCGTGGGTAGGTTGAGGAGAGCGGAGAGTC
>Ga0247611_10008477_pt1 | contig 12654 bp, 8 predicted proteins | sample 177DNAGHGhighgp2_FD_192422 | JGI IMG/M metagenome (GOLD analysis project Ga0247611, IMG submission 192422) | Sheep rumen microbial communities from Palmerston North, Manawatu-Wanganui, New Zealand - 1770 DNA GHGhigh gp2 | ecosystem: Host-associated > Mammals > Digestive system > Stomach > Rumen ... | reverse complement strand
CCGCCCTTTTCTTTATTTTCTTTTTCTATATCTATTTCTATTTCTTCACCTGCGTACCTATTTTTACGCACAGGTGAGTGTAACGATTTCGTTGAGATTTCGTTGAGATTCAGCGGCGATTCCGTCGCGACTCTGAAACGCTTTCCGTGAATCTCAAAAAGGTGATAGCCGCAAATGATCTGACGCACATAACTGCGAGGCTTGCGAGCCTGGGCTGCAAAGGCAGAAAGCTGACCGTTGGTGAAGGCACCCTCAAAGTCGTCGCACTGCGACAAGTAGAGCAGTACCATGATATATACGCCGAGACCAGCCGCTCCCTGTTCGGCAACAAGGTCGGTCATCTCGGGTTTGGTCAGTACATTACGATAGAGTTTGATAAAACCTTTGTTTTTCATTTCGCGTCAAGGAAAAATGCCTGGCGGCGGTTTTTACGCAGATTGACATGGCAACTCACATGCACCCAGTAGCTGGCGCCCCGATGCTCCAGGATCAGCTGGTCGTAGTCGGGCAGATTGTCCTTCATCCAGAACCAGAGGATGCGGGCCATCTGCTCCTCGGTGGTGACGGAGAAGGGCCAGTGACGGTGCGGAATCTGGATGTCGGCAGCCAGCCCTTCGACATGCTGCGAGCTGGGCACTCCGCCCACAAGCTGGTTGAGCTTCGCACAACGGTAACCGCTGGTCACGATGATGGGCAGTTTGAAGCGCTGACGGGTGGGTTCGAGACAGCGGACGGCGAGATTCCGCAGGCGGATGATATGACATCCCAGCGGGATGTTGGGGATTTTGTGTTCCTCAGCCTTACGCGAGGCGAGGAACTCCGAGAGCACAAAATGCTCTGTAAACCTCTCATTGAGGTTTATGATCGTCTTCATAACTTGTTGATGTAATTGTTAAGTGTTAAACTTCTAGTTTGGGTTTGGAAGGGCGTCACCTGTGATGGTGACGCCCGACGTTAATAATCTTAGAAAGTGTTCTTGCTTCATGATGTTTGTTGTTTTTTTAATTATCAATAAGTGGTTATCCTGAAAACCGCTGCAAAGATACAACATACAGAAGCCATCTTGCAAAAAAAAACATGGTAGAAATGCGATTCTAACATATAATTTTAAGAAATCAGAAGTGTTCATGATACAAATCGGAGAGCGCATGATAGAAAATGCTCCGCTTCTTGTGGTTTACCCGGTCTCTCAGACTGTTCACTACCCGACTGGGATTTTGAGGTGGTTCGAGCCCGAACAACTTATAAATGGTCTCTGTCATCTCATAAAGCGTTATTGCCTCACCCGAAGCCTTGTTCACTTTCTTTGTCAGGTATAGACAGTACACCACTTCCATCAGGTCGTTCTTGGCACCTTTCCATCTATACTTATTGCGCTTGCGATGGTTCATTCTTTTCACTAAGTGCTTCTTATAACTGAGATAATAGTATTTTATTTTGTTCATCTGTCTATAGTTTTGGTTTTACAAACGTTTCCGTTAATAAACAATTTTCTTCACACGAATACATCAGCTGCCTAAGACCACAGCTCGGGCTGAGGTCTGACATATAGCGACAGCAAGGTTCACACCATCATCAATGGCATGAACGAATATGATTAGGGGAGTTCTCGCGCAAAGCGCCGTTTTCTATAAATGCGGCCCAATAACAATCGCCTGAGCTGCGAAGGCTTATGATCTCTATCATATCAATACAAAACTATGCTGCAAATATACGATATTTTCCGATATTGCGCAAATATTATATGGCTCAAAACGCAAAGATGAGACAAGCACTAAATATTATGATACAAATTTGAAAAAGAGAAGTATGCTGAAGCACACCTCTTTTGTGTTCGATTGAACTGAATCCACCACGTTTTTTTAATTGAATCTTAAAAGATTCGCCCCCGCTAAGCCGATGCTTAACGGGGGCGAATGATTATCAGTTGGATTGTGGATTAGCGGTTACCGCCTGCCCACCATACATTCTCAGTGAAGATATACATACCAGCCTCGTTGCCAGAACCGAAGGCAGCTGTAACGTTGGGGTTAGAAACCACGTCGCTGTCGCCATAAGGCAAACGGAGCGGCCAGCGGTTACCAACGCTAGAGGTGTTGTTCGGGTTCTTCATCTCTACAGGATACTTACCGTCGGTATAGTTGATACGACGAATATCGTTGTAGGTCTCGATCACCTCACCACGGGTCTGAGCGAGGTACTTCTGGATACGGATCTCCTTCACGGGATCAGCCTCGAAGAGAGGAGTGATATTGTCGATGTACTCCTCAACGTCAGAATCCTCAATAGACTCACCAGCGATAGCGAAGTACTCCTTAACATTGCTTGAAACAGCCTTTTCGAAGGCAGCTGTAGCATCCTGTCCGAGGATAGCCTGTGCCTCTGCGAGGATAAAGTAGAGCTCTGACTCACTCATGATAACCAGGTTTGCACCACCATTCTCAAGCCATGCAGGCTCATTCACAGCCTGTACAAGTGTAGCCTGATCTGAATTTCCTGGTTCGCCAATAATGTTCTCACCGGTCCAGTCCATGTTGTAAATAGGCTCACGTGGGTCATCACGCTCTACCATCAGATCGTCAACAGTCTTGTTTGAACCGATGTAGTAACGGCTCCACTGATAGGCTGACCAAGCGTTGTCGGCAGTTACACCGTTGAACACTTTCAGATAGCAGCCAGTAAAGCCACCATCAATAGCAGCCTGTGCCTCCTTAACAACCTCGCTGAGCACGCTCTTGTTGCGTCCATAGGTGTGCAGCAGGTAACGAGCCTTTACAGCGTGACCGAAAGCACTCCATTTCTTAGTATCACCACCATAGATGATATCCTGCTCACCAGCATTGTTTCCACCTGCTGCCAGAGCGGTCTGAGCCTGGTCGAGCATAGCGAAGATAGCTGTATAGATAGACTCCTGAGTATCGACCTTCGGAGCAGAGATGCCCTGGAAGCACTCACTGAAAGGAATGTCTCCGTGAAGGTCTGTCAGCACACCCCAGTTGATGGCGTTCAGGATCAGGGCCTCACCAAGAATATCGCTCTGAGATGCATTGATGCCACCCTCAGAACACTTCTGAATCATCTGGTAGATGTTGTGAAGGTTTGAATAAGTAGAGTTCCACTCGTTGTTGAATGTAGCAGCACTCGCTGTCTCCGATGGATTTCTCAATTCTGCCTTCATCATCTGGTTGTTACCTGTACCGAAGAGCTGCTCGGTATAAGAAGAAACATACCAAGCGTAGGCACCGTTCACCGTTGAGAAGGCTGTAGAAACCTCTGCATCGGTTAACTGGAACTTAGCGGCTACTTTATCGGCTGTTTTGCTGGTCTCGTCCTTGTTGATTCTGTCGAGCATATCCTCAGAACAAGAGCTGAAAAGCATTGTGGCCAATGCTAAGCCAAACAAATATTTCATTTTCATATTCTTTCTGTTTTCTTAATGATTAATTACTTCACTAATTAGAATGTGATCTTCAGACCACCACCGAAGCTTGATGTGCTAGGTGTAGAGAAACGCTCGAAGTAACCACTCATGTTACCGTTACCCTGTGAGTTCTCAGGATCCAGGTCTGGCATCTTAGCCCAGATGAGGATGTTACGTGCGAAAGCGAAGACATTCATGTCGATACCCCAGAACTTAGGAAGTCTGTAGTCCAGAGTTACGTCACGGAGCTTCCAGAAGCTGGTGTCGAAGATACCTGCCTCGGTGATGTCGTTGTAAGCCATGTAGTAGTCCTTCTTGCTTACCTCAACAGTGTTCTTCAGACCTGTAGCCTCGTCGATACCCTCAGCAATCATAGTGCCCTCACGGTAGTCAAGAGAAGCCATGGTAGCACCGAACCAGTTCATGGTCAGGATGGTACCAGCGTACATCTTACCGCCCTTCTGCCAGTCGAGTGTAGCAGAGAGTGACAAGCGCTTGTAGTTAGCCTTCAGGTTGAAGCCCATATTGAAGTCAGGCGCACACTCACCGATGTTCTCACTTGATGAAGTACCCTGAGGCAGACCGTCTGCCAGCAGCAGCTGACCGTCCTCAGTGCGCTTGAAGGCAACACCGTAGATGTTAGGATAGCTGTAACCTGCCTGAGCACGTACCTGAGGCTCAACGAAACCACCAAGCATGATGCTCTCTACACCAGGAGCCAGCTCCTTAACCTTGTTTGAAATCTTGGTGAAGTTCACACCCAGATCCAAGTTGTAGTCCTTATGCTGCAGAATGCTTGCATTCAGTGAGAACTCATGAGCCCATGTTGTCATGCGACCAGCGTTGGTACGCAGATACTGGTAACCAGTAGAACCTGCTGTAGGAACGTCGAAGATCTGATCCTTAACATCCTGATAGCTGGCTGTATATTCAAAGCGGATGCGGTTCTTGAAGAAGTTCAGGTCAACACCAAACTCATAGTTGGTAGTGTTCTGAGGCTTCAGGTTCGGGTCGAATGATACATAATAAGGTACATAGCTCTTTGCACCACCCATCGGATAAGCAATAGGAGTATATACATACATACCGCTACCGTAAGAAGGTGTGTAATAGTAGTTCTCACGATAAGTACCAGCCTGACCTACCTGAGCGAATGAAGCACGCAGCTTACCATAAGACAGGAAGCTCTTGTCCTTCAGAGTGGGAAGCTCTGTGAAGATCCAGCCCAGAGATACAGAAGGATAGAAGAAAGAACGGTTGCCACGAGGCATTGTAGATACAACGTCGTTACGACCGGTAACAGTCAGATAGAGCATGTTCTTCCAACTTGCAGTGGCCTGGAAGAAGAAACCGAGTGTACGCTCCTGACGATGAGCCATTTCCCAATAGTCCATGCTGGCAGCGTTCTCAATAACGGGCTGACCATACCATGACAGACCAGAAGCATCGTAGTCCCAACTACGCTTGTAGTCGTGGTTGAACTCATTACCCAACAACAGGCCGAGATCCCACTCCTTCTCAGCACCCAGCTGAGCGTTGAAATTGATGGTGAACAGGTTGTTGAAGATGTTATGCTGAACACCGAAGTCCTCAACCTCACCCTTGTTGTTGTATGCAGAACCAACCTCAGCCACAGTCATGTTGTCGGTGGTATATACATCGAGACCAGCCTGCTCACGGAATGTCAGCTTCAGGAAGTCAACACCGAGCTTTGGAGAGAACTCGAAGTATGCGTTACCATACACACGGTTGGTGTGCTGACGGAACTCATCGTTGTTTGACCACCAGATTGGGTTGTTGAAGTTAGTTGCACGATAAGAAACCTGCTTGGTGGGATCGTTAGGATAGTGCGTAGGAGTGCCATTGAGATCGTACTCAGCAGGAGCACCATAAACCACGTTAACCACACCGTTGTTAGCACCAGGAGCAGAATTGATCTTTGTAGAAGTGTAGTTTGCAGAGAAACCAGTCTTCCACTGATCGTTGATCTCATAGTCAACAGCTGCACGGGCACCAGTACGTGTCAGACCTGTAGAAGGAATGATACCAGTCTGATAAGTGTTGCTTACACCGAAAGAATAGCTGATGTTATTCTTACGCTGAGAGATGTTGAATGTAGCGTTCTCTGTGAAACCAGTGTTGAAGAAGCCACCTACGTTGTCATAAGTCTGAGGAGTAGTCCATCCATCCAGACCTGCAGCGGCATACTTCGGGTTGTAGTACTGACCCTGGTGCAAACCATTTGCAGTATAATCGTTCTGAACGTTGCCACCGTAACGAGGATCGTTAGGCAGATCAGTGATCTTCGGACCCCATGTAGAAGAAGAGTTGGGGTTGTAAGCAGCCTGGCTGCTACCCTGAGCATATACATCCTGATGCTTGAACTTGCGGCTCAGTGTCTGGGCACTGAAGTCAGCAGAGAATGTTACTACGGGCTTCTGGGTAGCCTTGCTACCACGCTTGGTGGTGATCAGGATCACACCGTTAGAGGCACGGATACCGTAAAGGGCAGAAGCTGCCTGACCCTTCAGCACGCTGATGTTCTCAATGTCATCGGGGTTGATATCAATGCTACGGTTGGTGAAGTCAGCACCTGTTACAGAGTTACCTGTAGAGAAGTCAGGTGTAGAAGCGATAGGCATACCATCTACTACATACAGAGGAGCATTGTTTCCGTCGAATGAACGGGCACCACGGATAATGATCTGGGCAGAAGCACCAGGAGCACCTGATGAAGGACGTACGCTAACACCAGTCAGCTTACCCTGAATAGCACTTGCCAGAGATGTTGTACCGAGCGTGTTCAGATCTTCAGCCTTCAGATCCTGAGCAGCATAGCCCAGAGCCTTCTTGTCGCGGCTGATACCCATAGCGGTTACAACCACCTCGTCAAGAGCCTTGGCGTCGCTCTTCAAGAATACGCGCATGCCATTCTTAGCTGTAACAGTCTGAGACAGATAACCGAGATAGCTGATCTCCAACTGTTTGCCGTTAGCAGGCAGAGTGATGTTGAAACGACCATTTACGTCAGTCAACATACCAGTACTTGTACCTACCACCTTAACGGCAGCACCGATGATGGGCTGACCGTCGTCCTGTGAGAGTACAGTACCAGAAACTTTTGTCTGAGCCAGCGCTGTACCCATGCAAAGGAACATTGCGGCTAAAAACATCGTTAGTCTTTTTTTCATAAATTCTCTCTTTTGGTTATTAATGTTAAATATATATTGTATATTCGTTCATTTTTCCACCTTATATATTATTATATAGCGCACACCTCCGGCGCGGAGGTGTGCGTATATTACTTATTTGTATCATTACACAATCAAAAGAATTATGAAATTACGTTTGGATTTTGAGTTTTACGTCCATCTTCACCTTGGGGAAAAGGATGTAAGTGAACAAGGGAACACAAAGCATTTAAGTTCGAATCTATTCTGTCAGGCTGTAGAACAAGAAGTTGAAAGGCAAAGGCTGATTCGGAGTACCTCAACAATTGAGAACTATCTGACAGCCATCCGCTCTTTCAAGACGTTCCTTGTGCAGATGGGCTCCGACAGCTTCTTATGCCATGATTTGATAAGCCAGTACGAGAGTTGGCTTCACATACGTCTTGTCCGACCTAACACCATATCGTGCTACATGCGGTCATTACGATCGCTGACGACCAAGATTTACGGTGAGGAATACAGGCAATGGTTCAAACACGTATATACAGGACATGCCAAAACAGACAAGCGGGCCTTGGCAGCAGAGGATATTGCCAAATTGAAGCATACCCCAATAAGACCTGGGTCAAGCCTGAGTCTGACACGCGACCTGTTCCTTTTCAGTTTCTATGCGTTGGGGATGCCCTTTGTCGATATGGCCTTCTTGCGGCATGAGCAGATTTCCGACGGCCAGATCACCTATTACCGACACAAGACTGGTCAGCCTGTCACAATAAAGCTGGAGCCATGTATGCAGAAAATCATAGACCAATACCAGGATGCGAAAAGGCCCTATGTCTTTCCCCTGTTGACATCAACGGAAGCATCCACGGCCTACACGGAGTATCAAAAAGCCTTAAACCACTATAACAGGGCTTTAAAGACACTCGCAGCCAAGAGTGGCATCAGTCATGCGCTGACATCCTATATGTCACGCCATTCATGGGCAAGTATCGCCTACGACAAGAATGTTGACCTGAGTGTTATATCCAAGGCTCTTGGTCACGCTAACCCGCAGCACACCTTAATATATATTAAGCAGATCAACGATAGCCGACTTGAAGAAGCCAATCACAAAATATTGGAATGTATCAGGATTGACGACTAATGTCGTAAGCAAAAAGCTCCATAAAGTTGCAATTTGAAATTTAAATGAATTTTAAACTTTCTAATTGATATAAATCAAATGAAAATTAAAAATATGTTCACTTTTAGGGCTGAAATGTGATTTTTTTATAAATTTATTCGTTTTTTAGAATCTTATGCATTATTTTTGCAACCCAAATACAAAAGAAGAATAGAAACGACCTCCGCGCCGGAGGTGTGCGCTATATAATAATATAAAAGGTGGGAAAAATGAAAGAATATACTATATTTTTAACATTAATAACCAAAAAGAGAGAATTTATGAAAAAAAGACTAACGATGTTTTTAGCCGCAATGTTCCTTTGCATGGGTACAGCGCTGGCTCAGACAAAAGTTTCTGGTACTGTACTCTCACAGGACGACGGTCAGCCCATCATCGGTGCTGCCGTTAAGGTAGTAGGTACAAGTACTGGTATGTTGACTGACGTAAATGGTCGTTTCAACGTGGTTCTTCCCGCTGGTAAAAACCAGCTGGAGATTACTTATCTTGGTTTTGAGGGTAAGACCGTTACAGCCAAGAATGGTATGCGTGTATTCCTGAAGAGCGACGCCGCAGCCCTCGACGAGGTGATTGTCGTTGCTTACGGTACAGCCAAGAAGGCTTCATTCACCGGTGCTGCCTCTTCGATGAAGGACAAGGACATGTCTGCCGAGAAGGGTTCACTTGTCAAGTCACTCGAAGGTAAGGTAGCTGGTGTGCGTGTAGGTTCTTCTATCGGTGACCCAGGTGCCGACCAGCAGATCCTGATCCGTGGTATCGGTTCTATCAACGGTTCTACACAGCCTCTGTATGTTATCGACGGTGTGCCTGTACTGGCAAACTCTGACGGTTACATGTCATCATCTATCAAGTCACAGTCTATCCTGGCTTCACTCAACCCGAACGATATCGAGAGCATGACCATCCTGAAGGATGCCGCCGCCGCTTCTCTTTACGGTTCACGTGCCGCCAACGGTGTGATCATCATCACCACCAAGAAGGGTAAGACTGGCAAGACCAACGTTCACTACGATATGCAGATCGGTTGGCAGCAGATTGCCGTCAAGAGCGCAATGGATCGCATGAACGCCTCTCAGCTGAAGGAGTATTACACTCAGGGTATCAAGAACTACTTCACGGAATATGGTGTCATCGAGGATGAAGCCGAGGCTTTGGCCGCAGCCCAGGACGAGGTACTCAACGGTGGCTGGTTCTGGAATCCCGAGAGCACAAAGAGCACCGACTGGTATGATCAGGTTTACCGTTCAGCCCTGACTCAGGACCACCAGATCTCTATCGACGGTGGTAGCGAGAGAACCAAGTTCTATGTTGGTCTGGGTTACAACGACAGCAAAGGTGTTGTAAAGGGTAGCCAGTTCCAGCGTTACAGCGGTCGTGTAAACTTGGATCACAAGGTGACCGACTGGTTGAAGATTGGTGTCAAGCAGATGATCTCATTCTCTGATACAAAGGGTTATCGTGACCAGAGCTCTCAGGAGCAGGGCTTTGCTACTACCACTCCTTGGTCAGTGCTTTACTCACTCGATCCTACCGCTGAGAATTTGAACGCCGACGGCACATACAACAACGACGTTGCCTTTGGTAAGGTTGGTAACCCCAACAATATGTATGGCCAGGAGACTGGCGAATACGCAGAGTTCGTGAAGTCAAACATCATGCGTAGCATGAGTAACGCAGAGGCTGAGGTGAAGCTGCCTTACAACTTCACTGTACGTACCATCTTCGGTTATGACTATACTGACAACAAGCTGCAGGAGTTCTGGGCTCCCCAGAGCGTGAACGGTGAGTCACTGCAGGGTCTCGGACAGCGTTGGAACTTCACCAACAAGACCTTGACCTCTTCTAACACACTGGCTTGGGACAAGAGCTTCGGCCTGCACACCATCAACGCACTGGCCGGTTATGAGTATGAGAACCGTAAGCTGCTCTACATGACAGCTTCTGCCAAGAACTATGGTACCTCTAAGCTGCCTGAGCTCTCTAACGGTCAGTCTTACCAGACAGGTAGCTCGACCTATGAGTCAATCCTGAGCTCTTGGCTGGGTAAGGTTGACTACAACTACGACAACAAGTACTATGTAGCAGCCAGCTTCCGTCGTGACGGCTCTTCTCGTCTGTCAGCCGACAACCGCTGGTCAACCTTCTGGTCTGTATCTGCCGCTTGGCGTCTCTCCAGAGAGAACTTCCTGAAGGACAGCAAGCTCTTCTCTGACCTGAAGCTCCGTGTATCTTACGGTACTAACGGTAACCTGCCTACAGATATGTACGAGTATATGGCTCGCTACGCTACTTCTGGCGGTTACGGCACTAACGGCGCCTTCTACTGGAGCGCTTCTGGTAACAAAGACCTGACTTGGGAGAAGTCTAAGAACTTCAACATCGGTCTCGACTGGACACTGTTCAACCGTGTAAGCCTGACCTTTGAGTACTACAACAAGACGACTACCGATCTGCTCTTCTCTACGCCAGTGTCTTATGTAACTGGTTTCTCAAGCAAGATGAACAATCTTGGTAAGCTGAGAAACAGCGGTCTTGAGTTCACTCTCAGCTCACAGAACATTAAGACTAAGGACTTCAGCTGGACAACCGACTTCAACCTGACATGGCAGAAGATCAAGATCAAGGAGCTGCCTAACGGCGACGACGTGCAGTATGGTGACGGTAACATGTACCTGCTCCGTGAGAACGAGTCAATGCACACCTTCTATCTGCCTGAGTTCAAGGGTGTAAATCCTGAGACAGGTCTTGGTGAGTTCTGGGTTGATCCCGAGGATCACTCTCAGGGTGTGACCAACTACTACTCTCAGGCTGGCAAGACCATCGTTGGTAAGGCTGTGCCCGATGTGCTCGGTGGTATGACCAACACCTTCCGCTACAAGGACTTCGACCTGTCATTCATGATCTCTTACCAGTTCGGTGCTGACATGTTCGACTATCCCGGTTACTTCCTGACCTACGGTGACGGTGTTCGTATCGGTTCATTCAACGTTCACAGCGCTGTTGAGGGTAACTACTGGAAGCAGCCCGGCGACGTGGTTGATTTCCCGAAGCCTATCTACGGCAACCCCTATCGTTCAGACCGTTTCTCTTCTCGTGAGATCCGTTCTACCGACAACATCCGTGTACGTGATATCACCTTCGGTTACAACATCCCTGCTTTCAAGAAGTACATCAACACCCTGCGTGTATATTTCCGTACCACCAATCCATTCATGATCTACTGCGCTACGAAGAATGTTGATCCTGATGTTGATGTGAACGGTTATCGTCAGACTGATACTCCTCCGACACGTCAGTTCCTGTTTGGTTTGAATGTGTCATTCTAAAGTGGAAACTAATAAAATATAAGGAAAAAGAATATGAAAAAGATATATTTAGCATTTGGACTGTTTGCGGGAATGACTCTTTCTTCCTGCAGCCTCGACACACTGCCTTCTACTTCACTCGGTGAGGATATCGCCATCACCACGGAGTCAGATCTGCAGAACGCAGTCAATGGTATCGGTTATCTCCTGTCAGAGGATCGTATGACCTATGGCGCAGAATATGGCATTTACGCTGACCTTCTGACCAATGAGTTCAAGGTTGCCCGTGACTATGGTCAGAGCTCTGCTATCTCACGATACACCATCTCAAAGCATGATGAGCTGCCCGACCTTGGATACTATCTTTTCTACAAGGCTATCGCCAACTGTAACAAGGCTCTGGAACTCTCTGCCAAGATGGAGGCTACTGACCAGGTGAAGAACCTTCAGGGTCAGCTCTACGCTTGGCGTGGCTTGCTGCACTTCGACCTGGCTCGTCTTTTCGCACACATCCCGACAGTTGCTGCCGACGTGAACGCCGCCAACTCCGGTATCGTGCTGAGCACAGCGGTTTACGCTCCTGACTATAAGGGATCACGCGCTACGCTGAAGGAGACTTATGATCAGATTATCGCTGACCTGACAAAAGGTATGGAGCTGATGGGCGAAGGCACCGACAACGGTACCGGCTACATGGGCTACTACCGGCCCTGGCTCTCCGCGCCCGTGCCAACCTCTATGCCGGCAACTACGCCGCTGCCCTGGCTGACGCCCAAGAGGTGATTTTGGAAAGTGAGTATGAGCTTTATACTACGGCCAACTACGATAAGGTATGGGCTCAGGAGGGTACTTCAGAGTCTATCTTCGAGCTGCTGATCACCGCTAACTACAACCCTCAGCGTAACTCTCTGGGTTACTATTGCGATGCTAATGGTTATCCTGAGTGCGCACTGGCTGACGATGGTGAGATCCTGACCTACCTGAAGGCTCACCCCGAGGATATCCGCTCAAAGGTTATCAAGGAGCAGAGTGTAAGTGGTGTCGCTGGCACTCACTTCTTCCCTGCCAAGTATCCTGGTCGTGACGGTATCTACGTGAACAACCCGAAGATCATCCGTCTGTCAGAGGTTTACCTGATTGCCGCCGAGGCAGAGCTGAAGGGTAACAACAACGGTGCCGCCGCCGCTAATTACATCAACGCTATCGAGGAGAACCGTGTAGCTGGTTACAAAGACGTTGCTACTGTGACTATCGACGACATCCTCTTCGAGTACAAGAAGGAGTTCTTCGCCGAGAACCAGATCGCTTTCGCTTACTGGCGTAACAACAAGAGCGTTACCAACCAGGTGACCAAGGAGATCGGCGCTAACGACGACAAGGCTATCTGGCCTATCCCACAGCGTGAGATCGACTACGATCCTTCACTGGTTCAGAATCCTGGCTATTAATCCCAAGATTCTATATCAATCATTCGCCCCCGATAAGCCGATGCTTATCGGGGGCGTAACTTTTTGAAGTGCGAAAAGTAGCTTTTCATTGAGAAATTTGAATGTTTGGAAGTGCATGTCGGTT
>Ga0247611_10008476_pt1 | contig 12654 bp, 15 predicted proteins | sample 177DNAGHGhighgp2_FD_192422 | JGI IMG/M metagenome (GOLD analysis project Ga0247611, IMG submission 192422) | Sheep rumen microbial communities from Palmerston North, Manawatu-Wanganui, New Zealand - 1770 DNA GHGhigh gp2 | ecosystem: Host-associated > Mammals > Digestive system > Stomach > Rumen... | reverse complement strand
TCTTATCAGCTGTCTTGATTACTACAATGAGCGTCATGCTTTGAAGTTAAGTTGAACCGCCGTATGCCGAACGGCACGTACGGTGGTGTGAGAGGGGGATTAAATTCCCCCTACTCGATTGGCTGATAATGGCTGATAAAGTGGCTGAGAATATAGTCTATACTGCTTTTTCTATGTTTATCAGCTTGTTTTTGACCGATTCCGCTCGTCTTTTATCACTATATGTGACGCTCATTTGTTTTCATCGAGTGTCCGAGTACCAAACATCTGTCAATTCCGTCAACACCTGCCTCTATGAGTCTTGCGTTGAACGCTACTCGAAATGCGTGATTGTTTGAGGTGCTTATGCTTGATTAATATTATGGATTTGTAAATTTTGGTATTACTGTGAAGTGGTGTCTCGTGAATTGATCAATTAAGTGACAGGGGCCCGGAGTGATCTGGGCTTTTAGTATTTTCACAAGGATTTACTTGAAAGTAATGATATATGGATGTTGAAGTGTTAGTATAGATCAACAGAATAAACGACAAAGTAAGATTGAATATGAACAATACCAAAGCGCGGTAAATTATTAGTAACTATTCTGATAATTATGTTAGAAAGTTGGATAATCCATCTTGCCCTGCTGTATCTTTGTAGCCTGTCTGCAAATATTCTTGAACTCCTTTTCAGAAATACCGGTTACTCCACCGGCCTCCATCCAGGCACTGGCAAAGTTGGGCTTCGCAAAATAGCTGTTAAATTCGTCCCAAGAAGAGAAATTCTGAGGAATACAAAATGCTACCGCCCATGCTTTTCTAAGATTCTCATCTGGAATCGAATCCAGAAACTCCCATGGAGCATCGAAACCTACTCCACCTGAAATACCATTCAAATCATCAAGAGATAATTCCTTCATTTTTTCATCTGACATAGAAAACTCTCCTTTCACATATCTGTATAGATAAATTATACGATTTATCAGGTTAACACACTGTAAATGAACCGAAAACAAATATACGTACCCAAAGACGAATTATGACAACTTCAAGTTTGTGTGGATGATACGATTGTAGGTTATATTGTGAATATAATGAACAAAGAGCCTATGGTATAATCAGCTTATCTGGGGTGATCCTTAGATAAGTATATTACAGCTATCAGATTCAGTGTTGGCGATTTTAATCAAATGTAATGAAGGAAAATGCGGAAATCCGCAAAAATAGTAATTACTTATTGCTTTATAAAACCACATGGTGTACATTGCTATTGAAGATAATTGCGGATTCCGCATAAACATGAAATAGCGAGGCTTTTGAAATGGAAATTAGAAGGGATATATACTTAAACAAGCTGATCTCAAAAAAACATAACAAGCTGATTAAAGTCATCACAGGAATTAGAAGATGCGGCAAATCATACCTGCTTTTTAATCTGTTTAAAGATCATCTTAAATCAGAGGGGGTTTCTGACAACCATATCATTGAGATGGCATTTGATCTTTACGAGAATATCCAATATAGAGATCCGAAGGTTTTTTTCCCATACATTAAGGATCAGATTGTTGATAATGCAATGTATTATATCCTCTTGGATGAGGTGCAGCTGCTTAACGAATTTGAGGCAATACTGAACAGTTTGTCACGTATGAAAAATGTGGATGTATACGTAACAGGAAGTAACGCAAAGTTTCTATCGAAGGATATCATAACCGAGTTCCGTGGGCGAGGTGATGAAATCCATATGTTTCCTCTTACTTTTCGGGAATTCATGAGTGTCTATCCCGGTGAAGAGAATGCAGGTTGGAAAGAGTATGTGCTTTATGGTGGAATCCCATTAATTCTTGAGATTTCTACTCCTGATCAGAAAGTCGATTTTCTTAAAAAACTCTTTGATGAGACATATATTTCGGATATCGTCGGACGAAACAATGTAAGAAATAAGTCAGAACTTGAGGAGTTATTGAACATCCTTTCATCAGCAATAGGTTCTCTAACAAATCCTAGTAAGCTTTCCGATACCTTTAGAAGTGTAAAACACAAAACGATTAGTCAGAACACGATTAAGAAGTACCTTGGATACTTTGAGGATGCTTTCCTGTTAAGCAGCGCATACAGATATGACATCAAAGGGAAGAGGTATATTGATACTCCGCTTAAGTATTACTTTACAGACATGGGACTTCGTAATGCCAGACTGAATTTCAGGCAAGTTGAGGAAACTCATGCAATGGAGAATATCATTTTCAATGAGCTTATTGTCAGAGGTTATAATGTGGATGTCGGTGTTGTGATAACAAATGAGGTTGATAAAACCGGCAAGAAGATACGGAAACAACACGAGATAGATTTTGTATGCAACAAAGGATCAAAGAGATATTATATTCAATCAGCGTTGGCATTACCTGATGATGTAAAGAAAGAGCAGGAGCAGAAGTCTTTATTAATGACAAAAGACGGATTCAAGAAGATCATTATTACAAAGGATGCGATAGCACCACTGTATAACGAGGACGGGGTATTGGTAATGGGACTATTTGGTTTTCTTCTTGATGAGAACAGTTTGGAAATATAGTGAGCTGCTTTGTTGTGTCATTTTTCGCTGATTATCTAGTATAATACTCTCATCTTAAGAGAGATTCTTAGATTGCAAAATTACAGTATAATTATCTTGTCTGAGGGAGTATACCTCAATACGGATGATCATCCGAACACCTTGGCTTACTTGTAGACCAATAAGGAGAAAGACCATGCTTAGCGAAAGAGATGAACGCTGGAATACATTTATATCCGATATGTGCTTCAGAGATGAATCCACACTTTCTGATATTCAGAGAAAAGCGGTCTTGTGTTTCTGGTACGATGCCGAAATGAATAGCGGCGGTTTCAGCGGTTATTCAGATGTCTATCCTGATACGGATCTTAAAGAACTTGAAGACGCATTGAGAGAAATAGCAAATGATGATTTTGCCGATAATTTGTGCAAAGCAATCAATGAAGGCGAAGACGACGGCTGGGAGAAAACCGACATGGCCTTCTACAAATTAGAACCGTCTCTTACTACCTTTCTTGAGGCGTATGTTGAAGCAAACAAAGACGTGATTTTTGATTAAACGTGCGGAAAATACTGAATCAAACGAACCAAGCCCCTATGGTATAATAACCTTGTTTCAGTGATATCGCTGGAACAGGATATTACAGCTATCCGGTGCAGTGTTGATATAGATAGCCAGCAGAATGGATTGCCAACTGAATAGTAACGTAATTATGAGAGAACATGAGAAAATAATAAAGTCATTCGCAAAAACCAAACTGGTCCCTAAAGGATTCTTTCAAAAAGGAGCATCAAGAGTTTGGATTAAAGATAATTCTTACTATTTGATAGTGATAGAGTTTCAACCGAGCGGATGGCAGGTTGGAACATTTGTTAATGCCTGTGTTAGTTTTCTGTGGGAGAAAACTAAAGACCTCGACACTTCGTTATGTTTTGATATTTCAAAACGAATAATAGGTAGTGAAGGTCAGTTTGTTAAATATAATCAGGAAGACTGTGAATCGTCATCACACTTTTCCGAAGTTTTAAGTCAATATATAGATATAGCTTTGAAATATGTTGACGAATGGGAACAATTCACAAATGTTGATAAGACCAAAAACTATTTAATAGAAGCGCACAAAGGTTTAAGAGACCCGTTTTGGGAATTATATGATATTGCGATGATCAGTTTCCTTAAAGGAGATTATGCAGAAGGCAATGAATTCTTTAATGCCTCTCTGGAGATTGCTAAAAACTCATGTAATAGAAATGGTGTCCATATTGAGTGGATGGAAGAGTTCTACAAATACTGTATTTCAGAATTACAGCCTCACCTTGACAATCCTGAAAATGCAAAAAGAATGGTTATAAATATGATTGATCGAAGGAGAAAGCTCCTTTGCAGTAAGTCTGCTTTTAGTAAAATGAAATACAATCCGATATTTGATCTTTCCATTAAATAACATAGAATAAATGCATACCGTAAATCGCACCAATAAAACAGTCCGATAGAAGCGACGTTGTTCTAGTGACAAAATGTCACTTCTGCTGTTTAATGATGTCACTTCTTTTATTACAGGTATTTCCGCTTATCTTATAAAAGTGGTGTACAAGTGGTGTAGAAAAGAGCGAGTAGCCCCGAGATGCCCGTCCTTTCTATGGTATTAGAGATGATAGTTCCGCTCCTAACCGTTAGATACGTTGACGCCCCTGCGGTAAGGATCCAGAAGAGGATTCATTCGTTTTCGGATACATTGACGCTCCTGCGGTAAGGATTTCCGAAGGGATCCATTCACTTCAGAAGGAATTCTAGATACGAAGCCCGACGATGCAGAACATCTCCGGGCTTTATTCTAACTGCATCATCAAGGTTCAGTTCATTATCCGTCGTTTTGACCTCCTTTGGGAGTGTTTAAAGGCTTTTCAGAGCCTTCGTTACAATGATCAGATCATAGATACGGCAATTAGTTCCAATTGAATACATCGTACCAAGTGCCTGTGGTATAATCGTTTTGTTTGAGGGGAGAACCCTTGGAATTATAAATACAGCTATATGATGTGCGGAGGATATTATGAAGAAAAAAGTAATAGTGGCTGTGCTTGCAGCATCTATGCTGATGACAGCCTGCAGTTCAACGAATGAGACAACGGAAGATGGGAACATAACAACGGCCCAGAGTGACATATCATCAGAACTTGTTGAGTCTGATGAGACTACTTCTGAGAATGATACTACTGAAACTTCTGAAACCACTGTTGAAACAACTGTTACAGAGACAACTTCAACACTTGACGTAACCATTGATGATTTCCTCAATGCAATTACAAGCGATTATTTCAACTTTGGTGCCTCGCTCGAGACGAACGACGATATAATCAATTCCCGCGGGGCTATGGGGGTGAATGGCTACATTAACATTTATGAGTTCAACTCAACAGAAGGACTCAATGTTGGAGATCAGATCACAATTATATCTACGCCGCCCGGAGAAGACAGTAAAGAGTTTAAATACACTATTGCAGCTATCAACGGTCAATTTGTTCTCGTTGCAAATGAATGGGGAACTGTAGCTGAGAACGATCATGCTCCTTATGCTATACCTGAAGTTCAGTCTGCATATGAGGCTTTCCTTGCTTATCAGGGATAATATGGACGCTATTCTGTGCAGGAAGGTTGTATGATCCGCTTAGAAACAGACAGACTGATATTAAGGGATTATTGCGCTGATGATTTTGATGAATACTATAGGCTGATGTCTGATGATCGGACTATGTATTATCTTCAGGATCTGAAACATGTTACTGTTGATGCCGCCAAGCAGAGTTTCGATGAAGTGCTGAAGGATAGTGAAAGTGAAAATCGAAAGCTTTATTTTTTCCATATGGAACTAAAAGGATCCAAGGAGCAGGTTGGAAGCGTCGGATATACCGTTATTGACGAAACCTCTGCAGGAAAGATCGTTCATTTGGGTTATTTCTCCTACCCGAAGTTCTGGGGGAAAGGATATATGTCTGAAGCCGTAAAAAGGGTTCTTGAATTCGCATTTGCAGAGAATAGTGTAGATAAAGTAATGACAGGATGTCTTACCGAGAATGCCGGATCGGAACACGTTATGCTGAAGAACGGAATGGTTAAGGAAGCAGAGTATAAAGATTATGAATTGCATGATGGTAAGTTGAAAACCAGAGTTGAGTATCGATTGTTAAGGGATGAATGGAAAGCCCTGAAATAGTTTTAGAGATAGAGAGGTAATCATATGGCACTCGGTCTATTCCTGATGTTGATCATTCTGTTAGTGTTTGTTGCATTGGCTTTGTTGATCATTGGTATAGTCTTCATTATTTCCGGTACCGGTAATAAGAAGAAGGGTGGGAAGGGAACAAAAAGGACCATAGGTTTAGTGATGGTCGCGATACCTCTCCTTCTTATCGTGTACATAGGAGGAAGGTCTGTTTGGTACAATGCCAGTGTTAAATGTGTTGCGGATGAATGGCGATATAAACCGTTTTTTATGCCTCGCAACTCAGTCACCGGTTCAAACGAAATACTCAGGGAGTTGCTCGAAGCTGCCGATGATGAAGATGAAGACAAATTCTATCGTGAGTTTTCTGAAAATGTCAGAGATGACAGAGACTTCGAGGATACTGTAGATGATTTCTTAGATAAGCTGGATGATCTTGATGTGGAACTGGATCCTGATGATTTTCTTAAGGATTACGGCAAGAACGTTCATCTTGAAGGCGACAAGAATACCTATTTGGATGGTCGTATCTATTCTGCCGAGATTGACGGCGAGACATACTATTGCTATGTAAGGATATGTATCACAAATTACGGCGATAAAGATGATGTCGGTCTTCAGCAGTTCATCGTCTGCACTGAAGATAAAGTGGATGAACTCCATAGGATAATAGAAGACGATGATGACGATATTTATCTTGAAGTATTGTAAGGATCAGCTGATTGTATAAATAGTTTTCCGGATTGTGTTGACAGGGTGTATTTTGCAGTGTAAAATGAAACCACTTTCATTTAATGAAACGTGTTTCATTTTTGACTTGTGCATAGGAATTAAGGAGACGGAAAATGCCCAAAGTAACACAGGAGTACATTGATAAGAAGCGCGAATCAATCGTCGATGCTGCATATCGCGTATGCCTCAGAAAACCCGTTCAGATGGTCAACATAATGGACGTAATAAATGAGACCGGTCTCTCGCAGGGTGCGATCTACAGGTATTATGCAAACCTTGATGAGATCCTCGTAGACATGGTTACGAAGATGAGAAGGGACTATAACATCATTGACCGGCTTGATGAATTGACAAAAGAGATTCCGGTGCCGTTCGAGGAAGTAACGTTTCAGGTATGTGATGTCCTGGGTGAAGCGATGGAGACGCACCTGATGGATATACAGAAGATAAATTTCGATCTCGGAGTATTGGCGATCAACGAACCTGAGCGCATTGCTAAGATCATGGAGAGACTGGAAGGTTCCGGCAACAATGAATATCTTGCAACGGTAGTAATGCCGCGTATTGCCATGGCTTCAGCCAAACAGGGATGTAAGATGGCAGGTGATCCTGTGGAAATAGGGCAGTATCTGGGAGCGGCCTACACAGGAATAGAGAAATTCTGCATTCTTGGAGCGTGCTATGGAACCGGTGACGCGAGAGAAAACGTGGAGCCAAAAAAGCTTTTCAGAACATATGCAAAGACGATCATAATGCTTTTCGGAGGTAAGACAGATGGGTAAAGTTGCGACTCCCAAGCCGACAGGGGAATATGCAGTCGGAACATTCACATATACTGTTTACGATGCTATTGATGAGACGATGTATAACGCTTTGGGAACGAAGAGGAGCATCCCGGCGAGGGTGTATTATCCCGTATCAAAGGAGTCTGTCAAAGACCTTCCCAAGGCACGTTATCTTACTAAGGAAATGATCGGTGCTATAAAGAAACAGTACATGATGCCGATCAACTATGAGAAGGTCGAACAGGACGGGAGCAACCGTTCAGAGTGCTATGAGAAAGCACCTTTTATTGAAGGTGAGCGATTCCCTCTGATCCTGTTCAGTCATGGTTCCGGAGCCTTCAGGGAAGCGTATTCGTTCCTCCTGTGCGAGCTCGCATCACACGGTTATGTGGCAGTGAGCATCGGACATCCCTACGAAGGGATGCTGACTGAGCTGGATAACGGGACAAAGTATAGTATTGCACCAAAGATCTCATCACACTGCTATTCTCCATATTTTAAGGCGGTCAGTGCGTTAAAGAAACTGACGAAAGCAAAAGGCACAAATGAGGAGCTCTGGCAGGAGTTCAACGACATTCAGAATACATATAACAGGTTCCTGATCGAGAGAACTGATGCATGGGTAACTGATACGAAGGTTGCCCTGAAATACCTGAAAGAGAATATCCCTGATCTTATCGACTGGGAGAAGGGGATAGGTGTCACAGGTCATTCCCTGGGCGGAGCAACGGCTTTCATGATGTGTGAAAATGAACCTGAAACGTTTACATGCGGTATCAACATAGACGGCGGACTCTTCGGAAATCACGAAGGGAAATCCATCAATGCACCTTTCCTTCAGATGAACTGTGAACCCAATAAAACAGGTGTCACATGGGCTTTTATCAGCAACAGGAAGCCTGCTTATCATGCTGTATTCAGAGATATGCAGCATTTAGGTTTCTCTGATATGAAGTTCCAGATTCCGCTGAAATCGATGGTGGGGAAACTTGAGCCCGATGTCGCACATAATGAAATGTGTAAGATCTGCCTCGAGTTCCTCGATACATATCTTAAGAAGCTTAAAGATAAGCCGTCGTTTAAGAGTGATGATGTGGTGACGTTTACAGAGTATGAATAGAATTGTATTATAAGCTTGAGTAGTTGAGGGAGGACGGAATATGATTAACAGACTGGAAGTTGATGAATTTTGGGCTGACTCAACAGTTATAGAGGCCGGTGATTATGTGTTTGTCGGATACTGCATGGGTAATGAAGGCCAGCCGATAGAAGACCAGATCGACGGTGCGTTTTCAACTCTGGAAAACAGACTGAAAATGGCAGGTCTTGGACTTGAGTCTGTTGTTAAGATGGATTGTCTGTTTAAAGATATCAGTGATCTGAACTATCTCCCAAACATAATAAAGAAGCGCTTTAACGGAAAATATCCGACGAGGAAAGCATATACGACAGATTTCATCAGAGATGGAATCCTTTTTCAAATAGATGCTATAGCATATAAAGGGCAGGCATAATGGGAAAGAATTACTTTCAGGCAATACCGATAAAACCTTCTTATGATGAAAAACTCATCAGTTTTACATCCTCTTTGGGGAAGGCCATGAATAAAGGTGAGACAATTCCTTTTGCCGACAATGACGTGACTTATACTCTTAATCTGCAGCACGAACGCATAAAGGAAAATAATATCGAGTACGATTACAAGGTGTATAAGAGAACTCGGGATTCACGCCTGGGAAATGTATTCTATGATGTCGAGGACTGGGAAGATAAGCATTATACAAACACCGTGGGCTTTGCTTCTCTTGGCGTAAGAAGGCTGGTCAGGAAGAATGGCAATGTGCTCTACAGGGATACTCTGAGGCACGTCTTTTACGGGACTGTTACGGATGTTGTTTCAGGATCTCATCCGGATAATGAGACCCACATCTGTCCGAACTGCGGTGCTGACAGTACGATAGAAGAACTTCAGAACGGTTGTCCTTACTGTGGAACACAGTATAAGATGGATGATCTTTTTCCTAAGATCACAAGTTATTATTTCTTCGATCAGCTTCGCTTAACCAAGAAACAATTGCTGATCGGCTGGCCTGTATGTTCGCTTGTCTGCGCTATTGCGGGACTTGTATTGATACCTATCCTCAAAACAGTTCCGGCAATCGCAAGAGAAATCGACAGGTTTGTCACGAGTTACTCGTATTCAGTTATACTTTACTGTATTTTAGCGGTCATAATGTACGGATTCTTTTTGTTCCTTTTTGCCATTTGATCCTCAAGACCATCCGGGCAATAAATGATAGTAACAAGATGGGAGCTGCAGCAGCCAGAGACCGGTTCTAACGCAGGATGCGTGAGATAACTCCCGAGTTTTCGTTTGAGTATTTTAAGAGTAAGGCGATATCTCTGATCAAGACAGCGGTATATTCCAAAGATGAGTGTGAACTGTTATGCTACAGCGGCGGGCCGCTTCCTGCAGAATATAAGGATATTATTGATCTGAATTACGCAGGAACATTCGGCCTGAAGGGCTTTAGTGAAGAAGAGGGGATGGTTACGGTTGAGACCAGATCCTATTTCGATGTTCTGTCGATCAAGGACGACAAAGTCAGTTATACACATCCTGTTATCAGTGCGACATTCCGGAGAAGGACAGACATCCCGGTTGACTTAAACTTCTCTATGACCAGGATTCAGTGTCCTGCATGCGGAACAAGTTTCAATCCCGTTAAGAACAGGTACTGCCCGAGCTGCGGCAATGAGTATGAATTGATTTCAGACGACTGGATATTAGTTGATCTGAAGACGGTAGATTGATTCTTTAATCTGAAACTATGAAAACAATTAAGGTTATAAGGAAAAAGAAATTTGCCGGTGCGGTCATGCCGTATTGGATCATATACAGCAAAGCCAAAGATGATTTCATGGCTGAGTTTGGCCTTGACGGAGACTTATGTGAGATGTCGGAATCGGGGTTCCCAATATCAAGAATAGATATACAGGAACTTGACCGTTTGGGTACAAGGATCATGAACGGCCAGACAATCGAATTGGCACTGGCTGACGATGTTTCTTCCTTGTTTGTTTCAACAATGGATGGCTGCCTTTCCAATGAGATAAATATAGATGAGCGCATTGCATCCGGAAATAGGGTTATCATTAATACCAAAGGCGGCTTTAAAAATCTGCCTCATCCTGTAGTTGAGTAATGCGTTGAAGCAGTTGTCCGCAATTAACATAGATCAATGTGCGTATGTTTTGAAAATGATATTCTCCCATCAGGAGGCGATATCATTGTGAGTTTGCAATGCCCGGCTGGTATAATTCCGGATTATCGTTCATAATATGGTTGATATGGATAAGACATTTTTTATTAAACAACTGAAAGAATTATCTGACGGACTTAATTTGGACATTCCTTCAGAGTATATAGAGAAGGCTATTTCCTTCTCCAGGTTCAAGATCTACTCAAAAGGAGAGATGATCGCCAGGACCGGAGATAAAGCAACTTCTGCAGGACTGGTCTTAAATGGTGTGATCAGAAGTTACTACGTTGATAGTGACGGAAATGACATTACCCAGTATTTTGCTTCTGAAGGCAGCTGGTGCGTTGATTCCGGAATGGTCGGATTCGATGAGATGCAGGCTAACTGGGAAGCAATCGAAGATACGACGGTCATGCTCTTTGACGTAAAGGACATGAAGGATCTGATATATAGTGATGAACAGATAAAGAATATATGGATTATGGTTCTCGAGAGCGGGATGAGATATAAGATCTACAGGGAAAACGGCTTCCTTGTGGAATCTGCCACCGAAAGGTATATAACATTCAGGAAAACATACCCGCAGCTTGCTAAACGCGTTCCGCTCCGTTACATCGCGACATATCTTGGGATCACGCCTGAGTCACTCAGCAGGATCAGACGTTCAATGAATGAGGATAACTGATTTCTGAAGTTTGATATACTTTATAGGAGTATTAGAAACCAATAAGGAATGGCAAACAAAATGGAAACAGTGTTTGAATCCGAGAGAATATTATTCATCAGACCGTCGATGGACCTGATACACGACTATCTTGAGATGGTCAATGATATTGATAACGTCGCAAGATTCATAAGCGACAGACGTGAGCCCTATACCGAGCAGGAAGAATGGGATTACATGAAGGATAAGCTCGATAATGATGCCATGATGTTTTCGATGATCGAGAAGGAGACCGGTAAGTTTATCGGCAATACCGATTTCTTTAACGTTAATGGCGATGAAGCCGAATGCGGCATTGCGATCACGGCATCAATGCAGAATAAAGGGTACGGCAGAGAGGCTATTATAAGAATGACAGAATATGGCTTCAACGAAGGAGGTTTCAGAAGGATACTCCTTGAGGTGTATGCTGATAATCACAGAGCGATACATGTTTATGAGGAATGCGGGTTCAAGGTTTATGACCGCACTGATAAGGATGTTTTTATGGAAGCGAAAGCTTTACCTGACAATAATGGTTAATAAGAATAAGGAGATTATATTTTGAAAAAGATACTGTCATGCCTGTTATGCTTTGTTATTATCGGTTCAACACTTACTGCCTGCAGCGGTAAGGAACCAACGGATACAACTGCAACAGAGACTTCTGCGTCAATTGATACAAGTCCGGCTGTAACTGATGATACAACTGAGGAAACCTCTGAGTCTGAAGAGAGTGAAGAGACAGTCAACTGGTTTACTTTTAATCCTAAGATCTCATCACAATTCATGCTCGACATATATGGTCAGAATAAATGCGATGCCTGGTACAGCCTGATCGATGCGGTCATGGAAGGCAGGGATACTTTTTCCTGTGTCGATAAACATACATATCTCTGGATGATGGCTGATTTTCCTGACAGGTATTTTCCTGTTCTCAATGACATAATCAAAACCCCGGATAATTATCTTGATATCGAGGTCAACGGTACGGCACCTATCGAATATAAAGTGTCTAAGGATGAAGCAGCCCGGATGATAGCTGAGTTCACGCAGCTCGTTGAGGATATCATCAACGAAGCGGTTAAGCCTGATTATAATGATTTTGAGAAGGCGTTAGCACTTTATAATTATTTTGCATCCACATACGTATATGATTACGATACGGCAAGATTGGTGGACGGCAGTCCTTCACAGGTGAATTATACTTCCTCATACCGTCTCTTGACGCAGAAGACGGGAATCTGCTGCGAGATTTCCAAGGCATATTCCTATCTTCTCATGCAGATCGGAATGGAGGCGACTACGGTTACTGAAGGAAACCATGAATGGTCCCTGATAAAACTGGGTGACAATTATTACCATGTTGATCCGACTTGGGTGATGGAGGACTGGTACAGTCTGAAATACTTCC
>Ga0247611_10008475_pt1 | contig 12655 bp, 18 predicted proteins | sample 177DNAGHGhighgp2_FD_192422 | JGI IMG/M metagenome (GOLD analysis project Ga0247611, IMG submission 192422) | Sheep rumen microbial communities from Palmerston North, Manawatu-Wanganui, New Zealand - 1770 DNA GHGhigh gp2 | ecosystem: Host-associated > Mammals > Digestive system > Stomach > Rumen... | reverse complement strand
CCAAACAGGTTGTATTTTGTTTCATTTGCAAAGGCGACTTGTCAAGAAGGCGATGTATTTGATGTGATTTTAGGTAAAAAAATTGCATTAACACGTTGTCAAGCTAAAGCGTTTGAACATACATGTAGATTCTATGATTTGTATCATGAAGAGCTTTCACATTACGCAGATCAAGTGATATCTGCAATAAACAATTCATATGATGCATCAAAGAAATGCTGGAAGCATGTAGATGATATGCTTAATGATTATGATAATATGTTGTATGCTGAGCAGTGCGGCCCAGAATTAGTAGTAAATTAATGAACGGACAAAAATCAAAACATATTGTTGCCTTTGATCTAGAAACAACTGGCATAGATCTAAAAAAAGATCATATCATACAGATCGCAATGATTAAGTTTGATATTGATACTTATAATACGATAGACACATTTGAGTCTTATATAAAGCCAATTGGAAATTATTTTATATCGCCAGCTGCGTTTTTCAAACATAAAATAAAACCAGATTTTTTGTTTGATAAACCAACAATAAGAGATATTGGGCAACAAATTATAGATTTTTTTGGAGACTGTGATGTATTATCATACAATGGAAATAAGTTTGATATACCATTTTTAAGTCAAGAACTAAATTCTGTAGGGTTACATATTGATTTTGTAAACAGATTATGCTATGATTCTTTTTTAGAAGAAAAACGTAGATATCCATCAAACCTTGATGCAATATATGAGAAATATGTTGGTGAATCGATGGAAGCATCTGGATTAAAAGCGCATGACGCGTTTTCTGACATAAAGGCTACAATTGAGATTTATAAGAATCAATTAAATGAAGCTCCAATAGTACCAGATAAAATATATGGTATAAGTGGATTCATAAAAGACGCAGAATTCAATAATGTTGAACAACCATGTTTTGCATTTGGAAAATATAGAGGAATTGGTGTTGAACTAATTGCAAAAGTTGATAATGATTATATAAAATGGTGTGTTAGTTCTAAATCTGATTTTGATAATGATACAAAAAAATTTTTAGAGAAATATTTAAAATGAAGAAATTAAGTGATATATCACAAGTTAACGAAAAACGAGGTGATGATATTGATGAACAATGGATAAATGATGAAAAACCTGTAATGACAGCTGACGGACGTCAAGTAATTATTACAAAGGTTAATATTGAAGAAGTTCCAAATGTTATCATTGGAAAAGTAAAAATGAAAGATGGAAAACTTCAAGAGTACGAATGGACAGAACTTGGAACATGTATAAAAGCTATAGATAATTTTGGAAATCCAAAACGTCCAGATAAATCTGATAAACTAGTTAAAAGTATTTAAGAGTTAATTAACAAATATAACAATTTAAACACGGTATTGCCCAAGAAATACCAATAAATATAAAAAATGGGAAAGGAAAATAAAAATTTATTAACAGCTGCTCAAGTAGAAGCACAGTCAATTTTTGACACTGAAAAGGAACGTATTTCATACATGTCTCATAATTATTCCAATATGGACATTGGTCAGGCGTTTAAACAATATTATGGTCTTGACATCGAATTAAAAGACCATGATGATGACAGATGTGAGGTTGTAGAAATTGAAATCGGAAACCTTTATGTTGGAGAAGTAAAGGAAATCACTAAACGAGGAATCGTATTTGATATTCCTGGTGTCAAAGAAGAAATCTTATGTAAGGAAAACTTTTCATCATGTTTAGATGAAGTACAGAATTATATCATTACTCATGATAATAAGTTAGCGTTTGAGGTTAGAGAAAAGGAAAAGGACAAATATATCGTTTCAGTAATGAATGCGATGTATAGAATCTGGAAGAACGCTATTGATGATGCTATACATACTCGTAAAGCGTTAGAGGTACATATTGATTCTTTAACAAAGGGTGGTTACCTATGCCATACATCTATCACAACGTTAAAGGAATTGACAGGAAAGGATTATACTCATTCAGTATTTATTCCTGGATCTGCAATTGTACTTAACATTGAAAAGGATTTTGATAGATGGATTGGACAGGATGTGTATGTGATTCCACAGAAGTTTATGGAATTCAGGAAGAATGTATATGCTGGAGTAGTTGAAAACAGTTTAGTTGGTTCACGTAAAATGGTTCTTCAGATTCAAGGTAATATTAACTTGTATGAGATTTATAAGAAATATTTATTGACTCAAACTGAGAATTTCAAAGCAGAGCCTGAAGTATTAAAGGGACATGTAACTGGTATTATAAATAGCGGTAAGAAAACTGGCGTATTTGTTGAATTGGATGGAATGTATATTACAGGACTTATGCCAATTGAACAAATGGATCTCATGAATTTCAAACCTGGCGATGCAGTAAATGTATATGCTAAGGAGTTTGAAATCCGTAAGGGATGTGAGCCATTCATTATTAATAAAAAAGGAGATATTGTAAGATGCAATACACGCGTAGTATTTGGCCTTGCTGGTTGAACATTACGTTGCCATGATTTGTTTGTTTAGTTGTAAGCATGGATCGTTTATTTAAACAAGAACGGTTCATGCTTTTTTATTTTTTATAGCTTTCTTTTAATTTTTTCACAAACATTTACATATTAAAGACAACAAAACATTTAAATATTAAAAACGATGAACGGAGATAAAATTTTTATGTGGACGATCCACATTATCGCAGCAATATTAATGATTATTGTATGCTGTACGATTGATCATTGGGGAATTGGTGTAGATGAAATTTCTATGCCAAATAAGATTTTTTGTGTTATCGTAATCATTTTATTAACTTGGGGTCATTACAAACTCCAGCAATATGAACCATAATGAAATACAAAATTTTGCAATTAAACAAAGATCATCATGATTTGTTGTTTATGATGTTTGATGACGTTGATAATGTAGACATTAATAATTATCACGTTGTATATGAAGGAGAGTATCCTAAAGAAGTAAACGATAAAAATATAAATGATGCGTTGAATCATCTTTATATGAAGTTTAATTCAATTTTGCCAGATACATATAATGGTCATTCATTGTCAATAAGTGACATTATTGAAATTAATGGTCATCATTATTATATTGATTCATTTGATTTTAAAAAGGTTGATTAAATAACATTAAAAATTTTAGAACATGAACGAGTCAAAATTTATTACAATTGTTGCAATTGCTATTATTGCGTTGGGTGCTATTGGAACTTATGTTGGAATGTCAATTTATTACAACAATTCTGCAGTAACGCTTGTTAATAACGCTGAAGCACAACAGAAGGTTATTCAAACAAGTCATGACGCTATGATTAAAATCTTAGCTCAGCAAGCTCAAGTAACAACTGAGTATAAAAACTCTGTTGATTCAATTTTCACCCATATCGTAAGCGAGCGTTATTCAAAGGGTGATGGGTCTTTGATGAAATGGATCACTGAAGATAATCCTAATTTTGATCCTTCATTATATAAGGAACTTGAAGCTAACATTGAAAGTTTACGAAAAGAGTTCAAAACTGCGCAAAACAGATTGATTGACATTGCTCGTGAACATAAGACTCTATGCACTACATTTCCTGGTAGTTTTTTCATTAAAGCTGAAAATAAAAAAGAAATTGAAGTTAAATTGATTTTGTCATCTCGTACTAATGAAGCTATACGTACAGGTGTAGATGACGATATTGATTTGTTTAAGTAATTAGTTTTCTTTCCATCCTCATCATTATGGAAATCCTAATTTATTCTATACCATTTATTATTGCAATAGCCCTTCTTATATTTTTTAAGAAGTATATTGTATGGTGGGAATATATTGTTTTAATTGGTGTATCTATTTGTTTCACCATGATTATTAGAGAGATCTTTGTATCATCAAGAGAAACCGCCACAGAGTATTGGGGTGGATATATTGTAAAGATTACTCATTATGACAGGTGGAATGAATATATACATAAGACGTGCACAGAAACTGTGCATGACGGATATGATGAGGATGGAAATGAAATAACTCACGAAGAAACGTATGATTGTTCGTATGTAGAAGATCATCCAGAACGTTGGAAATATACTGACAATTATGGTAACGAAGAATGGTTTTACGGAAAGGGTGAGTTTAATAAAGCAATGGAAGAACTCGGATATCCAAAGATGGTTTTCCGAGATATGCATAGACATTATTATACAATTGATGGTGATGCGCAGGATTATTTTTGGGATGGAACTATAGAACACATACGGGCACTTGTATGGCAACATACATATACTAATAAAGTTAGATGTTCAAATTCGGTCTTTAATTTTGAATATATAAGTGATAGTGAAGCAGATAGTCTTGGTTTATTTAGATATCCTTCAATAGTAAATGATGATCAAAACGTAGTTCTTGGACTTAAACTTGATAAGTACACTCATAAAAAGTTTAAATACATAAATTCTATGTATGGGCCTACACGGCAGTTTAGAATGTATGTTTTGGTATTTAAGAATAAACCTGTTGATATTGCATTAAAACAAGAAGCATATTGGAAACGAGGAAATAAAAATGAGTTTATTGTCTGTCTTGGATATGATACTAGTACTAAATTAATTAAATGGTGCTATCCGTTTTCATGGTGTGATAAGCCTGATCTTGAAGTAGCGGCAAAACAGTATTTTGCTGAACATAATAATATTGATAATATTGGATTATATCCTACATGGTTGAAAACAAAAATACATTTATGGAAACGTAAAGAATTTAAAGATTTTGATTATATTAGGAATAATCCGACTATTAGTCAATATATATGGTTGTTGTTGATTATATTAATTATTGATTTCTTAGTTTCAGTTTTCATTATTGGAAATGAAATTGATAATAATATGGAAAATGTGTATAATTCACAATTATTAAATGATATATCAAAAACTGTTTATGATATATGTAATGTGATATATGAAAAAATCTGTGACACAATTAGAAAAATTATTTCATTCTTTATAGATTTATTATGAGTTATAAACCAAAATGTACATTTGTAACAAAACCAAAGAATGAACGTAGAGTTCTTCGTCAAAGGTTTTCTAAAAATGTTAAGAAGATTATTAGAGAATATTCATTGACTCCTGGAATTAAATGCGTAAGATTAAATTTCATATTTTTGAATGATGGATCAATGTGGTATGATCGTTCTAAATTTAATGATTACTTTGATGCTATGGTTGATTCAATTATCAATGGAGAAGATATGAATGATATGATAGCATTGACTCACCCACGAATCATTAAGAATTTTTCTGTAAAAAATTCTATTTTATCAGATATTGTAAGTATAATAAAATCATTTTAAAATACAACATATTTTATCATAATTTATTTTTCTACGATATCCAATTAATGTAGAATTATCTAACTTATAAATTTGTTCTTTGGAAATAAAATTAAGAATAAAAACATTACAAAAATATATTGTTAAATCTTTATATATATGTTGTAAATCATGAAGTAATTTGTTACAATCATCACTATACCAAACAGAATATATATAATTTGTATTGTCTGCATACGTATCTTTTAACGTATATGGTGTAGTATATTTAATATGTTGTCTTTTTTCAAATAGATGTGTTTTTAAAACAGCTATCCTATATGATATTTCATGAGATAACTTACATGGAACAATATAAATTCCATTTGATTTATATTGTAATTCATCAAATACGTCGTCTGAAGAGTTTAATGTTATACTTTTAATATTATCAACATCTTTTATTGATTCATCATTTATCTTCCATTCATTAATATAATTAATCAAACCTTTCATAATATTAGAATGTTATTGGACTCCATTGTACACCAACGCCAATAGTTGGAACGAATTTTTTATTTATAGGATCCCAACTCATTGACACATTTGGTCCAACACCCCAATGTTTTTGTTTCTTTTTAGGAACATGGAATCCTTCTATCTCAGTCACTTTAACATAAGGGTTGTCGCTCTTTATATATATCTTATTGTTTTTATCCATAGCGACAGTATAATCAAATCTTACTAAATCCTTTGTTATGTGTACTCCTAATGTATCATTATGATATGCCACATTTCCTTCAAGGTCTCTCCATTCATTGTTGAAATTAAATTGTTTGTCTACACCTTTCGTTATAGTGTCATGATGAATAACATAAGCGGTGTCCTGGGGGAGAAATTCGGTCTCCCCCTTTAAATACACCGTGTTAGTGATCGTAGATGGTTTGACATTTAACCCTTTTATCTTGTCATATAATTCTTTATTAAGTTGTTTCAACTCATTAGCTTCCGCGGTAAAAGCTGTTTTTATTGCAACCATGTTTCCGTCCTTTGCGCGATAGTATGTTACACTATCAGTCAAGGCTTCGATGTTGTTTCTATACTTAGCTTCGCTGTCTGAGCACTTTTGGATAGATGTTATACATATACCCATTAGAAACAAGATGACTACCGCGTAGATAAGATCGCGAGGTGTAAATTTTTTAAAAAAATTACCAATTTCTTTAAATACTTTGTCAAACTTCATAGGATCGTAAAAATAGTTTTATTTAATGTCTTACCTTATATTTATGAGTTCTTTTTGTATTCTTGCTGTAACTCATAAATTTTTGTGCTGCCTTTTATATCTTTATATGTTTTAGATACTATCACCTCATATCTCCTGTCTTGTGCATATCTATGTCCACTTAAATTGACATAATTCTTCATTAAGTCCAATTCCGTTTTCTTATCACCAAGATATGACTTTTTTAGCAGCTTACAATAACCTTCTATTGCAGAAGCATATGATGAATATTTACTGCACACACCAAATAATGAATATCTTGAACTTGGACGACCTTGTCCTAATGTTCCAAAACCAGTTTCGTGTTTGGCCTGTGCCATCATAAAGCAAAGATCTATGTCATACTGTAACGCATAATTTACGAGCTGTTCTGGAAGTTTCTCGTCATATCCTTTATAACGAAGTTTTATAAACTCATTTACTTCTTCAACCATATTAAGACGTATGGTGTTCAACAACTCAGCGTTCGTCTTTGCTGTAGAGTCTGTCACGATATTTTCTAACACCATGTTTGAAATCTGTACATTATTTATACTTTCAAACGCTGGATTTACGGTTAACGCATATGACCTTTGATAACCATTCCAATTAAATAATGTTATAAATAACATGACAAATGTAACGATTGCCAAATGTCTCTTTACTTTTCTTTCTTTCATAACGATTGTCTATTTATTTTATTTTGATTAATGTCCGACACGTGTTTCGTGCCTTGACAGTCATCTGATAAAACCTTAACACAATTTTCTGTGCTGAACGATTTCATTCGACTTTTGGAAACCCAGTTGCAGTATTTCAAAGAACTTACATAGCCTTTAAATAGGCTATATATAATAATATAGTAAAGTTATTTATGAAAATTTTAAAAATTTATGATAAAATTTTTCTTATTTCTTTTAATTTTTTTGTGATCATTTACATATTAAAAAAGTACAAAGTAAAACCGATATGAATAAGATTTATATATTATACGGAGTTTATACTGTTGATCAAGAGGTCATCAAAAATATTGTATCTTTTTGCGATTCTACTGAAAAAGCTGAAGATCTTAAACAGCAGATTCTTGATGCGAAATCAACGCATGACGAAGAATTGAAAGAAATTGAACAATATTCAGAAGATCGCAAAAAATATAACAGTGCACGTATACAACTTTTTAATAAGTATAAAGATATGATCAAACATTTCAAATATACAAGTTTTGAAGTTGTTGAAAAAGAAATTAACATTATTTATTAATAACTTTTAAATCACAAACAAAAATGAACACGTTTTTTTACATTATCACGAAGGTTTTAGCAAACTCAATTCTTAACGAAATTGAAAAGTTGAATGACATGCTTCAGAACGTTGAAGACATCGCAAAGGAGTTGACTGCGAATATCACTGTAGAAGAGGCAAAGGAGTTGATTCCTATCGTATCTGCAATGACAGAAGCAGGAATGACAGACGAGGAGATCATTGAGGCGCTTATTCTTGGTAAGACGCAATTTGACCAAGATGTTCAAAAAGAGAATGAACTAACAGGTCCGGAGAAACTTTTGAAGGAGTTGCTAAACAATGATGACGACGATGTAGAAGAGGAGGATGACAATGATGAAGAGGCGGACGACAACAATGGAATTTCTATTGAAGAAATCTTTGATTTGATGGATGAACATGCAAGACGCCTTATGGAACAGCTTCCTGTTCACCACATCATTGAAATCCCGATTCGTTAAAGATAAAAAAATCCTTATAAAGGTTGACGCTTTGGAAAGACTAGTGGAGGGCAGTCGGGTTCGACAAAAGTCGAACCCAATTTTTTTATTTCATTTAATTTATTAACAAAATTTAACATATTATATATAGTTTATAAAAATATGAAATGATATAAATGATAGATGAAAATATTGGATATGGATATAATGATTTGACAATTGTCCCTACAGTGTTCTCAGATGTTAAGTCTAGATCTGATATATATCCATTCACTTATGAGCAAAAACTACCTATATTCGCATCGCCGATGTCATCTGTGGTAGATTCAAAAAATTATAATTTATATAATGATAATAAAATAACCCCAATACTTCCTCGTAATATCGTGTTAAATGAAAGACTTCAAGCATTACGCGATAGTAAATGGGTTGCAGTATCTCTTAATGAATTTAAAACATATTTTATAGATGATACGAAATATTTAATGGAAGATAATCCAGAACATTCAAGAATTATTAGAGTTTGTATTGATATTGCTAATGGACATATGTCATACTTATATGAGTTATGTAAACAAGCAAAGGAAATAGCTATTAACAAAGGACATACGTTATATATAATGACTGGTAATATCGCAAATCCAATAACATACAGAGAAATATGTATGATGGCTGTTGACAAAGAACATTTTAATGGATTGAAAAAAAATGTAACTAGAATTCCAGTCGTTGATTATATACGTGTTGGCATTGGTAGTGGTGCTGGCTGTATAACATCAAGTAATACGTCAATACATTACCCAATAGCGTCTTTAATTGATGAATGTAATAAACAAAGGATTTTACTCGGATTAGAATCATGCACAAAAATCATTGCAGATGGTGGGATACGTAATTTCTCAGATGTAATAAAGGCATTGGCTTTAGGTGCTAATTATGTTATGATAGGAAGCCTATTCGCAAAAAGCCTTGAATCATGTGGGCAGAAAATGATATTGAATTATAAAGGTGAATATGAAAATTGTTCACAAAAGGAAGCAATAAAAATGTATGAACGTGGAGCTCAAGTGTATACAAAGTTCTATGGAATGGCTAGTGCTGATGGTCAAATGGATATAAGTGGAAAGAAAACAAAGACAGCAGAAGGGATTACTAAGATTATTCATGTAGAATATAAATTACATAAATGGGTAGAAAATATGGAATCATATTTGCGTTCAGCAATGAGTTATTGCGGATGCTTAACATTGAACGATTTCATTGGAAAACAGCGATTGATTGTAAATAGCATAAGTGAGATACATGCAGTAAACAAATGAATAAGGGTGTTAATCACCCTTCAATTTTATATATTGAAAAATATTTTTATATATATAAAATTGAGTAAATACAATGTCAAATAATTTTATAAAACATCTTAAGCCAAGGAAAAAATCAAAGTATCATCAAGGTTATATAGATAAATCGACATTAAAGAAATATTATAATGAATCAAAAAATGAGCCAATCATATATAGAAGTGGCTTGGAATTGAATTTTATAAACTATTGTGAAGCAAACCCTAAAATAAAAAAATGGGCGTCTGAACCAATAGCGATAAAATATTATAATAGATTACATAAAAGGGAAGCAAGTTATTATCCAGATTATGTGATAGAAAATGAAAACGGTGATATAACAATCGTTGAATTAAAACCATATAATCAAACAATAAAGCCAACAGCATTAGATAATGCATGGTTAAAAGAAACATGGATAACAAATATTGATAAATGGACTGCTGCTAAAGCATTCGCAGAAGCGCATAATTGTAAATTTATAATTGTGACAGAGAAATTTTTTCAAAAAGATAAATAATGAAAGATTTAACAACATATATAAATAAAACATTGATGCGATCACAGAGTGATCATATAAATGAGACTTTAGTATATTCTGGAAAACATACAGAGTTCGTTGACGCTATATTAGAATTTGAAAATGAGATCTTAATATTGCGTCGCGCAAATTATATGAAAAACTTCAAAGGATGTTGGTGTCTTCCTGGTGGAGCTGTTAATAAAAACGATGAAGATATAAAAACATCAATAATAAGAGAGATCAAGGAAGAGACTGGAATCGAACTTACGTATGTTGAATCAGAACGTATGAAAGAATTATTTGAATATAAATATGAAAATAAAAATATAACTCATGTGTTCTATGTTAGATTAGAAACAAAACCAGAAGTAAAATTAAGTAAAGAACATTCAAAATTTGAATGGATTAATTTTGAAACTGAAATACCAGGAAACCATAAATGGGTTCCAGAATTATTTAATATATTACAACAATGGGAATTAAAAAATACAAATGAAAACACTTAATAATTATATTAACGAAGCAAAAAATATAATTCTATATCCATCAAGAAACAGATCATTAAAATATGTATTAGATGAATTAGCAGACGCTCACGAATTCTATAAAGAAAAAAAATATGATTATACAGATGCTCATAATGCATATTGTAGTTATTTATCAATGTATAATTGGGGAAGAATAAACGAAAAGCATTTTATAAAGGTCGATGCTGATTCGCCTGATTGGGAAGAAACAATTGATAATATTATTTATGTAAGAAAAAACAAAGATAAACAATTTGCTTTTTTTGAAAATAAAAACACACACAATTTTGATTTTTGTTTTTTTAACCAATTATATGGTTTATCATTTGATATGAACAATAGATTTGGTTCAGCATATTATAATGGATGTTATATAATATACAAAACTTATCCAGCCCCATATACAGAACCTTCTGTATATACAAATAAAGAACTAAAAAAATTATTGAAAGATTATAACATTTATGTTCATACCGGAAAACCATTGAAAATAGCAAAACCAAACCGTAGTCTTGAATTTTGGGAAAGCCCAGACGATTTCGAATAAAATTATATGAATAAATAATGTCAAGCACAGTAGGATCATTACAAAATTTAAAAAAATTAGCAGAACATAAATATACACCGCAGGAGATAACTAATTTTGATATAAGAGAAGCTATTGAAAAACATCCAGTGCAGCATAGGCCTGTAAACACAAGGTCTCGTTTGTCGTATCACCAATTATTGAAAAATGGATTACGTACAACTAAATATTTGCTGCCTGGGCAGATGGCTATGTTTTATTACAATGATCCAAAATATAAAGAATCTCTTGAATATTATGATAAGACTCCATTAGTTTTATTCTGCGGAATAACAAGGACAAAAGAAAATAATATTAGAGAGATTGGGTTAAATTTACATTTTTTCCCGCCATTTACAAGGACAAGGATATTTGAACTTTGTTATAACGCGTTCAAACCATATTGGGAAAAGAATTTCAATGATCCATCTACAAAACCGAACACGCACGTTTCATGGCAAGCATTAAAAGCGATTTGTTCTAAATCTGAAAAATTAGCATTTGGTGTCCGTATGTATATTCCTGTTTTACGAAGCCCTGCGTGGATAATTCCACCAAGGTTGTTCTCAACAGCATATATGACAGAGGGACACTTTAGTAAGGCAACAATGAAACAGATATTTAAGTTTTGGCGTAATTTTTAAGGTAAAAACCGCGTAAGCGATAATATAAATATATTCATTTTTACTACTATGTTGCCAAACTTGTCTTATACCAAACAGAACGAATTAGAAAACAAAATCAAAAACGCTCAGTCAAAGGGCGAATGTTATAAAAGATATGATACTGATATTTTAGATAAATTTAATGATATAGATTATGACAAAAAAGAAATGTGTTATAGTAATACCAATATATAAAGAAAACCCATCAGAATTAGATGAGTTAAGTATAAATAGAACTATATCTGTGTTGAATAAACACGATATAGTTTTTATATGTCCTCAAAATTTAAATGTAAGTGAATATGATAAATATGGAAAGGAATATATAAAATTTGATGATATATATTTTAAAGATATTCCTGGATATAGTAAACTATGTTTATCTTATGATTTTTATAAATCGTTTGATAATTATGAATATATGATGATTGTGCAGACAGATTGTTGGATATTCAGAGATGAAGTGAATGATTGGTGTAAAAAGAAATATGATTATGTTGGTGCTCCAATATATTCTAAATTATCAAAATGGCCACATCTTTTATATGGAAATAAACCAACTGTAGGAAATGGCGGTTTATCATTAAGGAAAATTTCTACTATGCTGAAAATAACAGATACAAATGGAAATGTTTATAAATCATTAGAAAATGAATGGGATAACGTATTTGAAGATCTGTTTATATGTAATATAATTTCATCAAAAACATATCTAAATATCCCTGAGTATTATATCGCTGAAAAATTTTCAATAGATTTTCCTGGTCCTGA
>Ga0247611_10008474_pt1 | contig 12655 bp, 17 predicted proteins | sample 177DNAGHGhighgp2_FD_192422 | JGI IMG/M metagenome (GOLD analysis project Ga0247611, IMG submission 192422) | Sheep rumen microbial communities from Palmerston North, Manawatu-Wanganui, New Zealand - 1770 DNA GHGhigh gp2 | ecosystem: Host-associated > Mammals > Digestive system > Stomach > Rumen... | reverse complement strand
CATAGATTGGAAAATTAGCAAATAATATTGTAGATGCCTCATGGATGGCAATAATGGGGTGGAAATTACATAAGATTTATATAGAAAAAGAAAAAGGTGTTACTGATACACCATTAAGATTAAAAATATTAGACACATTGGCAAAGAAAAATGGTATAGGAGTATAAAAATTGGCAATACAAACAATGGGTGAAAAAGATTGCTGTTCTAGTATAGGTGATATAGAAAAGCATGAAAAATTTAAAAAATTAAGTAAAGCAGAAAGAGTAAGGAAATTACAAGAAGTATATGACCAATATGGTGTAAGGTCTGAAGAATTTTTTATACAAGTTAAACCTTTTATAATGTGGACTGTTTATAAATACCTAAGGGGTATGCATTACTCTTATCTAGAAGATTTAGTAAATAATGCTTATGAGGAATTAATTATAGCATTTGAAGGTGGAGATACAACACATTATAATCAACCAGTACATAAAGAACCAATATATCAATCTACATATTATTATACAAAATGTAAAGGAAATATTGGTTTATTTGTTATGGCAATTACAGGTTCTGCTACAGCAAAATATCGTTCTAAAAACTTTAGAAAACAATCTAAACATGAAGACCAATGCCAGGATATATCAGATAGATTAGGGTTTACAGATTTTGAAATTAATAATGATTTAGATTATTACATTAAGGACCCTGATGAAAAAAGATTATTTAATTATTTTACACCTAATGAAGAGTTTAAAAAATATTTATATGTAATAAAAGAAACACAACCAAGAAATAACATATTATATCATTTTATGTTATGGAGAGATAAAGAATAGAGGAGGAACAAGTTGGATAAACAATTTTCTGTTAAGTTTAAGTTAGACCCAATTATTTTAGCATTAATTTACATTTGTTATAGATATAAATTTCCAGCAGCAATGATGTTATCATTCTATGAGGAATTTGGTAAAAAATCATTGTTTATTTTAAAGGCTATGACATGTGCCAAAAAGATATCATTAAATGATAACCAATTTATAAAAATAATTGAGGAAAGTAAATTATTACATAAACAATTACTTACTGGTATTTCTATAAACATGAAAAGAAATAAATTAGAGAATATGGTTAAAAATGGAATGAAAATAAAAGAACAAATTCCAGATAGACCACATGTTGATTTAACAGTATTCTCAGACGAATATTCTGAGTTTATTGAAACCTATTTACAATATAACTTAGATAATATGTTTAGTGAGGAACCAGCGTTAAAACTGAATACAACCGATTTATATAGCGAATTAAGGTAAGTTATGAAGAATGTAGATATTTTAAAACAGAATATAGAAGATGGTCTTAATTTTATACAAAAACAACAAAATGAAATTAGACCTATTATCACATATTTAACAAAAATAATGAAAGAGAATATAGATGATAATTCTCTAACAGCAAAAGAAGCATTTGATATGTACATAAAATTAATGGAATTAGATACAAATTCTGTGTTAATTATATCAAAAATGAAAGAAATCTTAACATATTCTGACAATAATTGGTAAATTTTAATTAAAACAAAGGGATACAAGGAAAAATATATGTACAATCTATCTAGGGTTAATAACCTTTTAAACAAAAAGGATGAAGTAGTTACCAACCAGGAAACAGAAATAATGTTTAATGGTCCTGATGTTATGAAGAATATTCTTTATAATGAATTAGTTAAACAATCCAGATTAAATCAAATATCGGATGAATTAATAGGTCATTTAAGCAAGGATATATCTAAAAGAACAAGAAAAGAACAACAGTCCTTTTGGAGAGATGTAGAAGCAGTAAGAGCAAATTCTAGAGATTTTACATTAAGGTTCATACAAGAGGGTAATAAAAATGCCTTCTTTAAGGATTTTATTGAATTAGCAAAAGGACCTAAAGAAACTGTTATATCTGAGGATGGGGAAATAATAGACTCATCCATTACAGACGAAAAAAGAAAATATTTGGCAGACCTTGTATTTGATATGTTAAATGAACAAACAAGGGGTACTGTTGAATAAACAAGAAGCTTTAAAAATTTTAAAAAATGAAAGATTAAGCACTGAAGAGATTGCTGAATTATCATGGCTTCTTAATGCTCATTTATATAAAGAGAGACCAGTTACTATTTCTGAGTTTATAGAGTCAGATGACTTTGTACACAAAAAGTGGCCTAATGTTTTTCCATTATGGAAGAAAACATTAAGAGAATTATTTCCAACACCATTCAACGCACCCTATAATGAGGTATTGATTTCAGCCGCCGCTGGTGCAGGAAAAACTGTGACAGCAACAATTTCCATAGTTTATGACATTTATAAGCTTGGTTGTTTAAAGGACCCATGTACTTTTTATGGTCTAACACCAGATACTATGATTATTATGGCAATATTCTCAGCCACAGGTTCAACAGCGGCAGTTAACTGGAATGATATTACATCTGGTATTGAAAATTGTCCATGGATAAATGATAAGGTTGTTGATAGACGAGGGTTGGAGAAAAAATATGGTTCCATTGTACCAGTTGAGATATTACCAGGAATTTTTATACAAACAGGTTCAAAATTCCAGCACTCAATGGGTAAAGCAATATTTGATGGGTTAATGGATGAAGCAGCATTCGGTGGTGCCAATATGAAAGATGCCCAAAAGTCATATAATGAGTTAAGCAGCCGTATGAAAACAAGATTTGGAAACTTTTCTGATAGTGGTACATTACCCGGACAATTATTCCTAATTTCCTCACCAAAGGAAGCCGGGGACTTTATGCAATATCGTATCGAGAAAGCACAAGAGGCTGATTCTAAATTAACAAAAATAATACAAAATGTTGCTATATGGGATGCAGACCCAAGAAAAGATAGTGATGAAAAATTTACTGTATTTATTGGTAATGAAAATAAAGAACCATGTATATATGAGGAAGATGCAGATATACCGTTGGAAGAAATGGATGATTTATTATATGTACCAACAAAATTTTTAGATGATTTTAAAAAAGATTTGTTAATTTCTATAATGAACTATGGGGGTATTACTACAACCTCAGACATGGCATTATTTAAATCTCCAACATTGTTAAATGATATTTTTGTTTTAAATAACCCATTTAACATGGATGTAATTAAATTACCATTTAGTAAAACAGATAAACAATTAATGGATTTCTGTGATTTAAATTATTTTAGAGATATAAGACATCCAGAATGTAATAGATTTATACATATTGACGCTGCTTATTCTACAAATACATTAGACGTATATGGATTAGCAGCATCTTATTGTGTATTAACAGACCAAACAACATTTAGAAATGATAATTTTTCTGGGGAAATAGAACCAACAGATGTATATACTAAAAAAGATAGAATGTTCTTTACAGACTTTGTCATTGGTATTACAGCCCCAAAAGGAGAAGAAGTTAATTTAACAAAAGTACAAGATTTTGTAGAATATCTAATTAAGAATTGTGGGTATCCAGTAGCATGTATAACCGCCGACCAATTTCAATCTAAACAAACATTACAAAATTTTGAAACAAAAGGATATACAACAGACTATATTTCTGTTGATAAAACAAGGGACCCCTATTTATTCCTAAGACATTTAGTACATAATAAACAAATTCTTATACCAAAGAATGCATATTCCTTAGGGGAATTAAAGAAGTTAAGAGATGATGGGAAAAAGATAGACCACCCAGTTGGATGGCATAAAGATACGGCAGACGCAATTGCCGGTTCCATTTGGAAATGTGCAAATTCTACAGAAATTATAAATAGAGGAAAAGTAATGGCAGAAATAATGGAACCAGGTTCTGTTTCTACTGGTATTATTTATACCCCAGAACAACTTAAAACAATGGAAATGCAAGAATTTGAAAGACTTAAAAGTCAATTCAAGACTGGTATGTTTAAAGGGTTATAAAAGGTTGAAGAATTTTAATTAAAACAAAGAGGATAAAGGAATTATATAATGCCAAAACAGTTTAAAGGCATCGCCGCAGATTTTGTAAACGCAATGAAAACCTATTTTGTAGGTAGGGGTGCAAATCCTAATGATATTATAGTACAGGATTTATTTAATTATAATCCACCATCTAATCAGGGTTCTTTAAAAGCATTGAATTCTTTAAAAGAAGCACCTGGTATATTAGATGAAATGCAAGCAATGAGTCAAGAGGATAGAACAATTATCCAAACATTACTTGCTGTATATAATGAGAACATACAAACAAAAAGAGAAATATTAACACAAGCAAGAAATTTATTTGAAACATCTGATATTGTTAAAATTATAATAGATGTAATGATAGATGATGGGTTTAACTCATTCCAAAATGAAAAAGAAGAGTTTAAAATAGAATATATTTTGGAAGAGGAAGAACTACAGGATTTAGGGGAAGAATTTCAACAACAAGTACAAAATCATATAGATGAATTTGTAGATAAATTTGCCCTTAAAACAAAGGTAGCAGATATGGTACCTGAGTTATTAAGAGATGGGGAATACGCATTTGGTGTATTATTTGATGAAAATAATAAGAAAGGTATAACTGATATTATTGATGATTTAGATGTAATTAATCTAATTCCTTTTTATGAAAATAATAAGTTAGCATTTGTTATTAATCAAAATAATTTCCAAGATTCTCAAGACAATAATAATACCTTTATTGGTAATTTTGGATTTACCGAGGAGAAACCAATTGCTTATAAACCAGATAATATTGTATTCTTTAGATTAGATGGAAACACTAAGAAAAGAATTAATATGTCTTGTTTTTATAATACAGAATTCAAGAAATTATTCTATACAAAAACAGGTATTAGATTACCAAAATATGTTAGAATTGCCCTACCTATTTTCTATAATGCCATGGGTTATCTTAATAGACTTAAGATAATGGATAATGTAGCATCAGTCTTAGATTTAAATGATATTTTAAAACCAGAAATTGTAACTGTTAATGTTCCAACAAATACATCCGGACCTGAAGCTAATAGAATTGTTAGAAATTTTGAAAGACAATTAAATGATTTATCTGTTCTGGAAAATGGGGAATTAGACTTTTCTACATTATGTGCCCAAGCAAATAGAAGAAAAGTTTTACCTGTTTGGATGGATACAAAAGGTACTGTAACATCCGCCAATGTAAATCAAACAGCCAAGGGACAGGGGGCATGGGATGCCACAGATAAATTAAGAAATTTAATTGCATTGGATATAGGTGTTCCACCATATTATGTTAATGTATCTGCAACACCTATGGAAAAATCTCAAACAATTAAATTATATTCAAGATACACAAGAAAATTAACAGCATTACAAAAATCTGTAGCTGAAGGTATAAAAGATTTCTTAATGATAGATTTAGAACATTGTGGATTAAATGTATCTAGAAGTAATCTTTCTGTTAAATTTAAGGCTATTACATCTGGGGATACATTAGATGATACAGATATGTTAGTAGCATTAGCAACAGGTTTGGGAGATTTATACAAAGCATTAGATGAAATTACATCTTCTGACCATAATAATTTAGTATTAGATAATGAACAATTTAAGCAATTATATGATGATATAACTGGTAAATACTTAAATGTTGCTAACTTAATTAAAATAGATAACAATAAATTTTTAAATGTTGATGGACAGGATGGAGATTTTACACCTATTGGAAGTCCAAGTGGTAGGAGTGGTTCCGAACCTGGTGGTGCCCCTGTTAATGTAAATGTTAATACAAATAGTGGTGGTGGGGAAGAATCTTATGCAGACTTTGTTGATGCAAGTAATGATATAGGTGTACCTGGAACAGAACCAGCAATAGAAGAAATATAAGGAGAATAAAATGGAAATTAAAGAAATTAATGAGGTATTGGAACAAGCAATTGCTGACCTTGCCAACAAGGATGAAATGGAAGCAGAAGATGGTATGAATATTGTTGAAGATATTGATGCTGAAAATGAACTTGCTGATATGAAATCACAGAAAAGAGTTTATGATAAAGCATATGAAGCCCTAAATGAATTACATTTAGCATTGGATAGTGGATACACTCCAAGTGGTGCCATAGCAGACAGTGATTTAATTTCTTTTAATGAAAAAATTAAAGACTTGTTAGAAGAAATTTATTCTAGAGGTTTAGCATTCGAGTCATAGGAGTAAAACAATGGAAATAAGAGAAATAAACGAAGAATTATCTAAATATATTAAAGAAGATTTAACTGATGCCATTGTTGATGCTTCTACTAATATTGGACAACAAGAAATGGTGGATATATTATTTGGTGTAATTGCTAGATACGTACCACAAGATACATTAGAAAGAATTAAAGCATCTTTTGAATTTGAATTGGTAAAAGATAAAAATGAGTCTGTAAATGAAACAAAAGACGTAGATGGGGATTTGGTAGATTATAATTTCTTAGTAACAGTTACAATGGATGCAGAAAATGAAATTTCTAATGATATTTTAAAATCTGATATACAAAAAGCAATTGAAGATGGATTAGAAAAATATGATGCTGCTATAGAAGTAGAAGATGCATAACGAACAAGAACAAGTACAAATAATAAATCAATATACAAAAGAATTACAGAAATTAGTAGAGGAAAATAAATACATGGCAAACATAGACCAAATAAAGATAAATAGATTAATACAAACAAATTTATCCACATGTTTTATGCACCTACAAACATTTCCAAGATTCAAAGCAATTCATCAAGGAAAAGATATTTATTTAATAGCAAGTGGTGTTTCTGCAAGTAAATTCCACCATGTTAAAACAAATAATGATATCTATATTGGGGTAAATAGGAGTTTCCAATTACCCCATGAGATGGATTATATGTTTATACAAGATTATTCTGGTAAAACAAAAGAATATATTGATGAATTAGATAATTATAGACCAGGTAAATGTCAAAAGTTTTATGGATTAACAACAGAATGGAATTATGATATGGAAAGAACCATCCCTGAGTCTCATGCTATTAAAGCAAATGCTCTTAGATATAGAACAGATTGGGCCCAGATAGATGGTTTTGTTCCTCAATTTACACATGATATATCTACCCAACCTTTGGGATGTTTTGGTTCAATTACATTTCCAGCATTACAATTTGCTTTATGGACATACCCAAAAAGAATATATTTAGTTGGTTGTGATTGTACTACATCTGGATATGCCTATGATAAAAATGATAAAAACTTTTTGATTCCCGATAGATTAATAGATGCTTATAAAAGATTTAAAAAGTTTGCTAATAAATATTATCCAGATATAGAAATTATTTCTATAAATCCAGTTGGATTAAAGGGAATATTTAAGGATGAGGTAAGATAAACAAGGAGATTTAAAAATAAATGGAATTTAATGTTAAACTAATTAGTAATGATGGGTCTGATGAGATTAGGTATGATTCTAATTTCTATATAGAGAATGGTATTTTATATTATCTGGATGAAGAAATAGCAAGAGATGTAGAAGATGATTTATTATATGCCGCACAAAGAATTGTAGAATTTTGCCATGATACTGTTTTAGAAATAACAGATGAAGATGGTGAAATAATTTATAAAAATGATGAATTTGATGACGACGATGATATTGTAGCAACATTTGGGGCAGATGATGATAAACCAAATTACATTAGAGATATAGATTTTGAAGAATCTTTTAAAAGATATAATGAGACTTTAAAGAAAGCCTTAGGTGAATAAACATGGAACACGATAGAGAAGAGAGAACGGAAGAAAATAGATTTATAGATAGAAATAAATCACAAGGTGGTAAGAAAGCTTGGAAAAGACATCATGCTTCTTTTATGCAGGGTGCTAGAGAAAGGGAAAGAAAAATGGAAAAGAAAACATTTTATGGTGTTGCAAAAGATTTAGAGGAAATGTTATCTGAGGCAAAAGTACTACAAGATAATGTATTTGAACAAGAATATAAAATGAGTTTTGAGTTTATCTCAGGTGGTATAACATTAAAAGTTAATAAAGATACAGGAGAAGTTTCTATTTCTACCTCTTTGGAAGAAACAGGTTCTGGTGCTTATGCTTTACAACAAGCAGATGAAGGTACTTTAACAAATACATATAATGGATTAAAAGAAGACATGATGAATATATGTAAAAAGTTTGATGAAGAAGTACAACAAAGTTTAGCAAAATATGGATTGAAATCTACAAAATAGGGAATCTTTTATAAATTTTCCTTTTTCCTTTATCCCTAACGGTTCCGGTGTCCAATTAAGACATCGGAATTGTATTTTAATATCCAACTGTCATCCAGTTAAATGGAATATTATCAAAAGATGAACCACCATTACCAGTACTACAATATAAGTAATGCATCGTTGTACCACTGTCTTTAAAACAAACTATAACAGTTTCATTTAATCCGGCCCTATTTGTTGTTCTATTTGTAAAAGCACAATAAGTAGATGGGGAGGTATATGCCATTGGTAATGTCATTGTATCTGAAGTTTGTTGATGATTGCCCCAACAAATTATTACCCTATTAATACCCGATAGTAAACCATGCAAATATTTGGTTTACCATTCCAGTGTTTGAAAGGGCACATGCCGCATAAAATTGGGACATACTAATCATTCTTATTGTTGCCACTACCATTGTTTGGTCATCTGTATCAGTACTGGCAATAAAGGCATGTGCTTTTTGTTTATAAGATATTGGTAATGTAATTGTAATCTGTCCATTATTAGTTGGGTGATTGGAACCCCACTGTAAACAAACATCATTATTAATATCCAACCGCTATATAATACATCCCATATCCATAACCACCATCAGCGGCACCCCATCCAAAACCTGTTTTAGTAATTGATGATTTCTTTACATTTATTGGGGTTCTTCCAAAAGTATTGGAAAACCATTTACCCATGGTTACATTAAATACTAGAGAAGTATAGGAAGTTGGAAAATTATATGATATTTGATTGTTACCTGTTTCCTCCGCAGTACCCCAACAGATTAGTAATCTATTAATAACCCCATGCTTTCCAGTAAACAGTACAACTATCTGATACATTATTTAAAGACATGCCAGATACTGTTTTATTTGTAGCACTTACAAATTTTACCTGTGAACCTAATAAACCTAATGAGAATCCATAATCGTTATTTGAAAATGTAGATGGAAAAGTAATATTATTTACAGTGGAGGTTAATTCATAAGCACTTATTTGTGTCTGATATATCGCAGGGGTATAAGCACTATAACAATCTGGAAATTCTAAGTATAGGTTATCAGTTATAATAGTATCATCACAAACTACTGTACATGTACCTTGGGGAACATTTGAGTTTACCGCCCTACCAATCTCAGTTGTTTTTGTATTATTTGTATAGGCAATAATTGTTTTCGTATTTCCAGTGTATTGGGAGTAGTAAAAATTCCAAAATTTTAATGTCTTAAATCTCATGTAGGTAGGGAATTTCCAGTTAATCCAGTTTGTAGTCGTTCCATAACCAATAAGTTGGTCGTAATAGTTTGTTGGGGTATTGTTTTGATTTAATCCCTTAAATCCAAGTTTATATGTTTCCCCATAATGGTCAGCATGCATATCCCCGTGGGTAATTGTACCATAGTCTGTATATGATGTTAAAACTGGTTGCTGCCACTCTACCCATGTAGAACCAATAGAGGCAATACCACCTTGTTCCTTCCAACCATCTGTAAATCTTCTATACCATGTACTTCCGGATACAACTGTTTCTGGGGCACCACCCTTAACATCCAATATGTCCCAGTTGGAATTTAACCCTTGTTCAATAGAAAAAACCTCTTTTCCATCGGTAGTTGGTATATATTTAAACAATCCAAGATTTGGAGTTAACTCACTCATTAATATATCCTCCTATTATTAAAAATTTATAATAATATATTTAATCAATCTTTTTATTTATATTTCTTAAAGAAATTCTTAAAGAATTTGTGTATCTTTATTTGAATATATCATTTTTGTTTAAACTATACAGTGCGTTACAATTTACCGAAAGCACTAATGAGGTGAAAGGTTAGATGAAGAAAATGAGATTACTAGAAACATTCAGTGGTAATACTGTTGTTAATTTCAACGATGGTACTACATTGTGTGAAAGTGGTGATTCTTCACTAATCGATGGGCAGTATATCATTGGTATGGTAGAAGGACAATTCTTTCAACCTGATGGAATGTCTAGAAACAAAAGATGGTACTCCAGAACCTTATGGGAAAATGTTCTTAGAAGCGCCGATGTTAAGAACAGGTTAATGAATCACACAATGTTCGGCGAAATTGGTCATAGTGACGGTCCTGTTACGGATATGACTTTAAGAAAAGGTGAAGCATCTCATATTATTACAGACCTTTGGATAGATGAAAAAGGTAGGGGTATGGGTAGAGCTTATATATTAAACACCGAAGCTGGTCGAAACTTAAAGATATATTTAGGGGCAACAAGTAAACTTAAAGTTTCTACAAGAGGAGAAGGAGTTTATTTGGATGGTCAATACCATGATGGATGTCCTGTTATTGACCCGGATACCTATGAACTACAGACAGTAGACTTTGTGTTAAATCCAGGTTTTCTGGAAACAAGTGCTAATCTTACTGCACAAAGAGAAAGTGTTGAAAAAACACATAACACAGAAAAGGTAAATGAAACAATAGCACATGCTAAGAAAGAAGGAGAAACAAGTATGGCTTTAGACATGGATGCTTATGTTGCTGAGTTAAAAGAAGAGTTGAAAGCATTAAAAGCAGAAAACAAATCTTTAACTGAGGAACTGAAGACCAAAGACAAAGAACTTCTTGAAAAGCAATTCGTTGAAAGTGCTGAAGTTAAAAAGATTTCAGAAGAGTATGAACCATTTAAGAAATTAGGTGTTTCTGCTGATTCTTTAAGCGATGTTGTTAAAAGAAGTCAAAAAGCTCTAAAAGAAAGCAAAGCTGAAAATGCTAAGATTTCTAAAGAGTTAAAAGCATTCCAAGAAAAATGTGGTTCTCTAAAACAATTAGATGAATCAATTAAGATTTCAGAAAATGCTTTAAACATGATTGCCGAATACAAAAAACTTGGTTCTGTTCAACAACTTACTAAATTAATTCAAGAATCTGAAATGATTGCTCCAAGACTTGAAGAATTAAAAGAACTTACTTCTTATAAAGAATTGGGTTCAGTTGATGAAATCAAAGGCTTTAAAGAAAATTGTGAAAAGATTCTTCCAAGACTAAAAGACATCAATCTTTTAGAAGATTACAAAAAATTAGGTACAGTTGAAGATTTTACTGAGTTAGGCAAACGTTCACAAGTTCTTGTTAAGAAATTACAAGAAGCTGAAACATTAGGTAAGACAGTTGAAAAACTTATACCACAATTAGACAAAATGAAAAGACTTCAAGATTATGCTAAGAAAGCAAATTCAATTATTGAAAAATATGTTGCTACAGTAGGTAATCTACAAGAAGCAAGAAAATTAGCAGAATCTAAAGTCGAAGTAGTTAAAAAGGTTAATGTTAAAGAAGCAATGGAAGTTTCTAAACAATTTGGTTGTACTGTAGAATCTGCAGCAAAATTACTTAAAAAATATGGTAAAGAAGAAGCAACAAAATTATTAGAATCTGAAGTAGCTAAAAGACAAAAACCAGAAACTAAGAAACTTGCTGAAAGCAAACAATTAGTTGAAGAAGTTGCTCAAATGGATAAAGTAAATGCTAAACCAGAACAAAAAGATGCAAAAGATTTCTTAAAAACTGGTATGATTACAAATGCATTTAACCATGAAGCATTAGGAAAGAAAATGGACTTAGCAGACCTTAACAAAGTTAATGGTGAAAAAGTAGACGGAGAAAACAAAGCAAAAGCCCTTTTAAACAAATTAAAAGGTATTAATGCAGAAGTTGAAAAAGCACCAAAAATTGCTGATAAGGAAAAATCTGCAGCAGAAGCTGAAAAAGAAGCAAACAAATTGCTTAAGAAATAAGAAGAAGGAGAATTTTAAATGAGTACTATTAACAGAGAACAAGCTAGAAAGATATTTGAAGCTTGGAACCCTTCTGCGGAAGAAAAACTTAAACAATATATTAAGTTATTCCCAGAACAGTATGACAAATTTGCTGAATCAGACAGAGCTAAAATCCGTGGTTTGAACGAAAATGATTTGTTCATTCTTGGTAGAACTTTTGAACAGCAATTAATGACTAAACAAATGCACGAAGAAGTATCTTTTGCTCAATTAGGTGCTACACCTACATTAGCATTTGATTTCATTACTGCTATGTTTGGTAAATCAGTTATCCCTTACATCGCATCAGAACAAGTAATTGATGAAGTTCAAGGTTTAATCTATTTTGAAAACATCATTGCTCAAGGTGTTAAGAGAAGAGTTGTTACTCCAAATGGTAACGAAACAGTTGAAGTAAAAGACCAATACGATGGTCGTGGTAATGTTGATGCTGGCGACGTTCTTGGACGTGCTGCTGGTGCCCCTGACAAATATCCACAAGGATATGCTGGAGAAATGGTTTACGGTGAACAATTAGATGCTACAGGTATTGTTGATGGTTCTACAAAAGAATTTGAATTAGCATTACAAGCAACTCCTATCCGTAGA
>Ga0247611_10008473_pt1 | contig 12656 bp, 11 predicted proteins | sample 177DNAGHGhighgp2_FD_192422 | JGI IMG/M metagenome (GOLD analysis project Ga0247611, IMG submission 192422) | Sheep rumen microbial communities from Palmerston North, Manawatu-Wanganui, New Zealand - 1770 DNA GHGhigh gp2 | ecosystem: Host-associated > Mammals > Digestive system > Stomach > Rumen... | reverse complement strand
CTTGAAGATTCTCTGAATATGATAGATCTGAATATCAAAGCCGTAGTGAGTATGTGCTATATCTGTACTCCTTTTATGCATAAATGAGACCATATTATCAATATCGCTTCTGTGGCTAGTTTTCAGCCTATCCCATATATGAATGATTATGCCGCTACCAAGGCATTTGTCAGAAGTTATTCCAGAGCTTTAAATCAAGAACTCAAAAAAAGCTGAATCTCCGTCACGGCTGTTTGTCCAATCTGGATGAAAACTAATTTCATGAAGGTAGGGGATATCTGACTCAAAAAAGCTCCTACAGTTTACGAGCCAACTGTTTCTCCAGAGAAAGTGGTCCAAAAAGCTATTTCCGATGCTAAGAAATGAAAAGATATCTCAGTTTATAGCGGTTATTCCAAGTGAATGAGATTCTTGTCTTGTATTTTGCCAGATAGCTGGCTTATGAAATATCGACTTAAAATGCAAAAGTTGGATTAATTTTTCCTGTCATTCTGAATGAGCCCTGAGTGAAACGAATGGGAGAAATGAAGAATCTTGTGTGTTTTATTAGTTATACACCTAAGATTCTTCGCTATCGCTCAGAATGACATTTTTCTTTTTCTGTCATTCAGGGTAGGAATAAATTTTTCTAATCAGTTATTTTTTTGGCTTTATTTTGTCAATTCTAAAGCTACTTTTTATTCACTCAAAAAAAAGTCCTCAAAAATTTGACAAATAATTTTTTCTGATTATAATTAATGCTGTCGTCAGGAAAGATAAGAGCTTCTTGATGAAACTGTAGAGATCTTTAATATAGTCTATGTAATGAGAATTGTACTTCATTTGCTTTAATTATCTTCGCTGAATGTGCAAATCATTCTATACTACTTATTAAGATTACAACTTAGTAGGTTAATTTCTCTCTCTAGCAATAGGGTAGAGGAGCGGTAATTGAGGTTGAAATTATCCTTGAGGCTCCCTCTTAAGACTAGGTCCTCTAGCCAATGATTCAAATTATCATTAGTTCAATGGATAATCGATTCTAGTCATCTATTAAGAGATTCTTATTATTAAGTGTTTCGTTTTAAAACAGTTTTAAGCATGGATATTACCTGTATCTGTCAACTTATTATCCTGTTATGTAATACTTAATACTCTTAGTGGCAAGGTCTAGAAAATATTGGATTAGACAATTCGGTTCTAGTATTGTAGGATATCAATTAATTAGATTCGTTTGAGCGAAGGTCTCAGACAGATAAAATATCCCACTCTTAATAGCAATATTAAGATAAAAGATATTAGGGTTTGCTGTCTCATGAAGTCTACTACTTTAGGTTTGCCTAAAGCATGAGATAAATAAGTGGTCAATAGCTGCTTATTCCTTCATAAGGCATCTACATAGACTTGGTTTCTTATGGGAAACTGAAGTGATACTTATCACTTCTTTTTTTTTATTTTGAAAAAAACTGACTCCAAACGAAGTCAGCTTTTTAAATATAAATGCTATTCAGATAAGCTATTGGAATCATCATAAATCTCTTTCAAATCCAAGCTTTCCAAATTCAAATTCCTACTATTTCAATCCTCATCTATCAAAGTTCATTTAGATTTTCAATCATGTATAGTTCCTGAATATGAGAAATCTTTTCACTGAGTATTAGTTCCACTCATCGTCATAGATCATCAATTTTTTCAATCATTCCATTTTCCATTTACATTATAAGAGGATTCTTTTCAATCTTCGTTTGTTTTCTGATAATAACGAAAAGCTCAGTTTGATTTTGAATTTTTATCTAAATCTTCTAAATCTGACCAATTATCCCAGATTTCTTTTTCTTCATCATAGAAATCTTTTTCTAAATCTTCAAACATATTTTCCATATGTTTTTCTCTATGTCTAAAATCAGCCATTGGATCAAAAAACATAGAATCATAATAAGGTCTATGTGGAAATCTTTCTTCTATTGCTCTTTTATGGAACTGGTGATTTGCCAAAAGGTATCATCAAATTCCGCCAATGATGAGTAATAGAACACATAGAGCCACTCGTTTTAGCGTTGATGATTTCATTTGCATTACAATAAGAAATAAAAGAAAGTGCTAAAAATTTTAGCAAAATATATTATACCCTTATTGAGAGATAATTCTATAGTAAAATTAAAAAGCCAACCATTTTCAGGTCAGCTTTTTTTGTATACGAAGTTGCTTTTTATTCAGCATAAGCCATTACCATATTTCTTAATCTCTGCCTGCAATTGATAGGTTCAGAAAATACATTGAAGAATATTCTGTTTAGTTTGTTTTGGATAATAGGCTTCTTTGTTTCTTGCTGCTCATCTATAGTAAATAGAGCAGGATTGTATTTTTTTGTATAAATCTGATAAAATTCTTTCAGATTGATATAAATTTCATCTTCTTTTTTATAGTTATCAACCTTGTAATTCCTCAATATATCTCTTACTAATTTTCGAGATATGCAGTAAATTCACATGATTTCCTGTAGTGATGCGAAATTTTCCATGATGTATTACATATAAATATAAAAAAGATTTTTATATCCTGTTTTTTCTGATAGTTCTTCTGGATGGGGTAGTCATTTCAATTCATATGTTCAAGAAATTGCTTTCTTTCATCATTTTTTCGTACTTTTTTACATCCATTAAAACTGCAACAGGAGCATTATTTACAAAGATTATTTTATCTCTTCTTAAATCTTTGACATAAGCATTCATATTCTTCTTCAAATCTGTTACTGAAACACACTGATCCGTAAGCATTCAATATCGAATAAGGCACTAAATTAAGATTTTTATATGGCTCTAAATTAAGACTTTTATTTTAAAAATCAAGAGATTTTAACTAAAAGATTTGACAACATAAAAATTAGATAAAAATTTTAATTATAATATTTTCTATTCGAATCTCTTGCAAAATATAAAATTATTTCTATATAGAGACTGTGTTAAAGTTCTTTTATTTTATTATTACATACACACATGTGAGCAATCTGATTTTTAGTGTTTGTTGCCCTTGTTATTATTATAGCATGACTAAGAGTAGTAAACCAGTACGAGAGAAAAGTTTTATTCACACTTTGAAGGTATTCAGGAATATTGAATCCATGACTTAGAGTGATTATCCCTTTTATCCAAACCACACAAAATGTAGATATCAGAGAAAAAGCTGTAGATGTTCCTAGTCAAGAAGCAATGACAAAAGATAATATCTCTTGTTCTATTAACGCTGTACTTTATTACAAAGTCAAAGAAAACGAAGTAAATAAAGCCGTAATCAACGTTAAATACCTTGATTATGCAATGACTCAGTTTGCTCAAACTACAATGAGAAATATAGTTGGACAATTTGAACTTGATGAATTACTTGCAAAAAGAGAAGAGGCTAGTCAAAAGATTAAAGCAATCGTTGATGAAAAATCTGACAGTTGGGGAGTAGATGTACTTTCAGTTGAATTGAAAGATATTATTATCCCTGCTGATCTTCAGAGAACTATCGGAAAACAAGCTGAAGCAGAAAGAGAAAAAAGAGCTAAGATTATTACTTCAGAGTGAGAATTGGCATCTGCTGAAAATCTAGTTAAAGCTGCTACTATGCTTTGAACAGCTCCTGGAGCTTTACACTTGAGGACATTACAATCAATTAATGATCTTTCAAGTGATCAGTCTAATACAACAGTTTGGATGATTCCTATGGAGTTGCTTGATGCTGTTAAATGATTTGGAGAAGCTGCTAAGACATTTGCTCAAAAAAACAATCAACCTGAATAATTTCAAGTAAATAATATATAAAAGCTGATTCATTAATTTGAGTCAGTTTTTTTAAATGTTTGTGAGAATAAAAATTAAAATCGTTAAAAGTTGACATTTAATAAAAAATATATATATATTTAATTGACGCTTCTTTATTATATATTGAATTCTATAAATGGAAAGAGAAGAAAATCAGTTACATGGCTATATAATTGAAAAAGTAAAAGATTTTTTAAAAAATAATGAAATATCGGAATTATATAGATATCTTAAGCAAATTTGAGAAGATCTCGATGGTTTCGTAAAGGAAATAGAAGAAAAAATAGTATGAGAGGAAGAAAAAGGGAAAATAAATTTATTAAAAAAATATATCAAGTACAGGGAAAATATAGAATTGATGACAAAAAAAACATCTGAAGATTTATTTGATGTGTTGAATAGCGAGAGAAGTAAAGAACAATTTGATGAAAAAATTAAAAATGCTTTCGATGTACTTGAATTATGAGAACTACATAAATATTTAAAGAAATTATATAATTGAAAAAACATTGAATATATAATAAGAGATATTGAAAGCAAACTTACTTGAAAAGTAGATTGAAAGAAACTAAAAGAATTGAGAGAATATATAGATAAAAGGGAAAATTTAAAGAAAAAGCTGGAACAAATAAAAGAAGAAATTTCTGTGGAGATATATGATGTTTTGAGAGAAAGATTTGAACAATTTGGTAGGTTGTCTAAATTGTTTAGCAATTGGAGGAAAAATCCTGATTCGAAATTTTGAGAAGAATATCAAAAAATCATCTGAGATGAAGTATCATGAGATAGTGGAGAAGCTCAAAATCTCAGAAATACAGATGTATGAAATGTTGACGAAACATGAAATATATCATGAAATAGTGCAGAAGCTTCAAATCTTAAAAATAATGATGTATGATGAGATAGTGAATCAAAGAATATTACATGAGATAAGTCTTTAGAAAATAAAGAATATTGCTTATTTAACTTAATTGATAGAAAAGGTAGCCAATGATTTACATTGTCAAAATTTATAAATCAAAACAATGCCTCATCATCAGAAAAAATATCTATTGATTATAATCTGGTAAATGCAATTTCAAATATAAGTCTTGATAATTTTTGTGAACAAGAATGATTTTATAGATGAATGTTATTTAATCCGAATGATGTTGTTTCAACGGATGAATGAGAAAGTAACGTTCCAATCCAAGGAGTCATGGATTTTTCTAAAATAGAATTAATGAGTCCAAGTTCTATAACATGTGAAGAATGTATGATAAGAATAAGAAATAGTATAGCACATTGAGATTTTATGTATTTAACGGAAGATTCATGAGTTACTATTTATATTAATGATAAAAAGTGATTTGAAGCTTTTATAGATCCATCATTTTTTGATGATTGATTTTGTTTAGGACAATATGCTTCCGATATATCTTGTGATTTTATTTTATGATGAAATAATAGAGATTCTTGGAAAGATAATATATATGAATATATTTATAAATGAGAAAAAATACCAAAATTAGTGAATTATCTATGACAAAATTTCAAGGAAAGTTTAACTACGGTTTTGGATGAGAAATATAACGCTGTTAAGATAAATCTAAACCAACAAAAATGGGAAAAAGAATTGGAAATTATTGATTCGGAAAAAAATCAAGAACCATGACTTTTGTTCTGATTGTTAAGTGATAATGAGAGACCATATGTGCATAATTTATTGAATGCAATATCAGTAAGTATGCTTAATAAAATTTTAAGTAATCCGAACATAACATATAATGAATTATCTAACGATTTGGCAGTTGAAACTATTTGATCTGAGCGAAATCTTTTTACATTTCATGATAGAGATAAAATCATAAAATTATGTTTGGATATGCTACCTGATTTGTTGATGCTGCAATGACTAAAAGTATTTTATGTCAATATACTAGAAATCCCTGATAGTAGGACTCCAAAACTAAAAGAGCTAGCTCATATAAGAAATGCATTAATTCATTGATATTATAAAATCGTTAATTGAAAGGTTATTATGTGGGATTTTGATATAAAGAGAAATAAAGAAACTCGAGAAAAAAGAATTTATGACATTGAAACATTACGAAATGAGGCGAAAAAATATGAAAATTTTTATCATTCGAGAAAAAACGGATTCTCTAGCTTAGTCAACTGAATATGACTTGTTAAAAAAAATAGTGAATCCGTATAGCTTTTTATTGATATTGAAAAAAAACTGATTCATTAATTTGATTCAGCTTTTTTCTTTTGATTGAATTATTATAAAGAATAAATATATATAATACATGTTTTAGTTTAACGATTTAGTAAAAATGTTACACGAAGAAATTAATAATTTAAAAAACACACAAAAAGATTCATCAGAAATAAATAACCTAATTGATAAAGAAAAATGAGATCTTGTGGATAATTTAACAAATCCTGAACAGAAAGATCAAAAAGAATGAAATGCCCAAAAATCAAAATGAACATTTATTATTCCGCCAAGTGATCCAAGAAATTTTTATGGTTGCTAACACTAATATATCTTAAAAATTTTAACAATAAATAAAATTCGGCCAGAAATCTGACCGAATTTTTATTCACGATTAAGTTTTCCTTGCTTATAATGTCGACGACATAAAGCAACATAAGATTCATTGCCTCCCATCTGAACTTGGGCTCCGTTACGAACTATATGACCATTGCATACTCGTGCATTAAAACGTGCTCGGCGACCACACCAACAGACTGTTGATGTTTCAATCAGTTCATCGGCGAGTTCAAGTAGACGAGCAGAACCATCAAAAGCATTGCCTTGGAAGTCAGTTCTTAACCCGTAACATAGTACAGGAATATCATAATCATCCACGACATCCGATAATGCATCAATTTGATCCTTAGAAAGGAACTGAGCCTCATCTACAATGATAGCATCATAAGGAGGCTGACCAAATTCTTTTACAGAATTAAGGAAGTCTTCCACGTATTCACATTCAGCTTGTAAGCCGATACGAGAACGGATGATTTTCTCGCCATCTCTGTTTTCAAGCTTAGGCTTCAGCAGAGCAGCATTCATACCTTTTTCTTGGTAATTATACCGCTTCATAAGTGCGTCGGCTGTCTTTGATGACCCCATAGCACCATAAAAAAACCACAATTTTGCAGCCATAATTTTAAAATTTTGTTATTGTTTATATTAATTTTTGGATTTATATTTTATTCAATTATTTGACATATTATCTTACAGTGTTTTTACAGGATATATTTTTTTAATTTCATTCATATAATAAGAATTTGATCTTCAAGCCGTTCATCAATAGTAACCTACAACATATTGATACTTTGTATCATCTAATTTTATATCCAATCAAGGATAGATTTTTCTCAATCTTTCAAAAGCTTCTTGCTTTTGTTCCTCAGAAAATTCTTTCATTTTGAATATCATAATCTCTAATTTGTGCCATTCTGCTGTATGCTGATAACGTTTTAGAATTTCATAAATAGTAGGATTATCTTTATATTTTTTTATTTCTTGTGGATGTACAGATAAATAATAAATATCATCAAATTTATCCACAAATTCTTGTAATTTACCTTCATCTCTTGAAAAGTTTTCAAAAATATAGTTTCAAGTTTCATCTCTAATCTTGTCTAATTCAAAATCAGGCAAATTTAAATCTGATTCTGATAAATTTTTAATTTTATCCATGATAACAAGACACAATTAAAATTACTCTTCATTTCAATTTCTAGGTTTCATCAACGGAAACATAACCACATCACGAATATTCTCTTGCTGGGTAAGAATTGCTAATATTCTCTCTAATCACATTCCAAATCATGATTGAGAAGGCATTCCATACTCCATTGCTTCAACGAAAGCGTCATCTCCACTAGTAGCTTCATCATCTCATTTAGCAGCAGCTTCAGCCTGTTTATCAAAATTAGCTTGCTGGAATAAAGGATCAACCAATTCTGAATAAGCTTTACAGATTTCCCATCCATTTACTAATAATTGGAACTGTTCCACTATATTTGGATCTTCATCAGAAACCCTAGCAAGAGGTTGCATAATAACAGGGTAGTTATATATGAATGCAGGTCCAATAATAGATGGGCGCAAAACTTTCTTAAATAAATAATCAATCAATGTAGTCGTTCACATATCATCTATTCATTCAAAAGTTATTCATTTTGATTTTATATCGTTTCTAAGTTTATCTGCATCATCTACTCCGTATTGAGTAATATCTATTCCACTTGCTTCAAGAATTCATTTTGTGTAATCAATTCTATCCCATGGAGTTGTGAAATCTACTTCTTTTTCTACTCATTCCTTATCCTTTACTTTCAGCTTTCTATCTAACTTTAGTTCATCGAACAAAAAGTCGAACATTTTTTCTGTGAATTTCATATTATCTTCGTAATTCCAATATACTGCATAGTGCTCTACCTGCGTAAATTCTTGAATATGTGAAGGATCAGATCATTCATTTCTAAAATCCTGACCAATTTCAAATACCTTCTCAAATCTTCATACTGTTGCTTTTTTGAGTGATGTTTCAAAAGCTATTCTTAAATATACATCAACATCAAAATCATTATGGTGCGTTATGAATGGTCTAGCAGCAGCTCATGATGCAGCATTATCTAATATTGGAGTTTGAATCTCAATAAATCATTCTTTAGTATAGAATTCTCTTAATTTTTGATAAAATCTTGATTTAAACAAAAATCTTTCATATGTTTCAGGATTCATAATCATATCTAAGTATCTTTTTCTATACAGTTCTTCAGGATCATTTATTCCGTGATATTTTTCTGGTAATCCACGAACAGATTTAGAAAGAAATTTAAATTCTGATACAAAAATAGTTAATTCTCATTTATGAGTTTTGAATACTTCTCCAGATACTCAAATAAAATCCCCCACATCTACCATTTTTTCCATAAATTTATATGCAGTCATTTCATCTTCTCATTCTCACACTGTCTCAACAAGCTTAGGTTCATTTGCAGATGTAGAAATATCTATTTTACAGTTATCTCTATGAAACATTACTTGTATCTTGTTCGTAGAATCTATAATAGTTCAAAAAGATAATTTACCAAAACTACGATAAAGTATTAATCTTCCAGCAGTCTTTACCTGTTTCTCAGGAGCAGGAATAATACTTTCAATCTCTCTCATTTCTTTATTTCCGTATTCTGTTATTATCTTTTCAATAGATTGCTGTTTATCAAAATGCTGAGCAAATGGCACAACTCCCATTTTTTTCATTCTATTAATTTTTTGAATACGAACATCTCTTTCTGATAACTGTTCCATCGATTTTTTAATCAAATAGTAAAAACTAATCTAAATGATAGTTTTCTCCCTTTTAATTGCAAGAAAAATCAGATTTTTATTTAAATTTTAATAAAAATCTCCTTTATGGAGATTTTTAATATTTAATAGTTTAATTTTATTGATAGATTTTCATTGCTTCTATAGCTTCTTTTGAAGAGCCGAAAAACTTTTCTCCATTTGAAATATAAACAGTTTTACCCAAACCATTAAATGCAATAATAATCTCATCAAAGACAACCTGTAAAATTTGATTTAGATTATTTTTCCATGTTTCATAATTTTTAGGATTTTCAGCTTTACGTTTATTTAATCATGATACGAAATCATTCCAACTCATCTTTAAATCAAAACCTTTCATCAATCATTTTCCAAAGAAAGAAAGAGAGTTGTAAAATCAATCAACGAAATTATTAAAAACAATTCAAATTTTATCATCAATTATATTGATAGTTACCTGATTATCTTGAATAACTAATGTTTGTTCTTCAATAACTGGTGTAACCATTGGAGCGATTTTTTTAGGAGTTTGATCATTAACTCCCAAAGGAGCAAAAATCAGTTTTCAATACCCTTCTTTAAAGTGGTTTAATAACTTTACAGCTCATGTTTCAACAGCTTTTGAAATAGTAGGTGTTAAATCAGACATGGCTAATAAATTAAATTATAAAAATGATAATTGAACTATTTTTTCTCAAAGAATTCGATAGCTCTAGCCAGTTCTTTATGATCTTTTGCATATTCATGAATATCAATTCATTTTTGATAGGCTTCACAGGCTTGAACCATAGCAGTAGCTCCAGCTTTAGTTCCATCTGGATGTGCATGAGTTCCAGCCCCCATTGTAGTTATGAAATCAGGATTTCACATCAGATCCATAAATGGTTTCAATAATACTGGATTTAAACCTCCAGATACGATAGGGCAGCATTTTTTGATTCATCTCCAACTATCATCAACCAGAATTTCCATATTTTTCTTATCAACTTCATTGATTTTTATCAAGTCTTCATCTTGTGGAGGAATTTTAGTCCAAGATTGCTCAAAAGTATGTCCCATATCTGTGAAGTATCTAATTTCGTGAGCTGCTGTTACATCTTCTCCAGGAGTTCATGCCATCTTACCTACTCCAGCAGTTCCTGTATGAATTCCACTAGCTCCAGCCAATCTAGCAAATTTAGAAAGAACTAAAACGGAATATCCAATAGGATTCTCTGGTCTAGTATATGCTCCATGTCCAGCTCTGTGGAAATGAATGAATACATCAGGATAGTGTCTTCTAAGAGTTTGAACAGCCATCCATCCAGCAGTTGTTCCATCGATTAAAAATGCATAACTTCCTGGTTCCATCCCACTATTTCTAATTATTTCACATCTTTCAAGCATAGTATCAAAATCTGCAGCAGAAACATTGAAAGAATGAACTTTTTTATGTCATGTTTCTCTTACAGCTTTATCCATAGCTTCTTTCACATGAGCTACCATCTTTTCATAAGGACAGAAATCCTGATCAGCTTGTGGTTCATCATTTTTAACGAAGTCTCAACCCCCAACCCAAAAATCATAACAAACTTCTGCATATTCTGCACTACTAAGTCCCATTTTAGGTTTTACAATAGTTCCAAGGATTGGTCTATCATAAGCATTTAAGTATCTTCTCATATCATCGAGTGTATAACTTGGTCCATCGTATTGCTCAAGCATTACAGGAGGAAACCATACATCGATTAGTTTCAAAGCTTTTACATCCCCCATTCCAAAGATATTTCCAGCAATATAAGTCATAATATTCTGAATATTACCATTTCTATCAAATAATCTCCAAGGGAAAGCAAGCTTTACAATTTCAGATTCTTGGTCTACTTCATAAACTAGAGCATTTAAAAGTCTAGCATAAGGAGTTTCAGTCTTCACTGGGAAATTTGTTCCTGTACTAGATTCACTAGCTACTTCACAAGCAGCTTGTAGAATATTTCTCTTTCCATTTGGTACAAGATGGTAAGAAGCTAACATATAATCACCATTTGTGGCTTTGTCTCATAAATCTAAATTAACATAAGCTCTTTGATGATCATTTAATGATTTTAATAATTCTTCTTTTGTCATTTGTTTTTGTATAAAATAAAATCTGAATTAATTATAAACGAAATTAATTATAATGCAAATTTTATCACAAATTTTAAATATTTATTAAAATTTTTATCTTGATTTTTATAATTATTGTTATAATGTATCGAATATATACATTTTACCATCATAATAATACTGTCATGGCAGCATCACTATTATCAGATCTCGTAAAAAAATGTAAAACTTTGATTAGCGGTAATGAAAGTCTAATCTCTGATGGAAAAGATTTTTATGAAAAATCAAAAAAAACTTTGGCAACCGCTAAAAAGAAGAAAAAAACAGCGGCTGATACAAAAAAGTTGATTAACGAAGGGAGAGAACTTCTTGAAGATTGAAAAAAACTATATGAAAAGTGAAAGAAAACATATGAAAAAATTAAAAAATCTGAATCAGTAAAAAGTTTAACTAAGAAAACTACAACTAAAAAACCAACTACAAAAAAGGCTACACCAAAAAAAACAACTAAGAAATAAACTATTATTTCACAAGGCATAAGTCTATTTATTAGCTGGGAATACAAAAAAGACCGATTCCATTACGAATCAGTCTTTTCTTTATATCCAAACAATTAATTACTCATCTTCATCAGATTTCATAGTTCCAGCTCTCTCTGCGATAATTTTCTTTGCAAGAGCATCAGGTACTTTTTCGTAATTAGACATTTGCATTGTATATTGAGCTCTACCTTGAGTATTAGATCTAAGATCAGTAGAGTATCCGAACATCTCAGCTAATGGAACTTTTGCTTCGATAGCAGTAGCGTTTCCTCTAGGAGTTTGTCCAAGGATAAGTCATCTACGAGAACTAATATCTCCCATAACTGTACCTACATATTCTTCAGGTGTAACTACTTCTACTGACATTATAGGCTCTAGAAGAACAGGACCAGCCTTGAAGAATGCATCTTTCATAGCCTTGTGAGTTGCAACCTTGAATGATACTTCTGAAGAATCCACATCATGGTAAGATCCAAAGAAAGGAATAACTTTAACATTGATGATTGGATATCCAGCCAAAAGTCCTTGAGCAACAACTTCTCTAGCTCCCTTATCAATAGCAGGTATGAACTCGTTAGGGATAACTCAACCTTTAATTTGAGATTCGAAATCATAAACTTTTTCGTCATTTTTCTCAAGTTTCAATACAACATGTCCGTACTGTCCACGTCCTCATGACTGTTTTTTGAATAGTCATTCTCACTCCACATTTTGAGTAATAGTTTCTCTGTAAGCTACCTGAGGAGCTCAAGTATTAACTTCTACTTTATGTTCTCTTCTCATTCTCTCGATAAGTACCTCTAGATGTAATTCTCCCATTCCAGAGATAATAGTCTGACCACTTTCTTCATCTGAATGGTATGTGAAAGTAGGATCTTCGTATGATAGTTTTGCAAGAGCAAGTCACAT
>Ga0247611_10008472_pt1 | contig 12657 bp, 8 predicted proteins | sample 177DNAGHGhighgp2_FD_192422 | JGI IMG/M metagenome (GOLD analysis project Ga0247611, IMG submission 192422) | Sheep rumen microbial communities from Palmerston North, Manawatu-Wanganui, New Zealand - 1770 DNA GHGhigh gp2 | ecosystem: Host-associated > Mammals > Digestive system > Stomach > Rumen ... | reverse complement strand
ACTGGTCGTCGACCCTGCCCAAGGACAACAACCACTACTTCTATCCCGCAGGCGAGCTCTCAATCGTGCTCAGCGAGATGGGATTCATGAAGCACGTGGGATTCATCAATTACCTGAAACTGCGTGGTGCTATCGCCCAGGTGGGTAAGGATGCGCCTGTGCTCTCGATCGACCCCGAGCTTGAACCCACAGGCCTGACCGGTGGTGGTTACAAGTATGGCTACACTGGTCCCAACCGCAGCCTCAAGCCCGAGATGACCACCAGCTACGAGGCTGGTGTTGAGGCACGATTCTGGAACGACCGCATCAATGCCGACTTCACCTGGTTCCGCACCCACTGTGCCGACCAGATCGTGACCGGTTTCCGCATGAGTTACGCCACCGGATTTGTGTTGAACAACATGAACGTGGGTACGTTTAACACATGGGGCTGGGAAGGCCATGCCGACGTTGACGTGGTGCGCACCAACGACGTGCGCTGGAATGTGGGCGTGAACCTCTCGCACACCAACAGTGAGGTAGTCTATCTGCCCGAGAATCTCACCGAGTTCTACAATGCCTACACCTGGAACTCGGGTAACATCCGCAACGGTGTGATGAAGGGACACCCCATCAGCACCGTCACCGGACGTGCCTACGAGCGCAACTCCAAGGGCCAGATTCTGATCGACCCCACCACAGGTCTGCCCCGCACCAGTGCCGACTGGAGCATCCTGGGCAACCGCGAGCCCAAGCTTCGCTTTGGTTTCACAACATCCTTGAGCGTGAAGAACTGGCGACTGAGCGCCATGTTCCAGGGCCGCTACCATGCCGACGTTGTCAACGCTACCATGCGCGACATGTTGGGCACCGGTCTGAACTGGCTCTCGGTTGACATGCGTGAGAAGGGATTTGTCGTGTTTGACGGCGTGCTCTACGACGGCAAGCAGGAGAGCGACAATCCCACCACCAACAACATCGCTGTTAACCTGGGCGAGTATGGCTCCTACACCTACACCGGTGGCGATGAAGACTGGATTCAGCACAAGATCAACTACATCCGCTGCCAAGAGCTCCGCTTGGCCTACATCATCCCGCAGAACTGGCTGCGCAACGTGACCAAGGGTACGATCCAGAACGCCAGCGTCTATGCTTCGGGCAACGACCTGTTCACCATCACCAACTACACGGGAACCGATGTTGCCGGTAACACCCTGTCGGCTGCTGCCGGCGGTACCGGTGGCGAGGGCTACGACTGCTGGTCGCTGCCCACCCCGCGCAGCTACTCGGTGGGTCTGAGCGTTACCTTCGGCAGCAACGATGAGGCTCCCAAGCCCACCTACAGCAACATCGACGCACTCAACAGCCAGATCAATGACCTGCGCGCACAGCTCAGCAATTCCGAGAACAATTTCAACAGCCGCCTGGCTCAGATGCAGAACGACCTCGATGCAGCCAACCGCGCTCTGGCCAACTGCCGCAACGACCTCAACGCTGCCAAGAATGCTGCCCCCAAGGTGGTAGACAACAGCAAGCAGTACATGAACGTCCTGGTTCACTTCCCTGTGGCCAAGACTGCCGTCGGTGCCGACCAGCGTCCCAATGTGGAGCGCGTCGCTGCCTACCTCAAGAGCCACCCCGAGGCAACTTGCACCATCAAGGGCTATGCCTCACCCGAGGGCAACCAGGAGAACAACATCAAGCTCGCTAACGGCCGTGCCGCAAGCGTGAAGGACATGCTCGTTAACAAGTATGGTATCGCTGCCAACCGCATCAATGCCGCTGGCCAGGGTATCAGCAACATGTTTGACGAGTTGAGCTGGAACCGTGTTTCTATCTGTGAGATCATTGTGAAGTAATATTCATCAGTTTAAGGTTTAGAGTTTATATGTTTAATGTATTGAAAATAAACGCAATACTGAAACTAAAGACTAAGGACTAAAAACTAAAAACTAAGATATATATTATGAAATCATTCAAATCAATTATATTGTGTGCGCTGGCTTGCGTGACGCTGGGGTTGACATCCTGTGACGACTACCTGGATGTGAACAAGAACACCGACGCACCCGACTATGTGGAGGGATACCTCTACCTGGCCGGCATCCAGCAGGCCTACCAGGGCATCTACTGGGACATCCGCGCCATCGGCCCGCTCACCCAGATGATGGGAACATCGAGCTACACCAACTTTGCCAACCACTACTACACCAAGGCAAGCGATGCCGGTGGTGAGGCTTGGCGCATGGTATACTGGAACCAGGGCATGAACCTGGAGAACATGATCAACCAGAGCGTCGATGCCGAGAACTGGACCCTGGCGGGCATCGGACTGGCCATGAAGGCCTTCTCGTGGGACCTGATGACCAAGATTAACGGCGAGGCTCCTATGCGTCAGGCCTATGTACCTGGTCTGCTCTCTCACGAGTATGACTACCAGTACGACATCTATCCCCAAGTGCGCGAGTGGGCCTACCAGGCCATCGAGTACCTGCAGAAGGAGGACAACTCGGCCTATGGTAACCGCATCAAGAACAACGACTTCATGTATGGCGGCGACAAGGACAAGTGGATCAAGTTCGCCTATGCCGTGATTGCCCGCAACCTGGCCTCGTTGACCAACAAGCGTGACTTCAAGGAGAAATACTATGACGAGTTCATCACCGCTGTGGGCAAGGCATTTGCCAGCAATGATGACAATGCCACCCTCAAGGTTGCCGGTGGCGGTGCCGATGCTGCCGAAAGCGGCTACAACAACTTCTGGGGCCCCTTCCGTGGCAACCTGAGTTATAGCTACTTCCAGCACGACTATGCCGTGCAACTGTTCACGGGTACCATCCGCAAGTATGACGAGCAGGGCAACTACATCCAGACCGAGGACACCCTGCCCCTGAACAAGCAGCACTACCCCTACCAGCTGCTCGACAAGCAGATCACCAGCGACACCCTGCCCGATGCTGGTCACTTCGACCCGCGCCGCCTCGTGAAGCTGGCCACCACCGACAGCAGCAACTATGCCACCATCGACGACCGCGAGATGCTGCGCAGCCTCTACTATGTGGGCTCGGGCTTCACCGGTGCTACCGGTCCCATCGCCACGGCACCCTCGTTCTGGGGCCGCAATGCCGTGTCCAACACCACCTATGACGGCTCGGGTCACTGGATCTATCGTGACGATGCTCCTTACATCATGGCCACCTATGCCGAGCTGCTGTTCGACCTGGCCGAGGTACAGTACAAGTATGGCAGCAAGAGCGAGGCCTTTGAGACCTGGAAGAAGGCTCTGCAGGCCGACATGGACTTCACCGCCAGCTACATCGTTGCCGGCACCATCAGCGGCAACTACCGCCAGGGCGACCGCGTGACCAAGGCCACCTTCAACGCGCTGGCCCAGGAGTACCTCAACGGCCCCTACGTGGCTGGACTGTCGATGAGCGACTTCTCGCTCTCGCACATCATGATGCAGAAGTATCTCGCACTCTATCCCTGGGGTGCCCCCGAGGCTTGGGTCGACCTGCGCAAGTACTTCTATGACATCGACTACACTGGCGACTATCCCTCCTACAACAACGGCTGGGACAAGACCACGCTCAACCAGAAACGCGACGAGGATCCTGCCAAGGTTTACAAGGGATTCTGGCTGCAACCCGCTCAGGTTCAGGGTCGCAAGAGTGCCTTCAACGAGGACAACAACGGCTCACCCTGCTTCCGCCTGAGACCGCGCTACAACTCTGAGTACATGTGGAACAAGGGTAACCTCGACGCCCTCAAGCCCATCGGCGGACAGGCGCTCGACTACCAGTGCTCCATCATGTGGTTCTGCTATCCTGGTGATATGCCTACCGAGTGACGTTTTAATTAATTGATCTTAAAACTTACAATGACTATGAAATATTTCAAATATATAGCATTATTGCTGCTGGTGGCTGTCACAATGGGCTCCTGCGACAAGAAGGATGTGTCCTACATGGCCGAGCCGGTCGATGAGTCCCAGAAGGCCTACATCCAGGTGGGCTACTATGCTCCCGTGACCGCTGGTGCAGCCAATTACATGTACTTCATCGACATCAATGGCGTTGAGTACGGCAACAACGGTTCCACCTTCCTGGCCACCTTCAACACCGTGCCCAGCGGAGGCACTAACCGCTACTATGCCGTCGATGCCGGTAACATCAATCTCAAGTTGCACAAGCGCGAGAGCGACGGCAACGGTGGCTACACCTATCCCGTCGTCTATGACCAGAATGTGAATGTCGAGGCTGGCAAGCGCTATGTCCTCTACGTTCACGACCTGAACAAGGCGCCCATCCCCATCGAGATGAAGCCCGCTCCCGACTTCAGCAAGGCTCTCGACACCGACTCGCTGTGCCGCGTGCAGTTCATCAACCTGCTCTACGAGGCCGACGGCACCCCTTACACCGGCAAGGTGCAGTATGGCGTCCAGAACCTCGACACTAAGGAGTATGAGCCCGTGGGCGAGCCTGTGGCCTTCGGCGAGTGCACCTCATGGTGGTACACCAAGATCCGCAAGACCGTCTATAACAGTAGCGGTTCGCAGCGCCGCGAGGTGTGCCTGTTTGCTGTCGATAACAGCGGCAAGGTGACCGGTAAGCTCCCCTACACCCTGTCCAACGGCAACACGGGCGAGTTCACCGACTACTGGACCTGGTACATCGGCCGTGCCTATCGTCAGATCGCTGCCGGCAACTGCGCCAGCAAGAGCATCCGTTGCACGCTCTATCAGTTCGTGATCGAGTAACGCCGCAGTAGGGCTCCGCCCCTACTCCCCCCAACAAAACGACCGCCGAGGCTCTACAGCTGCCTCGGCGGTCGTTCGCTATTATTGTCCGTGGAAAGCTCCGATAAGAGAGGCACTTGGACAGATACAACCCAGTGGCCGAAAGAATCGTCACTGCAGGCCAGAGCGGCTGGCCTCAGGCGCAGAGTTCCTGTGGCCATCATGCGCCGCAATAGCTAAAGACCTGGACCTGAGCATAGATGGTCTCACGCCACAGCACATCTATAGGCCAAAATGTGGAAAATTCACCATACTCATTGCCAAGATGTCGATGCTTTTGACTAACTTTGCCGTGCACAAACAATGGCGGCGACGCTTTAAACCGTCAACAAAAGTCTGTGGGTGCATTGAGCCCCAGCTGACTTTAGCACCAACAATGACGGATCGGCATTACCCGTCTCGGTAGTAAAAAACAGTTTATTCTATCAACTTTTTTAAGACGAATTACCTTCATTAACCCCAAAACATCGACTATGAGGGATCAACAATTGGACAATTACCGCGCCCTTGTGATGATGTACATCTTCTTCGGCCACGTGGCCTACTGGCTACATGACATCCATGAGCCCTGGCTGTCGTTAGTCTTGTTCGCCATCCCGATGGTGTTCTTTGTCTCGGGAGCATCGCTCGCTGTGGCGGGCACCGACCGGGGGATGTTGCCGACCATTAAGAGTCGGCTCACCAGGGTGGTGTTGCCGTTCTATGTGTATGCGGTCGTGGTCATTGCGCTCTTTTCTGCTGCCACGCTCATCCTACCCGACACCACTGCCTACGGCTTCAGCCCTTTCAAGCTGGCGGACTACGGCTGGCGCGAGGTCCTCAGCATCATCCTGTGCACCGATGTTCCTGGAATCCCCAACAATGCCCACCTGTGGTTCATCGCGCCCTATCTGATACTGAGCTGCACCTTCCCCTTGCAGACGCGGCTCATGCGAAAGACCAACCGTCATGTGTATATGGCTGCGTGCCTGCTGCTGTTTGCTGCGGTGCAGGCCGTCACGCACCATGAACTGCTCAGGGAAGTGCTGTGCTATAACGTGTTTATGGTGGGCGGATATCTATATTATCGGCGGGCCGGCGTCGGAGCCAGGTTGCTGGCCGCAGCGGCCTCGCTGCTGGCCATGTGCGCCTACGTCATCGCGGGCGGTAACTTTGTGCCCATGCAGGATCACAAGTTTCCTCCAGACTGGCTCTATGTGGCCTACGGCATCTTTATGCTGTGCCTGCTGTCATTGGTCTTGGGGCGTGTCACCATCCCGTCCAACCGTCTGTTGAGGTTGTGGAACCGCCGCGGATACACAATCTATATTTATCAAAGCATCGTATTCCTGATAGTTCAGTTCATCGGCTGGCGTTCCATGGTGCGGTTTCCTGCCAACCTGGTGTGGCTACCCGACACCCTGCTGGTCATCGCCCTCTCAACCGTGCTGGTTCAAGTCACCTACCCGCTCGAGCGGTATGTGCTGGGGATCATCAGACGCAAGTGAGGAACCCACAGCTCCCGGCTTCCACATCCACCAGGGCAAGAAGATTGTGATGCGCTAAACATGCCGCGCACTTTTGGGTCGCTGGATTTTAAGGGATTTGGGTGTCCGGGGAGAAAATGCTCTAATCGGTTGATTGCGGCGTGTCAATCTCCACCACAGGGGCCTCCTCGAGCAAGCTGCGGTACAGGTCGGTCATCTTGCGGTAGAAGGCGGGATAGTCGAGGGTATTCTCAAAATCCTTCTGCGCCTGAGTACCCAAGCGGCTGCGCAGTGCAGTGTCGTTGAGCAGGCTATTGATGGCCGTGGTGAGTGACTGCTCGTCGCCGGGAGGCACGAGCAGACCGTTCACACCGTCGTGGACATACTCAGGTTGGGCTCCGTTGTTGCTACAGATGTGGGCCTTTCCTGCCATCATATACTCCAAGTTACTGATACCCAATGCCTCGGGCTGGATCGACGGTAGCACGCCAAAGTCGGCCTGACGCAAGTATTCCAGGATGTTATCCCTAAATCCTAATAGCGTGACATTATTGACCATACCTGCCGCCACAATAAAGCCCTTGATTTTGGCCTTATATTTGGGCTGTCCTTCGCCGATGATGGCCAGGTGGTACTTCCCCTTGTCCACATGGGTTAACGCGCCCAGAAGGGTGTCTATGCCCTTTTCTGGGGTTAATTTGCCATGATACATGATCAGCGCCTGGTGGCTGTCCATTCCCAATTCACGCCTCAAGTCGGGCACAAGGGTGCCGATCTGGCTGTCACACACACTGTCGCGCAACACCACAGCACGGCCCGCATACTGCTTCTTAGCCTTCCCCAAAAAGGCATCACGGGCCATCTCGGACGAGAAGACAAAGCAATCGATCGACTTGTAGAGCTTGGTGTACATGTAGTTGCTCTTGGGCTTGTACACGCCATGCACGCTCACCACAACACGGGTGTCACGGTTCTCACTGATGCGACGAGCCATCACAGCCATGAAGGCATCCCTGAAGCTGTGCACATGGATGATGTTGCGACCCTTGCGCAGCAGCCGGGCAAATCGCACGGGGCTGTCGATGTCGGTCACCCCTTTCAGGGGCAAGATCGAGATGGGTATCTCAAGACGCCGATACTGCTTGAGCACATTGGGGTGCTTGCGGCACACGACCTCGGCATAGAAGTCATCGTCGTTGCGCAGTCGCTCCACCAGGTCATAGGTGTACTGCTCGGCTCCCGTCCAGTGCTTGTTGGAAACGATGTGAAAAACGTTGATCATTCTTGTTAGATTAAGCCTCCAGCACATTGATGTGCTGATGATGGCACGAAATTACACATTTTTTTTTGTTATTTCCTTGAAATGCAAACAAAAAAATCAGTCAACCTTCACAGGCCAACTGATATTCCTTGCTTAATAAGTCCTATTACTGACAGAAATAATCCTGTCTCGAAGTCAAATAACACTTTAAAAAGGATACTACTTTAATCTATAATTTTTTAATGCACATTTCTCTCAGATTCAAGGTATCAAAAATCTAAAGCCTTGCCAAATCTCCACGAGGGAGAAAAATTGACAATACAAAATTATAAAGATTTTGAGAATTGCAACAACACACCGTGTTTATTGGCATCCTTAATTGTTGTGTACTAATTTTTTTTACGATTTCGCACAACTATTAGTGCAGAATTCGCCATTGTTTTGGGCTCACACCCACCATTTTCTTGAACGTGCTCGAGAATGCTGATGGCGATGAGAATCCAACGGCCAAGGCTACTTTCTCGATCAAGAGGTCGCGATGGGTAACGAGCAATGATTGCGCCTCAGTAACGCGCATTTGCGCCACCCACTCATAGAAAGTGACATGGCGCACCTCATTCAGGTAACGTGACAGATAACTGCGATTGGTCCCCAATTCACGCGCAACGCGATCGATCGTCATGCCTGGCGTGCGGTAACCGCCGTTGTCACGCCACCGCTGCTCCTTTTCCATCATCACCTCCTGCAGACTTTCACTCAGGCTTGTCGAAGCGAGCCACTCATCATCGCCAGTCGACGGCTCGTGCGATGCAGTCTCGGTGGCATCGGCAAGAGCTTCACTCTCGTCGACAGGGGCATCATCATCTTGAAATGCTGCCGACACCGAGGGGTAGTTGGCATCAAAGTTGACCACGCAGATAAACGTGTAAACAAACAAGATGATCCCTAATGAAATCTGATACAGGCCGACCCATCGAGGCAGCCAGCACACAAAGGGTGCCGAAATCAAGAACGCAAGCATTCCCACTCCCACGCCAGGCATCCAGCGTATCATGTTGTCAACAACGTCGGAATAATACCTGCGCAGGCTGCCAATCGTGGTCTTGTAAACCTTCACGCAATAATACAAACCCACACAGGTGATCAATAGCAACAACACGCAGCACACCAGCAAGCCGCGCACCTTCAACACACGCGAGGGCAAACTGCAACTCACTATCAGTGCAACGGTAAAAACTGCCAACACCACTATCGCATAACCACGTTGGCGGGCATCCATCAGCTTGGGTTTTAGCATTAAACAACAACCCAGCGAAACCAATAGTGAAGCCGCACAATATGTGAACAGGTAGACCGATACCGACAGGAATGGATTCGCCATTTCGAAATTGCGCAACATCCATTGAAAAAATATCTCGCTGCCAAAAAGCAGCATCACCATCGCGCAGGTGTTCTTGCCTAACTTGTAATATAAACTGCTCGGGCCAGGTGTCGTCTTCTTGAACAGCAACAACAATCCCAACAACATCGCCGTGACCCATGCCACCAATATCACGTTATATTCTAAAACATCCAACATCTTTTTGCAACAAATGACGATTCTCTCCTGCAAAAGTACAATAATTCATGATACACTTAAAGTGAATTGGCTCATTTTTATGGAAATTTGTTACTTCTGGTTTTTTTTGTATATTTGCGCTCACAATTTGCTTTACATCGGCACAACAACATGTCGCTTTATCAATACTCACAATTGAGCTGCATCGTGGCAACGTCTGTCTTGGCGATTGCTTTGATGTTTATCGGCAACAACAAGGCAAGGGAACAGCAATGGATCTTCAGGGCCAAGTGGGCTGTCATCATTGTCTTTCTGCTGGTGTGTGGACTCACGCTCGTTCAATTCACCTGCAGCCTTGACGAGATATACCCTAAAATCAACACTGCCATCAACGTGACTTCGCTTTTTGCGATGGCATATATCCTTGCCTTGGCTTTCTTCCCGGTTGTCCACAACACAACAATCGTGTGGAGCAAGATGAGAATTACACTCATTGTCTTCCTCATCAGCACAACGCTCGCTTGGACGGCCGTAGCGTGTGAAGCACCACTCGATGGACTCATGCTCACATGCTCTATTGCGCTATTCTTGTGCGAATTATCGAGAATTACGATCACCTTTGTCGCTAAATACAGGTCACACAGCTACAACACGAACAAGAGCCGCAACAGTGGCAAGTGTGACTCACAGCGGCCCAGCACTTGCATTCTTGCACGTGCAATTGCTGCACTGTCGCTGTTTGCCCTCATGTACACGCTCCTGGGCCTGTGGAACCAAAGTTTGATGGCTTTTTTCAATTTTGTGGCTCTGATATTATGGGTTTACATCTTTGTCGCCATCATCAATGTGATGATCAATTATGCACCCAACTACGATCTTGATATCCCCTCTCCTGCCACAAAAAGCAACAAGGAAACGACTCTCAATCAACCCGATGACTCTCAACCCTCCCATCCCTCCACATCAACGCAAGAGGGACAGAAGAGCGACCTAAACCAACTGGTGATCAATATGTTAGAGAGCAAAATCGACTCATTGGTCAAAGAGAAATTCTTCTGTTCCCACACCATCACCATGGACTCGATTGCGCAACAGCTCAACACCAACCGGTCCTACCTATCCCGGTACATCAATCTCACCTATGGGTGCACCTTCAACACATGGCTAACGCAACTGCGGGTCGACGAAGCGGCACAACTGCTTATCGACCACCCCACCCTACCCTTAGACAAAATCGCACTCATGGTGGGCTTCTCCTCCAGATCTCATTTCATGTCCTCGTTCAAGGCTGCAAAGGATGTCACGCCAGGCCAGTGGCGGGAACATCACGCCCGTGCGGCAACCACTGCAAGCGATGCCGAGGGCAACAACAATCAAGATGCGCAGTGAGCTTGTAGACTGCGCACCTTGATCGTCATTTTCGTTACCACGTGATTGTGCAGGAGGGTGGGATCACTATCCCAAACGCCAGGTCTCCCCTACTCCGCCACTCGTGCTAATCACATCGAGTCTTTAGGCACTTATTCCTTCGGGCACTTGTCAAGGTCAATCTTTCTTGTCGTTATCTGAACCGAAGAGTTCCTTGATTCCGCCAATCGAGCCCAACAGGTTGGTTGCCTCATAGGGCAGATACACCGTCTTGGTCTTATCACCGCTGGCAACGGTATCCAGCATCTGGATATACTTCTGCGCCAGCAGATAATTGGCTGGATTGGTGCTCTGACCCACGGCCTGCGTGATCTTGTCGATGGCAATGGCTTCGGCCTCGGCTTTGCGGATGCGGGCTTGGGCCTCACCCTCGGCACGCAGGATCTCGGTCTGCTTATCGGCCTCGGCTTGATTGATGCGCGCTGTCTTTTGACCCTCGGACTGCAGGATGGCCGACTGCTTCTGGCCCTCGCTCGTCAAGATGGTGGCACGCTTGTTGCGCTCGGCCTGCATCTGCTTCTCCATGGCTTGCAGCACCGTTTGCGGCGGTTGAATGTCCTGCAACTCCACGCGGTTCACCTTGATTCCCCACTTGTTGGTCGCGTCATCAAGCACGGCACGCAGCTTGGAGTTGATGGTGTCGCGCGATGTCAATGTCTGGTCCAGCTCAAGTTCACCGATGATGTTACGCAATGTGGTTTGCGTCAGCTTCTCGATAGCATTGGGCAGGTTGTTGATTTCATACACGGCCTTGAAGGGGTCCATAATCTGGAAATAGAGCAAGGCATTGATCTGCGTCATCACATTGTCCTTGGTGATCACGTTCTGCTTGTCAAAGTCATACACCTGCTCTCTCAAGTCAATGACCGTCGTGGTGCGGTAACGACCGTGCTCATAGGCCACGATGCTCTTGGCCCTATCAATGAATGGGATGATGATATTGATGCCGGGCTTGAGGGTGGCATAATATTTACCCAGGCGCTCAATGATCTTGGTCTCACTTTGCGGGATAATAACAAGACTATTCTTTACAAGAATCAGCGCCAACAAAATAATGACAATAAGAAAAATACTAATCGGTGTCATTGGTTTTAATTTTATTATTGGGTTTAACTCGTTGATTTCTCACATCAGTCCACTGGAACGACGGTCGCAATAATGCTGTCCATCGCAACAATGCGCACTGGCACATTGGCGGCAATGGGCGTGCCATCGACACTGATGGCCTTCCAGTCATCGCCATCGACTGCTACACGGCCATAACCACCCGCTTCGATAGCCTCACTCACTAGGCCCGTCTTGCCGACCATGGCCTCGGCATTGCTCAAGCGCTCTCGATCGGGCTTGTGCAGCTTCTTGACCAGGGTTGGGCGAACGAGCAAGAGGCTCAAAGCCGCAACGACCGCAAAGCCGATGATCTGCACGGTGAGACCGGCACCACAACCAGCAAGGATAGCACTCGCAGCGGCACCAATGGCAAAACACAAGATAAAGAAATCTCCTGACGAGAGCTCCAGGATCAGGCACAAGATACTAACAATGATCCAAACCAGCCATAAATTAGATGCAAAATAATCTATCATAATCTTCAATTTCGTTTATATGGTTTATATCCTTTGAATCTTTTATCCTTTAGACGCATCATCGCTGCTAAAAACTACAGTCATCGCGAGGCTAATTATTTCATGAAATCGTGCAGCTTGAACATCACCTCAAAGGTAATCGTTTACAATGAAACATGCAAATTTTGTGCCAAAATTCATCAAAAATTCTCGAACAATTACCCGTAATGACTCAAATTTTGAATTCTCAGCGGGTCAAAATGGCCTTTTTAGCTGTTTTTCAACGCTTTTGCCGCATTTCGGAAAATTCTCAGAAAAATCGAGTAGGGGACAAATGGGCCGTCCGCTTCACGAGCGATGACCCCAATGCCGGCTTGATGTGGGTAACGGCTCAGGCAGCATGTAATTCTGGACGTTTATTGCTTGTTTGTCATTTTTTTGTTTTATCTTTGCCTTCCGTTTTTCAAGTGATAGCACAATGACAGAAATCAACTACATGACACAAGGCAACGCCACCATGCCACCGCTCAACCACCAGGCTGTGCAAGACTGGATCGTGGCGGTCGCTCAACAACACGGGCAACGGGTGGGTTGTTTGACCTATG
>Ga0247611_10008470_pt1 | contig 12660 bp, 19 predicted proteins | sample 177DNAGHGhighgp2_FD_192422 | JGI IMG/M metagenome (GOLD analysis project Ga0247611, IMG submission 192422) | Sheep rumen microbial communities from Palmerston North, Manawatu-Wanganui, New Zealand - 1770 DNA GHGhigh gp2 | ecosystem: Host-associated > Mammals > Digestive system > Stomach > Rumen... | reverse complement strand
CACGAGCATATGGATCTGCCACTATACTAATTGAATTATTAACGACTATATTAGTGTTAATATTTGAACCATCCTGATTCCTTTTAGCATTTCGAAGCACATCCCCTTTATATTCTCTGGGTGTTACTTCTCTTCAAACTTCCCAGGCTTTGTTTCAATCGTATCGAAATAGTAAACATTTCCACAAAATCTCATAATTTACTCCTCATTTTGAAGGTTCTTACTCTGTGTCTGTTGAGTATGAAGAACCACCAGCATATACAGTAGCTCCCGTAAGAGCAATCTTAGAAGCAACAAGCAGATCTGTTGAAAGTACGATCTGAAGTCTTCCTTCCTGGAATGCCTTAAGAGCATCTGCGGCCTTTACCTGTGTTGTATGCTCAGCGTCCTCATAGATTCCGCCATTGTAAGCATATGTTCTGAATGAACCAACATGGGATGAACTACCCTTTTCATAAATTTTTTCCATGATTATTCCTCCTTAAAAATAAGACCGGGGGCCTCGAAGGTATCCCCGGTACGTTCCAAAGTTAAAATTAGCCGTTCGATACTTCAGTCTCAAGAACAAGAGCAGAGAACGGAACGATCAGAGCGCCAGAAATTCTGGTTTCGATCAGATATGTCTCCTTGTTGTAATCGATATCGAAGTCTTCAAACATGTTAACAGCTCCACCCTTATCAGCACCTACATTGTAGTCTGCAAGGTTAACCATGATACCAAGAAGCTGAAGTGTCTTGCCACCTGCGGTTCTTGTCTGATTGTCAAATACCGGAACAGTAACGATCTCGGTTACGCGAAGCTTATTAGCAAGATTCTGAACTGACTCATAGATGAATCTTCCGGTTGTATCTGTGATAAGAAGCATATCAGCAAGAACATCTTCTGTCGTATAGAACTTCGGATTTCCAGAACCCTTATAAAGCTTACGATTCTTTATGAGTGCCTTGATGTTGGCCTGAGCCTTAGCGTTGTCGTCAGCGCCTGCAGCATAAGTAACCTTAACCTTTACAGAATAAAGATCGTCATCCTTCCAGATAGGACGTACATTCTGTTCATTGATCTTGTCATCTGAAGAAGCGGGTCTTCCATCGCCGATCATGATAGCACGAGCGATTTCCTCGTCGAGCATCATTCTCATCTCAGCCTTGATCCATGCAACTACATCGAAATCTGTGATATCAATTATATCATCGCGATCAAGTTTCTGCTTCTTATAAATCGTCTGAGGGGTGGTTGTTCTCTTAAGCAGCGAGAACGTCTCTTCCTTCTTGTATTCGTCCTTGATGTATCCACGAGCCCTAGCTTCATCTTCTCTGATGTCTGCGAAACGACTCTTAATACGGCTATAAGGTGTGTGATGAACACCATTAAGTACGCCATTTACCCAACCAGTGTCTCTCTTAATCCAATCAGGAGTTGCCGTAGCCATTTTAGCTTCCGGGAAAAGCCAATCGATATCCTGAATGCTGTGCGCAAGAGAAGTAGCCTTAAGCGACTGACTATTCTCCTTTGCCTCCGTAAGTATTGCGTTTGCAGTCTCAACATCCATACCGTGCTGCAGAACTACATCATCTTCTCTTTTCTCAAAAATATTCCTATGCATTATTGTGTCTCCTCCATTCATATCAGACTGTTCAACTTCTTCTTTTTCGGAATTGGAATTCCTTCCTTCTTCATAAGCTATTTCCATCATTCCCTCAAGAAGTGTTTTTTGATTTTCATTCAAAGAATCCATAACTTCTTTAACCGTTGGTTCTTTTGAATCTGTTTTTTCTTCCTCTTCTTTCGCATCATCGTGCTGAAGATTTTCTTCCTCTACATCATTCTCTTCGTCAACTTCATCCTCTTTAAAATAATGAGCAAGCTCATCACTTAAAGAAAGGGGCTGCCTATAAGATATGATAGCTTCATCTTCTATAGGATCACTATACGTTCCATCAGCATGCTGAAGAACAGGAAAATCAATTGTCGCTCCAGGGTTTGCTCCCGCAAGAACTAAAGAAACTTCTCTTATTGTTCCATGAAGAACATCTTTTCCTTTTTTAACTAACTGATTAGCATATATGGAAAGTGATGTTATATCACCATGTGCAACAAGAGCTTTAGCCATTTCTCCCTTCTCAGTATTATTGAACGACCCATAACAATAAACACCGTCTTCACGATTTTCAAGTATTGCATGGCCCAGCACATTTTCAGGATCTTTATGGTCATGCATATAAACGAGTGGAACACGTTCTCCATCGCAATCAACAAAAGCATCCTGACGAATGGTAAGACCGTCTGCGCACTGAATATCATTGCGAGTAGCCCAACCACTAAAATCGTACTTTTTTCTACTCATTTTGAAGTCTTCCTCCTTAATTTGTTATTGTACTTTTTTTTCTTAATTCAGAAATTTTTAACTCGCCAATGTTTCCTGGATAACTTTTTTGCGAATTAAATTCTTCTTCACCTTGCTGAGTATACATCGGTTGATACCCCTTTTCCGCATTTAAATTCTTATTTCTAAGTTCATCAGCGCGCGGATCATTTACAGGACGCCAACCAATAGTAGACCTCATTTCATTAGACGAAGCTATTTCGTTTCTTGTAAACTTATCAGCAAGTTCTGCAATCTTATCAACTGGTGTATTCTTAAATGGATTTTTAAAATACATAATTGAATGATGTCGAGTTCTTGCATTCTTACTAATAAACTTACATTGCATCGATTTAACGATAGCAGTAATAACTGGTACGACGGTATTATTATAATAGTTCAACATTGTTTGTGGGTCTGCGGTCCCTTTCAATACTTCCTCAGTCATACCTAACTGGCTGTATAGCATACTCGTTAAGAATGTAATCTGATTAAGCAGATTGTTCTCGATTGCCCTATTTAATTGAACTATCTTTTCCGTACCGTCAATATAGGCTATTCCATATTTCGAATTAGCAAGCTGATCCGTAATATCTTGTCGCCTATCATTAGCTGCCTTTCGCCTAGCTTCGCTTCTTATGACGCCAGGTAGCTGTATAATCATGTCTAACTTACCCGATCCAGAATGCTCGTCTATTACGTCCAGGATGTTAAGTTTGTGTATTAGACGTTTGGCAACTGAATTAGGTTCGTTCATGACAACATAAAACGGGTTTTCAACAATTGCGACCATAGATTTTGGTAAGGTCATCTCTTGTTTATCCCCAATTTTATCATTATAAATTTTGATCTTTACATGATCGGGATACCATTGTATAATCTGAGCAACCCTCATTTCAAGAACATCGAAGCCCTCTGATGTTTTAGGATTTATAGTTGTGTCTATTGGTACAATAGCTATGCATCCTTCATCAAATAAACTTAATACGGCATCTTGAATGAATTGGTTAGATATCTGATCTTTATTTGGTTGCAAAGAAAGACAATTATTTAAACCATCTTCCACAACCTCTTTAAATCGTTCATTCAGATCATCCATTTTAACATGCTTGATGTCTAGAGCTGCCACATCGAGAGCTATTCGATTATAGACTGGCATAACGATAGATCGTTCATTACCAGTTGTCATTCTTACTTTTGTCGGATTTATATAAGAAGAACGTCCATAATCATATCGATATGACTCAAGAGGATTAATAAAGGCATTCCAACCATGTTTAAGTCTTTCGCCTAAACCCATAGTTTATACTCCTTATTTTGAAAGTATCATTTATCTTCCTAATCCTGCTTTTTTCTTAATTTTACGCTCAAAACCCTTTCCCATACCAGTTCCTATATCTTCAATAAATTGATTACGATATGGATTTGATTTATCTGTCAATCTTGGCGGGTTTGCAGTCATACCTTTATAAGCATTATAAGAAGCATAACTAAGACCCGATAAAGCTAAAGCTGTTGTAAACTTGAATGCTGGGCTCGAAATAATTTTTTTGATTTTTTCTTTGTTCTTAGATGATTCTTTGCTAATCATATCATCGAGTCGAGATTCTGTATTTATTCTATTTAATAAATCATTTATTTCTTTTGTTGAGAACTCATCTACATGCTCTCGAATATATAGCAAATCTTTATCTTCCAAAGCTTGCTCTTTTGTTTTAATACTTTCTGCTTTCTGCTTTTTATTCTTTTTAGTTTTTATTTTATCACCAGCCATTCGACGTTTCTTTTTTGATACGTTTACTGTTCCTCCAGACCCAGTGGTAAATTGACCATTACGCGGATCGTGATTATGATTGTAATGTTTAATGCTCTCATCTAATTCTGGTTTCAGTTGTTCATACTCATACAACTTAACCGATTCTTCTTCAGTCATCATTACTGTTCCCATTATTTGTCTCCTCTAATTCTGAAGAATTGTTAATTAAATCGTACGTTGCTCTATAACCATCAATTAACCTGGTTTGTGATGTCAGCGTTTCGATTATTGCATCTCTTATAGAATTCAAATATGCTTCTTGGTCCTTCGAATCTAGATAAAGCTCCATAAACATTCGATATAACTGTTCGGCATGAGCATATCTTTCATCTGACATTACTTTAAAAGTATACGACCATTTTGGATAAGATTTCATAGAATCTATTGCTTTCTTCATATATTCGCAAGATTCATTCAATTCTGTATTTATCTTATCTCTAAAGTATTTTGGATTCATGGTGATTTTTCTCCTTTTTATTCATGTGCTGCTTTGTTTAAATAGGCATCTAAACGTTCTTCCATTTTTGTAACTGGACCATTTCCGCCTAACTGACCAATCCCTTGTAAAATTACTTTGAAAATTTCTATTGAGAATTCTTGCTCTGCTCGGATCTCCTGAATCTTTGCTTCTGTATCTGTATGATTTTCTTCGATAGTACGCTCAATATTATCTAATCGTTTGTTAAATTCCTTTGCTAATACTGCTCTGGTTTCCTTAACTTCAGCTAAAGCTTCATCCCATTCTGGTTCTTTTCTCTCGACAATTTCAACAACTTTTTTTATTCTCATACGCCATTCATGCTCATCATCCGATTCCTTTTTTATTGCTTTTATCTTGCTATAAATCTCATAAATGATAATCAATACACAGATGGCCTGAATGATATATTGAAACGTCAAGCTTGCAATATCTCCTGACATAATGATCACCTCTTTTTATACATATCCCCAATTATCTACTTTCTTTTTCTTTCTATCATATTCTACATAAAGCGGTTGACTACCTGAGTACTCTTTCAAACCTTTAATTTGAAAACCTATGATATTTGGATCTGATTCAAAATCATACACTTCCATTTCAAATGGCTTACTACCAACCTCTTTTATTCTATCAGATATTTGTTGTTCTAGATGTTTCTGCATTTTTTCCTTTGTTACTTTTTTGCCATCTATTTTAAAAAAGTAATCCGGATTATTATCTTCTCGTCCCCACCTATCAAAATCTTTAATCATTTCTTGAGATACTTGTTTTGATATCTGTGAGCTATCTTTTTTTATTGTTTGAATCTCTTTATCTTTACCATAAGGGTTTGATGATTTATTTCCTACTTCTTCTGGTTTCTTATAATCTACAAATTTCTTAACTTTTTTAGGCTTAATTTCACCTTTCTTTATTTTAGAAACTGTGTCAGAAGATCCGCTACCTTTAATACTCTTTTTATATCCCGCTTTCTTTTCTGCAGCAGAATGATCACCAGCGCTTAAAGGATAAGGCGGTCCATTTCTTTTACCCCATTTCATTCCAAGAATTCCATGATGAGATATGTAATCTTTATAAAAATCAGGAGTTGATGTATAGGTTTGCATATTAATTCCCTTTCCGCTTATATCTAGACATATAAGCTTTCTTTTTTGTTATGTATTCATCTCGAAGGCTCTTTTTCTTTTTTATATATGCATCTCTCTTTTTTGCATATGCTTCATACTTAGCTTTCTTTTGTTCATCAGTCAGCTCATTGCTAGTATTTGCAGTCTGTGATTTTTTAGTTTCTTTTGTTTCTTCATCTTCGTCTTTACTATCTGTTTCCTTCGATTTCGAAGATGACGAAGAGCCTTTGCCGCTTGTAAGTTTCATAAGAGATTTTGTCTTCTGTCTATTAATTATACCAGTAGCACTTTCTCTTTTCTTGTTAAACAAAGCATTTAATTGTTCTTTAATTTCTTCGCCTCTTTGCTTCTTTTCTTCATAAGCATCTTCTAATATTTTAGCTTTGTGATTCTTCCATTTCATACCCTTAATTCCATAATGGGCTAATGTCTCTTCATTCAATTCAGGTTTTTCTATTACACCATCATACATCATTCGAAATCATCCTTTGCCAATTTGTAAGCTACGTAAGCATCCATCATAGCTGCGACATTATCAATCTTCTCTTCATACCGCTTCTTGTAGAGCTTACGATTACCATTAGTGTCTTCAAGAGTTATACAGTTACCCATTGCAAACGACATCAATTCCTCATCAAATAAAAGTAACCTTTCTTCAGAAAGTTTCTTCAACTCACCTAAAGGAACTGACTCAGTTCGAGCACCCTGTATAACTTTAAATATATTGTAATCAGAATGGTCTATCTCCCATCTGTTAATAAAATCTTTAGCATTGTACGGGTCATATCCAATACAAAGCACGTCATAATTGTTCTCATCTATATGATTTTGTAAATCGTCATAGACTTGATCCATCTCTAATGTGACTCCTTCCAACACACACAAACTTCCTTCTGCTATAAACTCTTCGTATTTATCTCTCATACTTCTAGGAAGTTTATATAAAGTTTTTGAAGAGATGTAACTTCTTGTCTTTATGCCAAACGCTTCATTCTTAAGCGGGAACATGAAAGTAAATGCACAGAAGTCGTCACCCTGTGACAAATCTGCACCGAGAGCACACGGCATATTCCAATAACTCCTTCTCTTATGCGGAAGTGTCTCCTCATAAGTAAAGAAGTAGGTATAACCTTCCATCGGAATACCAAATCTCTTTGCAAGTATATCATTTCTCGTTGCGGGTGCCTTTTCTGCCCTTTCTACATCCTCATGATAAACTTCATATTGGACCGTTTTACCGATATTCGGATTTGCTTTAACCCACATTTCAGGTTTAAGTACTTCCTGGATATCGTCGAGCTTATAATACCAAATTGACACTTGTGGGGCCTCGAATTCTCCTTTAAGGATGTCCATAAGCTCCATCTTTATAGTATCACCGGCGCCATTTCGAACAGTTCCTTCTGAACTCATTGCCACTATTAAATAGTCATCAAGTTTTGAAGCGCCCTGTTCAATAGCTCCTATAACATCTTCTCTAATATCACCAGAAAGCCATTCATCAACAGTTGCAATTTTACATCTCAATCCTTGTAACTTATCAACTGTCATCGGTCGAACTTCCAAAAGTGATTCTGTTAAGAAGTTTCTTATACCTTCCTTCGTCGATGCTAATTTAACTCTATCAGCTTTCGACCCAGTTGTATTCTGGATACTTCCTTCTGTGAGAAACTTAAACAAAGGGCCTCTTGCTCGAACTATTGAAGTTCTTATTGGTGACATTACCTCGTCAGCCTGCTTCATTGTAGGTGCAGTTGTTATCTGATGAGTTGTATCTGGATCTATATTAAGAAAGTAATTTTGTATTGTTGAAGCATACATAGATTTAGCTGCACCTCTAGCAACTATCAAATATTGCTTCTTTGTTAATCGTTTCTTTATAGTCCTATTTACATAATGTCCGCCATGACCAGACTTATTTGGTTCGTAAATGGATCTTTCGGTAAAGTAATACCAACCAAAAATCTGTTCTCCCCAAAGTTTGAATGATGGAAGCAAGTGAAGTGGGCTACCATCTGTAAGTGTTAATTCTTCTTCACAATAAGCAACCCATCCATTAATTGCTTCATCATCGTAATAAATGTTCCTATCAGCTATGAGATTATCTATCCGGTTCATTTCCATAGCTACTTCACGATTAACAGGTATTTTTCCCTGTATTACCGCATTACGAAATTCACCGTAGTAGATAGGAACCGCGGTATTAGATAATGCCATAGTGAGTTTCTCCTTTCTTTTTTAAATTACAAGTGGGTGATATTCTACGCAACTTAATGCACCCCGTCACCCGCGGAAGTAAGCCTTTATTGTCCCATCATGCTCAAAGGTCTATGGTAGGCGAGGAGTCGAACCTCGCATGATACATACAGGAATATGCATCGAGCGTGGGAGCTACCCTACTTACCCGTGTCTACCCGATCCACCACTACCATACTGAGTAAAAACTACTCATTTTGAAGCATTACATCTGCTGAAGTTTACGCTGCATTTCATCAATCTTGCGCATCATCTCTTCTTTGGAATCGTCTCCGCTATACCCACGATTCATAACCATCATGCGATCGGCATTGTCATAAGATCTGCGGCTACGTCTTCCTCTACTACTATATCTGCCCATAGAATCACGGTTTCTAGCATATGACATATCGTCGTCATAACTTTCTCCTCCAAAACTGGATTCTTCCATAGCTTCAATAGTTGTGATGTCTTTAATAATATCGACAGCCTTGTAAGCAACTTCAAGTTCTGCCATATTCTTAAAGTCGTGCTTCTTGTTGATTTCCATAAGCTCTTCACAAAGAAGATCCTTAAGCTCATATAAAATATCCATGCAATCCATACGTTCTTCCTCCTCTCTATGCTACTCTCTTTACAGAGATAGAAGCATTTCTTCTAACTGTAATCGACGGTGTCGGTGCTACTGCTGCATCATCTTCTGTGCCATCTACATAAGCTCCAGATATGGTTAAGCAGCAACCACAAGGTACAGTAATTGTAGCTGTTGTATGAATATGTCCATACTCTTCAACAGCCTGAGGGGTGAAGATAGCTACACTTTCAGGAACAATAACGCCATTGACTGTAATAGCTAAAGCTATGGGTGTAAGCGCACCACCAGTCGGTACTTCTATATTGGCCTGTAATGTAACTTCGTATCTTGCAAATTTATTAGGAGTATTACCTTTCAGATTAAGAATCCCAGGAGCAATCGGAATAACACTACCCGTATTGCAAGGGATCGAAACACTATTGAACGGAATGGGGTTTCCTAAAGCCACATTCTGATCAGTCGTTGTTACATATTCTGCCATGGTCTCTACCTCCTAATCAGTTATAAAATCCCTGACAACCACAGCCATTATTCTGCTGGCAGCAATTAGGATTCTGCACAATGTATGCCGGAACGGCTGTAGGATGTAAATACTGCTCAAGAGCGACCGTCTGAGCTGCGTTATCAGCAAGAACTCTTGAAGTATTAGCTCCAAGCATAGCTGAAAGATTAGCAGTATTGAGCTGACCCTGAAGTTCAGCAATCTTCTCATTCTTAGCATCGATCTTGTCATTGCACATCTGATCAAGTATTCTCTGAACACCATTAGCAACAGCCTGACGATCTGCACAAGCTTCACGAGCAAGATCAGATCCAAGCTGAGCAATAGCCTGACGATTCTCACAGCAGCAATTAGCAAGCTGTGTCTGAACGGCAAAGCTCTGCTGAAGATTTGTGATCTCAGCCTGATGAGCCGTCTGCATTGCTGTCATAGCCCTACCACAGTTTGCAATTTCAGCATCAGCAAATCCTGAACTAATTGAGTTCTGGACACCGGAGATCTGACTAGAGAGCCCAGCTGCATCAAATCTGCTATTTACATCATCTCTTGTGTTCTGATTGTAAAGATAGGGGAGAACTTCTCCGTTTCCACCCCAACCGCCGAAGCCGTTGTTGCCCATAAGAGCGAACAGGAACAGGATTACCCACCATCCGTCGCCACAACCAAAACCACAGTTACCATATCCGCCACCTGCGTATGCAGGAGCTACCGGCATATACATACCGTTTCCTTCGTTACCAATTAATGACATAATCTTCTCTCCTTATAAAATAGACACACCCATCTGAGCTGCTCTATTCCTAAGGCTTTCAAATGTCTGTTGAGACATTCGTCCCGTATTCATGAGATACTGAACAGCACCTTGAGGGTTATTCGCATACTCATCAGGGATATTTATGTTATGCTGAAGAAGGAAACCGAGCGGATTTTGCCTAAACATATTAGCTTGATTATTCATCACCGTAGGATTTATCATTTCGGTTCCTCCTGTTTCTCGTATTATTGTAACGATGTCCTCTGTCCCTTCCGCCTTGCATCTTCTTAAGTTCCTCAAGTATCATGTTGAGGTCTTCTTTCGTTGCATATTTTGAAGGGTCGAAATTGGTAGGAGTACTTTGAACAGGGGCTTCAGGTGTGACTTCATCATACTTGAATTCCCTAAGAGTTATTCCTATACCATTATTCTTTTTAATAAAGAACATCTTTGATTCTTCATCCAGTAAGAACACTTCGTATCCAGCCGAAACCGGATAATTAACAGCAGAAGCTCGTCCGCCGCCATTAAGATTCACAAAAAAGGTTTGTGCTATCTGTCCTTGCTGAATGTTTTGAAGATTCTGTTGATTATTGTTTGGTGAAAACATTATCTCTTCCTCCTTTTGAAATAGTAGATGGGGATTTCATTCCCACTATCCCATGTGTCATAATAATTACCATTTAATACAGTAATAACATGTGTTCCGGTAGCAAGAAGATATTCACCAAACTTATGATCTTCACAAAATCTTCTAACTGTGTAACACGCCGGACACGTGTCTGGTATAACACTTCTTGTGTATCCATGTTGGTATAAATACTCAGACCAAACTTCATTAGACGAGGGCATGTCATACATTTCGCGTCCTAAAACGCATATATCCTCATATACCTCTTCCCAAGTTCGGTCAAGAAGAATAGCAATTGCACGTATAACACAATCGCCAACCAACCTCTTTTCTGGATTCGGATTTGCCTGTATAAACATTAACCTTTCTCCTCGTCTATTCTGTTCAAATCTTTCCAGAAATACAATCTCCATTCAAGATTTTTTATCTGATCCTGAATAGCTTGCATAACTGAACCGCTTGTAGGCGTATCGAACATCAATCTGACCTTAAGCCCGACTAATTCTTTAACGCCTTCGTAATCTGTATCCTCGCCTAGCAATTGATCCCAGGTTTCGGTACCATCTTCCAATCTGAATGCATGTTCCATGCCATGCCACTCTTGCAGAAGTTCCATTAATACAGTATTTGTATAGAGTATTAACTCGTCATCAAAGCTTGTATCAGGTTCTGCAATATTACAAATCTTCTTTACTGAAGCGAGAATATTATTGTTCATTTTCGAGTCCTCTTAAATTTCGACAAAGCGTTTCATCACATAACCGTTCGGAGAAGTTATATGGTACCACTCGTCATTCACTTCCTCGGTAATAACCACTGATGCTCCGTCACTTACAGTGTCTATTACTTCCGCATTCGCCTTAGGCTCTTTCCTCACATTCAAGTTGAGGCCTCCGATAACTTTACCGGTATAATTCGTTTTCTTTTCTGCCTCCTTAACCTCGGGCAGAGAGTCTTCTTCGACCTTTACAGGTTCTTTAATCTGATTGTTCTCATTTGAGTCGTACATTTTGTACATGCGATCGTAACTTCTTCTGGCCATTTTCTTTTTCTCCTCTTAAAATATAATAGTGCCCGCACGAATTTGTTTACCGTCCTTTTCGGTAGGAAGAGTAGGCACTTCTACTCTTTACTTAATGGCATCTCTCCACTAAAATCATCTCCATAAGCAAGTATCACCAGGCGTACGAGGTGAGAAATCTCTTGGTAAAAGATTTTCATCACCAAAGTGTATAGCTTGATGAGTTCTTGAAGAGCAGCATATTAGATTCTCGGGATCATAAATATTGTCTCTGTCTTCTTCAATATCCTCTAGGGTAATGGGATTCATATGATGTATCACAATATAATTGTCAAGTTCTCGACCATCTACTCCTAGATCACATCCGTTATCTCTTACTATTATCTGCGATCTTAATCGTCGCCATCTCTGAGACTTGTATAGCTGTTGATTTACCCAACGCTCTATCCCGAATGTTTCTTCACCTACTTGTCCGTGAAGTTTTAAATAAAAATATCGATCTTTAAAGGATTCTATACCTATAAGTTCACTATAGGTCCTAATCATCTACTTCTTCTTCATCCATGTTTGGAATTCCTGAATATTTCCTAAAAGCATTTATTGCTTCTGCGTATAACTCCTTAACTTCTTTCTGTGAGGCTATTGATTCAGTCTTAGCCTTGAGGAGTTCGTTCTCTTTTTTCATCTTTTCCAATTCCAATTGCTCACGGATGGATCCTTGTCTTAAAAAATGTACTAATTCTGCTGCTGTTGCTTCTCCAGAATCAATTCTCTTCTCTACAGCTTTGTAGGCTTTGCTTATTAGCCTATTCTCGTATGCCTCTGGAGACATGGTTGCATGCGAAGATGATTTTTTCTTAGTGTCAGTTGTTTTAGGCATTAGCCATCACCCCCGATGTAATATTTCAGTGATGATTTGCTAGTGTTCTTGTGAGTTCCGTTCATCTTTGTCCTCCTTTTAAACCACTTCTGGTATCTTTCATACCAGTTACCCAGGGAATAAGTAGTGTTTTTAGTCCTAAAAGGAGCGCACTCACCAAATGCGAAAAGGGACCATGACCACTTATTCCCCCGGTAACGGGTATGAAAATATAATAGACTTCCTGCCAAAAATTCCCGCGGAGAAATTTTTAGG
>Ga0247611_10008469_pt1 | contig 12661 bp, 9 predicted proteins | sample 177DNAGHGhighgp2_FD_192422 | JGI IMG/M metagenome (GOLD analysis project Ga0247611, IMG submission 192422) | Sheep rumen microbial communities from Palmerston North, Manawatu-Wanganui, New Zealand - 1770 DNA GHGhigh gp2 | ecosystem: Host-associated > Mammals > Digestive system > Stomach > Rumen ... | reverse complement strand
CGGTTGATGGGTGTACCCGTCAAACCGAAGAAGAATGCATTAGGTAATGCGGTGCGCATCTTCTTGCCGAGGTCGCCTTCCTGGGTACGGTGGGCTTCGTCCATCAGCAGGATGATGTTGTCGCGATCGTCAATCACTTCACCATCGCTTAAGTCGCCGAACTTGAAGATGGTCGTGATGAGGATCTTGCGCTGGTGGATCTTGGTCTCCAGCTCCTCCTTTGAGGTGATGCCGTCCACATTGGGAATTTCGGCTCGCGTGAAGTCGCCGGTGATCTGGTCTTCGAGGTCGATGCGATCGTCCACGATGACCACGGTAGGCGCCTTCAGGTCGTTTTGACGGCGAAGTTTCTGAGCGGCAAATACCATAAGCCAGGACTTACCCGATCCCTGGAAGTGCCAGATAAGACCTTTTCGTGGGCCCTTACCAGCCCTGTAGGTGCCAAGGACACGTTGCACGATGGCCTCACCGCCCAGGTATTGCTGATAGCGGCACACAATCTTGATTTTGCGACCGCCTGATGTGCCCGTGAATACGGTGTAATAGCGGTAGATGTCCAGCACTCGCTCGGGCGTCAACAAGGAGATATAGTTGTGCTCCACGTCTGCGAGCGTGCCATGACGACGCTCTTCATCGGCAAACCATGGGCCCCATTTGTCCACAGGGCACCCGACACTGGCATACTGCAGTTCGCGACCTTCGCTGGCGAAGGCCAGGATATTGGGAACGAACATCTCTGGAATACTCTTCTGATAATGCAGGATGTCGGTTGCGCCGTCGGCCCAGGTCACTGATGACTTGACGGGCGTTTTAGCCTCGCCAATGATCATCGGGATGCCGTTAATGACGTAAACAAGGTCAAGACGCTTGCCGCCTTCCTTGCTCTTGCGGGGGAACTCCCATTGATTGGTGACAACACAACGGTTTTCTTCAGGCTTGTCGCTGAAGAAGCGGATGTTGATGTTCTCGCCATCCTCTCCAAAGGGATAAGAGTTCTCCTCAAACAACAGTCTGCGGAAGCGGTCATTGGCATTGATCAGCTCTTCCTGGTTGTTGCCGATGCTGCATGCGGCACGGAGCCTATAAATAACCTGTGCTGCCTGGTCTTCGGTGATGGGATTCAGTCGCAACAAAGCGGTCAACAACCATTCTGTTACAAGCACCTCGTCAGGAAGACGAGGCACTTCCTGTGGTTCCACATAGATCCAGCCGCACTTGCCAGCAGCATTGATGAGCATTTGCTCAACAGTGTTTTCTTCGTTAAAGTATGCCATATTCTATTAGTTTTTATTTACAGAATGAACGAGCGCCATTGCCTACAGGTATCGCTCTATATGTTTGATAGAATTGATTCATTATCATTGATTCTAAATACTTTGCATCCTGATAACCCCGGCATTTGAAGACATCTACATGACTACCGTTGTAATACATGTATTGATAGCGTGAAGCAAGTTGTTTGTTGTCATCAATGCCCCAATCGGGATTTCTCAAGAGACGTTTCAATCCCTTAGTATAATGACCATCTTTTATCCGACTTAAAAGTCTATCAGACATGCCGATATATATAATAGGGCTCATCAGACCATTAGGATAAACATATTTAGTGCCATCGGTGGCAGTAATAATATAAACCCCCGTATCCTCATCGGTGATGGGGCATCTATAATCTTTATCTTGAAACTCACGAAGGTCAAAACTTGCATCTGGCCCTTTGGTCGGACGGAAGCCTGGTATGAATGATTTGAGATAGCGTTTCATCTTAAATACCTAATTGATTAAACCATTTCTTATTATTTCTTTTATCGCCGTATACTACTTCAAGAGACCGACTCGTCCCTCGCCATCACATTCATCACATGTGCGCTTTACTTTGCCTTCACCATCACACTCTGAACAGGCCTCTCTTACTTTGCCATAGCCATCGCATTCATCGCACCTGATGCGTCCAGAGCCATTGCACGAACTGCAATCGTCATATCCTCGGCCAAAACACATGTTACACCGTTCACCCCCTGCTCCATTACAAGATGAACATCTAACATATCCTTGGCCAGAACAATATGAGCAAGTTGAAGATGCACTAAACCATCCGCCACATGAAGGGCAAGTCTTTCTGCCACTGCCATTACAGTCAGAACATTCTTTACCGCCTTTTCCCCAACACCAGGTGCACTCGTCGCGGCCTGTGCCATCACATGAAGAGCAATAATTCCAGCCATCACCATCACATTCTTGACACGTGACGACAAAATATCCTCTGCCATCGCAATTATCACATTCCTCCATGGTGTATCCATCACCATCACAATTCTTGCATTCTTTGTTAACGCACGAACAAGGCAGTAAGACTATTACCACCATAAGAAAGGCTGGTAAGCATGAATATAAAGAATAACGTTTCATGATTTATAGTTTCGTTGATAAACAATGATCTAAATTAGTTATACTTGGATTCATAAAAAAGAATATCTGTATAATCATCACGCGTTGCATTGCGGTTAATAATTAGTGGACGATGACCGTTATGTTCAAGATATTCACATAAGAAATCCAGCATCTTTTCTCCTCTTGCTTTGATAGAACTATGCTCCCAAGGATGCCAAGATGTTTCAGTAGCAATCTGATTCTCGCTGTAACTGCCTTTTAAATAAGCAACATGTTTTGTCGCCCAAGGATTGTTTCCAATACCTGCATTCGTAATATCCTGAATGACAGTTAAATTACCCAATGAATTGATAAGTATATTCTTTGCCCTTTCTACCTCATCAACATTCAATGAAGAATGCGCACTCAAGTATTTATTCATCTCGGAACTCCAATGGGTGCTCCACGCCTTTGGTATTACATGCTCTATTTGAATATTATAATAATTCTCCCATTCGACATGAGAAAAACCTTTTGCCTGAAGCTTTTTTTCATACTCCATCAAGAAAAATTTAAGAGCACCCCAGCGATGGAAGCCGATGTTGCCTCTCACATAAGTGAACAAATATCGGAAACCTCCAATTAGAGATTGAACATCAATTTGCTGAATTAACAATCTCTCTAATTCATTATTAAGATCAGTTATTTTCAAATCTCCATTATGTAAATCACGTGCACGAGTAGCGAAACGGCGTTCGTCCAAAATAGAAATACCTGGGAGCGAATTTTTGAATAACACTTTTTCAACCATCTCCAGACACTGATCTACCAAAGCAGATTGAGAATTTGCCTGCATCAGCAACTCAGCAAGGAATAGACGCATTTCCTTTGAACCGTTTAGATACTGAATTTTTTGCAAATGCAGTCCTCTTGGAGTATTTAAATCAGGAAAATATACATCATACCAATGCACTACATAATTGGCTATACCAGATACAAAAGTATGTATTTTATTTTCATCTACGATGGGTTCTTTGATTGTAGTATCATGCTGTCTTGCCATGCTTAAATCGTATTTAGTTGCACGGTTACAAAACATCTGAAATACTTTTGTCTCAGCTAGAGATTCTGAAAATGTATAATCAGCTGGTTCTCTCAATAATGTTAGATATGCAGACAAAAACTCATCTTCGCTCAATAATACGTCTTTATTTTTGCCAAGCGTCTCGTAAATCAGTCCCCAAGAATTGTTTATGTCATCAGACAGTTGTTTAATATTAACAATGGCGGGATCAAACTTACTGGTCAAATATAGTAATCGATTCTTGAGCTTCTCCAGAGTCGTCAGTGGTTTACCTCTATTATTCATGGTTTCGAAAACAGCCTGAACGTCAAGGTTGTTTTGTATGTATTTTGTGTCAAAGACTAATGCAGTAAAAAGCTTTGCCATGAATTCCTTAAGATCTTTTGACTTCAAATCAGAGATTTTTTTATCGAAAAAAGAAGAAGCAAATTCAAGGTTTGTTGTATAAATTGTAGGAGCAAACGGTAGTGTGCCTGTATCTCCAATGATGTGTTTCATGAAGTAACGATAACTATTCCCATTGGTATCGCCATATATAAACCTGCAAACTTTGTTTTTTGTTATAATATAATCATTTATAAGATTTTTTTTACCCGATTTAATCTGATTCTTCAAAGCGTTAATCAGAATAACAATGGTTGTCAATCTCTGCTGACCATCAACCACATTGAAGTACTCCATTCCAGCGGAAGATAGTTTCATCTCCCCAGGTGTCAAATCTTTAACATCTATTTGCTGCAGTGTAATGGCACCTGTATAATGTGGTCTGTATGTGGCTCCATTCTGCTGAATATCCATGATGTCATCCCATAAATCATTTAGTTGGGACTCTCCCCAAGCGTATCCACGTTGATAGTTCGGAATACGAAAACACTTATTGGCAAACAAGCCGGGAAGCGTAACATTTGAAGCATCTGTTTGCATAATATTTATAGATTTTAGTTTATTAGACTTTTAATTACATTGTCAATTGATTCTATCGATTTGCGAAGTTCGAAATTCTGATTTATCGGCCTGATTGTAGATGGCTTCAAACTCATTCTGTCTTTCAACAGAAACATCAGCAATAGGTATCTGCCAGTATTGATCCATCTTTAAGTTTTGGATGCCCGTGGTCTTATTTCCCATACTACGGATAATTCTCTTGTTCATCTGATAGTAGTTGAAAAGGGAATAAAAAATGAACAGGGAATTAACCTCCTCTTTGCATCTCAGAAGTTGGGTGAAATTATTGAAAAGGTAAAGTCCATCTTCGTTGAAATAGACCACACGACCAACGGGGTTATCGTTTGTTCCGCCGGAACGTTCAAGAATGATATCGCCTTTCTTCAGTTTCTTCTTCTCCACTTTATTGGGATCAATGTCACGAGTAACGACATCAGCTAAGTTCAGCTTACCTGTGTTCGTAAAGTTGGTTGTTCTTATGACTTTGACACCATTTCCGTCTTTATCTTCTTGTCCCCATTCTCCTGGGAAAGAAACTTCAATAAAGTCAGATAATGGTTTTGTATTTTCAGTGCGACCGAACATCTCGATAAATTGCGATTTGAGACCATCAAATTCTGATTTATCGGCCTGATTGTAGATGGCTAAAAAAGCGTCTTGTTCCTCAATTGAAGGAACAATAACGGGCATGGAATCGTATTGTGCTGCACTGATATTAGGCTGAGCGCCTATCTTTTGAGTCTTTGACACCCAATCATAATAAGTGCTAGAATGAGTATATGCTTTCATAAACTTTGGACGCATAACATCTTCCTTCATTTGGTACTTTATTAGATACCCAGCATATATTGCATTTCCACCTTCGTGAAGATAGGTTTTCCCGACAGTTGCTCCAGTTCGAGCAAAAAGAATATCATTAATTGAAACCCTATACTTCTCATCGTATATCTCGGCACTCTTTATGTCATCATTGAGACTGCCGTCGTCATTAATATCAGTTATACGAATGTATCGAGGTGTACCAGCAACATAATCAGTTGCAGAAGTGTTAGAGCCATATTGCCCTGAAGAGACAGCGATATCAATCATCTTGCGTACTTCCGTTTTAGGCTCTTCTATTGTCCCGAACATCTCGATAAATTGCGACATACTATCCTATGAATCTATGGTGAGACAATTTTACGTTATTCTGATTCACCATTGCGTATTGCAATGTTGTATCGAGACTCTGATGACCAAGCAGATGCTGGACTTGCTCAATGGGCATGCCTTTGTCAATAGCCATTGTAGCGAGGGTGCGACGGAACTTGTGAGGATGAACCTTAGGGATATTCAGCTCATGGCCAAGTTGCCGTAGTCGGATCTCAACACCGCTTATCTGTAAGCGGTTGTATGGAGCCAACAACGACACAAACAGAGCTTCGTTTGTGTCATTGCGGCCGTTCACATATTTCTGGAGATGTATCTTTGTTCGGGCATCAAAGTAAACCTTGCGTTGCTTGTCACCCTTGCCCGTAACGATACATTCCCGGTTTTGATAATCAATGTCGCTTCGATTGAGCTTAACCAGTTCTCCAACTCTCATGCCCGTAGAGGCCAAGAGGTCGATGAGGGCCAGGTCTCGAGCATTAGAGCAATGGTCTCGCATTTGCTCCAATGCTTCATCGGTATAGGTTTCCTTTACCGTCTTTCCCACTTTAACCTTATGGATACGGCGAACAGGGCTCTTGACAATGTAGTTCTCTTCCTCCAGCCAAGAGAAGAAGCTTGATAAGATGCGCCGGATGTTATCGACAGTCACCTTGCTGGCACCACTTTCGGCCTGGTAGTCGTTAAGATAACCTCTCAGGTCGTCTGTTGTGACATGCACTACTTCCTTCTCAATCTTCTTGAGCGCATTAATGATGGTGCTCTTGTAATAAGAGATTGATTTGTCGGAACATCCTTCAACCTTCTTGGCGGCAATGAAACTCTCGATCAGTACCTGGTTATTACCCTCGGCATTCAGCGGTTCTTTTTCGGTCACACAAACATTACGGAAGGTGTAGTTGAGCACCTTGCGCAACTGGCCTAATTGCTCATTATCAAGGACGTTGAGCATAGCCTGTTCTATTTCATTAATTAAATTGTCAATCATATCTTTATATGCTTTGGTTATTTAATTAACGTGTGACCGATGAGATCCGATCATTTCGAATATGAAACCTACAGTTCCGAAGTTTTTTTTGCTTTCATAATCGCATCATAGGTCGTATACCTCTGATTATAGGTGAAAGCACAATTCTTTCCATTTTTGTCTTTCGTGTCATTTTCAATTACGGGATTGAAAATCTGGACATGTCTCAGCTTAAAGAACTTGCACGGCGCTCCTGTATAGTTGGGTTCCTTTATTGTCAAGTAATCCGGCCCAACCAAAGCAGGAGTTAACACAACGTCATCTTCTGGCTCACCTATAATCTCAAAGAGGTTTTGGATTCTATTTTTATGATAGAACGCCATATATTTTGCTGGTAGGAAATAACGGTGATTTTGGCAGGCATAGAAATCGTAATTCAAAGCGACTTCTTCGCCCCAATGACCTCCTACAATGATTACCCTTTGATTCTTGTCTGCCTCAGCATCAGAAATAGAAACGCCTGTAGCTGATACTGTACCTCTCTTCTGGAATACAAGATGATCAACAAACAGGCAGAACTGTTCAATCAGGAAATTAACAAGATTGTCCGTGGTCTCATAGCCTTTAAGTCTTTCAACTACAGTTTGCCAATTTGTCCAAATAATTTCAGGAACGTTCTCAAGCTCATTAGGAATCGTATCGTCAGGCGTGATATATACCACCCATTGAGCATTATTGGGTGATGACAGTTTCTTGTTCGCATCAAGCTGGTCCTTTCCATGTTGAGTATTCAAAGCATTGCGAACTATTTTGCATTCAATGTAGATTTTATAATTACAATCGCAAAAAACAACGCCATCGGGTCTCGAACCATCCTCAGTAACTTGAGGAGTTACATTTATGTCGTTAGAAGGTAAGTCAATGTCGTCAAAAACGCTGCACACAATCCTATGACCTCCATAATGCAACACTTGCAATAAAGCTGCCGTTACCTTGTCCTCCGGATTCTTGTATTCTCCGAAGATTGCTTGTTTTGAAATTGTTTTTGCCATAATATTTAGTTTTAGTTTATGAATGATTGTTTTTTGGTTTAGCTGTTAATCAGACTCTTGATAACAGCGTCTATTGATTCTATCGATTTGCGAAGTTCAAATTCTGATTTATCGGCCTGTTCTTGGATGTTCACAAACTTAGTTTGGAGATCCATTGGCGGGATGGGAATCTCTATTTTCAACAGATCGTTTTTTGTAAGACTTGGCAATACTCCTTGCTTATTGAAGCGAGTAAAGTCAAACAAAATACACCAGTAATAGAAAAACTTTGGCTGGAGTTTCTGCTTATCTACATCAAGACAAAAAGCAGTATCTACAATCCAATAGTCAGATTCCATGTAGATTGGAGAATTTATATTTCCCTTCCTGCCCAATATCACAGTGTCCTTTGGACAGAGTTTCTGTTCACCATATCCCATTATACCACCACTTCCGCAAATAGGATAAGTACCAGTTTCTTGATATTCACCATCATACTTTTTACCATTTGTGATGGTAAGGCATTCTTCCCATCGTTCCATGGGGAACTCGCCGTTGAACATCTCGATAAATTGCGATTTCACCATTTCTTGAGTGGACGCGAGGAGTTTCCTATAAGACTCCTTCAAGTGATACGCAGCCCATAGTTTATCAGCCAATACTCTTTGCTCTGCAAGAGAAGGAAGTGTGAACTCGTAATCATAAAGCATTTCTTTTGAAATACGTTTAGAATTCATGCCATCAGCATGTTTATTGGCATAGGCCCAGAATAAATTACTGTTAAGAATGAATGGTATTATCTTAATCGCGTCTTCTTTGGGAATGCCAGTGCGTTGTTCACAATCATCGTAGATGCGTAACACAATTGAGTCGCCCGAAGTCAAGCCATCAAAGAAAGCAATGCCAGCTCGACGTAGATACACATTTCGTCTTGCTATTAGAATGTCATTGGCATGAAATTCTTTAACCGATGATGACAACAAACTAGTATCGGTATAACGTGTGATTACTGGCTCACCAGAATCATAGTGTTCAAGACCTACAAACCTGTCATAAGGGCTTGATTGTGCATCCTTGACCGCAATTGACACGTCTTGAGCAAAATCCTTTAATTTATAATTGCGATTCATCTATAATCAATTTTTGTAAAGCTTGAAACTCAAAATTAAATGATTGACTTCTCTCTTCCCATGTCAGAAGGGATTCATCGATATCTATACTCTCATCATCAATGCCTTCAACATAATAGGATATACTCAGTACTGAATTGGCTTTTAGTATGTCATCGTTAGTTACAACCTTTGCAAAGCCCTCAATATCTTCGAAACCATTATAAGCATTGAGGATTTTACTTATTTGCGATTCATCCAAATAGCTTTGAGCATTCTTTCTTGTTACATCATTCTCGGCATCAATAAAGATTACTTTGTTTTTTCTCTCTTTATTCTTGTGCACACGGCAAACAAGAATACAAGAAATCATTGCAGAATTATAAAACAAATTATGTCCGAGTGCTATAACAGCTTCAAGCGTGTCCAACTTGACAAGGTTCTCACGCATGTCTTTCTCCTCTCTTCTGAATAATATTCCATGAGGCAATAGAATAGCACAACGTCCAGTTTCAGGACTCATAGAGGCTATGATATGCTGAATGAAAGCATAGTCAGCTTTTGACTGTGGAGGAGTGCCAAGGAAATTTCGACCCCATTTGTCATTCATAAACGATTCTCGGTTCCATTGTTTAATAGCATAGGGAGGATTAGCCAATACCACATCAAACTTGCGAAGATGACTTCCTTCAACGAATGCCGGGTGTGCGAGTGTATCTTCACGCACAATACTGAAATCTTCGACACCATTGAGGTAGAGGTTCATTCGGGCAATAGAGGATGTCAAGGCGTTGATCTCTTGTCCGAAGACCTTTACGCCCTGCCAGGGCTCTCCTTTTTGTCGAATGAAGTCCAGACACTTTACTAGCATGCCGCCACTGCCGCAGGTAGGGTCGTAAATGCTCTCGTCCGGCTTCGGCTGGAGTATCTCTGCCATCAGCGTGACAACGGTGCGGTTGGTATAGAACTCCTGGGCAGTATTGCCAGCGTCATCGGCAAACTTGCCCACCAGGTACTCGTATGCCTGGCCCATCTCATCTGCAGGGCAGGAGGAAAGGCTGAGATTATATTGTGAAAAGTCCTCGATCAGGGAAGTGATGATGTGGTCAGGCATCTTGGCCTTGTTCGTCCATCCGTCCTTGGGGCCGAAAATACCATCAAGACCGCCGATGACGCGGCCATCCACCTCCTCACCTGGGTTGGCTTGCTCAATGGCAATGAAGGCTTCAACAAGTCGTTGGCCGACATTCTCGGTGACTTCGCGCACATCGTTCCAGTGGGCGCCATCAGGAATGCGAATGGCGAGTTCCTCGGCTTGCATACCGGCATACTCCTCACCGCCTTCGGCTACGAAGCCCTCGAACTGTTCGTCATAGACATCGCTGATGCGTTTGAAGAACAGCAGCGGGAAAATGTATTCCTTATAGCCAGCGGCATCGATCTGGCCCCGCAGACGCGTTGCCGCGCCCCAGAGGAAGGTTTTCATCTCGTCAAGAGAAATCTGACCACCTTGTGCTTTATACTTTTTGTCTTTAGTGTCTTCCATACTGATCATGCGTTTACCAGTTTTCTGAATTCAGCCTCGCGGAGTTTCACTTCCTCGTAGGCGGCCTTGAACTCGGCAAGTACCTCGGCATAGGGCTTGATGGCCTCGCGGTGGTACTGCACATACTTGTTGGGCGACAGGTCGCAATTCTTCTCAGCGATCTCATCGAGCGATACCACCTGGGCATAATCCTCTACATTCTCATAGTTGTGGTACAACTCATAGAGGCGATCCACATCCTTCTGCTCGAGAATGTTTTGAGCTCGCTTGGGGGTCAAAATCTTTGTGCCATCTATCATCAGCACTCTCGCACTATGCTCTGCAGGTTTCATCTTGCGGATGATCAGGAAGCATGGCGATAAGCCTGTTCCATAGAAAAGTTTGTCGCCCAAGGTTACTACAGCTTCGACCAAATCGCTTTTCACCAGCTTCTCGCGAATGCGGCCCTCTTCGTTTCCTCGGAAGAGGACGCCCTGGGGCATCACGACAGCCATGCGGCCAGTGCCTGGTTTCATGGACATGATCATGTGCTGAATCCAAGCATAGTCGCCAACTGAGTCGCTGGGTGTGCCCCAGATGTTGCGGCCATACTTGTCGGCCGACCATTCCACCGAGCCCCATTTCTCCAGGGAGAAAGGCGGGTTTGCAATCACGCAGTCGAACTTTGCCACCTCGCCACCCTGCAGGATTTTGGGGTTGCGCAGGGTGTCGCCCTGCATGATATTGAAGTCGGACGCGCCATGCAGGAAGAGGTTCATCTTAGCAATGGCAGAGTTGACCACGTTCTTTTCCTGGCCGAAGATGCAGCCGCAGCACAGGCTGCTATGGTTCATGTGATGAACGGCCTCGATAAGCATGCCGCCGCTGCCGCATGCGGGGTCGTAAACGGTATCGCCTGGCTGGGGGTCAAGGATGCGGACGAGCAGCTGCACGACAGATCGAGGCGTGTAGAACTCGCCAGCCTTGGCCTTCGAGTCGTCTGCGAACTTCTTCAGCAGGATCTCGTAAGCGTCGCCCATCAGGTCGGTGGGATAATCCTTGTTGCCCAGTTTGCGAGTGCTCAGGTGCTCAATCAAGTCTCGAATCTTTCCGTCTGAAAGGTTCTTCTTGTCGGTCCATTTCTGGGCACTGAACATACTGAGCACGCCATATAGTGTGTCCGGATTTGCCAACTCAATGCCACGCATGGCACCCACAATGGCCGAGCCCAGGTTTTCGGAACGCTCGCGCACATCCTGCCAGTGGCAACCATCGGGGATGACAAACCTGTGCTGTTCGGGAAGAGAAGCATACTCCTGGTCACCGTTGCTCTCGACGAGGGCCTCTTCAGTTTCCTCATCATAGACGTCCGAGATGCGTTTATAGTAGAGGATTGGCGTGATATAATCCTTGAAGTTATCTTGGCTGACGGGGCCACGCAGGATGTTACAGGCCTCAAACAGGAAGTTGTACAAGTTCTGTACGCCTTCAAGTTTCAGTTCCTGCGCTGTTTTAGGCTTGTCGAACAGCCCCGGTGTCGCTTCTTTCTTTTTCTTAGCCATAAGGTTTATGTCATACTATAAAAAACAAACTCCAGTGCAGTCCCTGCGAGCCGACCAAAGCTCAAATAACCGCAAAGGAGTTTGATATGTCGTTATTCATTGGTCTGTTGCAGGTTTATACCCGTATAGGGTATAAGGTGAAGGCAAATTTACAACAAATTTTAGAATTCTGCTCTATAAATCCAGATGAAAATTTGTCTCGCGCTGCAAAGATAGACCAAATAAGTGCCATATTTAGGCACTATAAACAAGAATAAAGTTAAATGTCTGAGAAATCATTGTCTTTCTATGGAATTACTTGGCAGATTTGAGAGCGATTAACTAAGTTGGTTTACACTAATTTTATCGTTCGCCTAAACCAGGTTGACAGTTTGGCGGTTTTATCTCTAAATCAGTTTACAGCTCTCGAGGTTTCCCTGTTTCGGTTTACAGAGACTTTTATCATTCCAGCTGGTCCATCAGGGATTTCTTGACACTCATGTCAATCTTGCGGTAGCGGTTGAAGGCCTTGCTTCCTTCGACATGGCCTGTCATTGATGCGATGATGTTGGGATCCTGGACGAGGCCGTATGCAATGCCGGTGAACGTTCTTCTGGCCATGTGGCTCGTGGCCACTTCGTACAACGGTTTCATCTCATACTGGCGGGTCTGTGGATTCAGCACTGCCACCCTGCGGTTCAAGCCTGCCTCTTGAAACGCTTTCTTGATGTACACGTTGTACTTCTGCTGGCTGATGAACGGGAACAAAGTGCCTCGTTGTGGATCATAGTACTTCTCAATGAGTTTCTGCGCCTTAGACACGAGCGGCACCTCGACAAGAACCGGGTTGTTGTCCTTGGTCTTGCGCGGAGTGTATTTGAGGCAGCCATCCACGATGTTGTCATAGGTGAACTTGTAGAGATCACCCACACGGCAACCAACG
>Ga0247611_10008468_pt1 | contig 12662 bp, 11 predicted proteins | sample 177DNAGHGhighgp2_FD_192422 | JGI IMG/M metagenome (GOLD analysis project Ga0247611, IMG submission 192422) | Sheep rumen microbial communities from Palmerston North, Manawatu-Wanganui, New Zealand - 1770 DNA GHGhigh gp2 | ecosystem: Host-associated > Mammals > Digestive system > Stomach > Rumen... | reverse complement strand
GTTCCACCCGCATCATAAATATCAATTTGATAAAGTTGAAAATCACGAACAGAAAGAAAGGCCATACAAATGCCGTGGTAACAATACTCGCGACGGCAAGAATCGCACAAGCCAGCATGATCTGCCTGAAGTACTTATCCTTTGTAAAGAAAAAAGTAATCGCAGCGATCAATGCCAACTGTATAAAACTCGCAGGTATACGGATCCAGCGTTTGGAAAGGTCTCCGCCAATGAATCCGGACAAGAAAAACAAGAAGCAAATTACCGTCTCCACAAGACAAATATACTTCAGACCTTTGTTGATCCGGCTTTTCTTTATCTGCTGAATCCTCTGCTGCTCTTCCTGCTCCTTCTTCAAGAGAAGTGCTTCCCGCTCCTTTTTCCACAGCGCTTCCGTATCGCGCTGTGCCTGAATGCGACCCATCTCCCTAGCATAGCCCTCTCCGAACTCGCCGCTAGGCTCGATCAGCATCTCCTTTCCGCACACCGAGCATATTGCCGTTCTTCTATCCGGTTGCACTTTGACATTGGCCCCGCAACCGGTACATGTCAAATCAACAAGTTTCATCGCTTTTCTCTCCCTTTCGAATACAATTATAGCACGTTTCGGCCGATCGTTTCGCGGAAGCGAAGTTTTACCTCCATTCCCTGGGCAATATGCGATGCAATATCCTCATCCAATTGTAGCGTATCCTTACGCACCAGAACGGCAATCGTGGACCCTCCAAGACGGAAATATCCCTTCTCTTCGCCTTTGGAAAAAGACTGTTTATCGTGATTGACGATTCGACCCACCATTAAAGCGCCTACTTCGATCACGATGATCTCACCAAAGTGATCCGTATCCAGAACAGTTACAACACGGCTGTTCTCCTGATACACCTTATATGCGCTGGAAATATCACAGACTGTATGAAGTCTCCCTTTGATATGCCGGCTACTCTTTATTCTTCCACTGTCTGAAAAACCATATCGATGATAATCGTCAACGGAAAGACGGAACACCAGACACATGCCTCCCTGGTAAGAAGAAATATCCGTATCCTTTCCTACCAGATCTGGAACCGTATACTCATTTCCTTTGATCAGGATACGGTTATCCGACTCGATCGGATAAACAGAAAGTTTACTGTCCGCAGGAGAAACAAAAGCATCCGGATCCTCTTGCATAGGTCTGCATTCCTGCCGGATCTCGCGGGTAAAGAAGTCATTCAGAGACTTATACTTTTTCGGAATATATTCCTCCATATTGATATGGTTTTTTTCGATAAACCCCTTTATGTTCCCTTTGGAAAGGAATGTATCGGTATAGACACCGCCAATTTTGGAAATGGGCCGGCTCAGGACCAGTGGCATAACGAATCGTCCGAATCTGGTCCCGTACAGTTTTTTCAGAAAACCTCCGCCATATTGTACATCGGTATAGTAGCTTTTTTCTTTTCGGTTATAAACTTGCATATTCTCTCCTGACGCTTTCCAACCGATTATAGCTTAATACACGTCGTTTTGCACCATTTTCTTCTCTTCCCACTCCGGCTGAGCCGTATTCTGTCCCTCTTCCTGCATATCCAATATCTTCCGGAACTGAGTCTCGTAAAGCTCACGGTAAATACCATCTTTTGCCAGAAGATCCTGATGGGTTCCGGCTTCGGCAACATGACCGTCAGCGATAACAACGATCTTCTCTGCCTTCATGATCGTTGACAAGCGATGTGCGATCACGATGGATGTGCGGTTCTGCATCAGGATCTCCAAAGCGTCTGAAATGGCATTTTCAGAAATAGAATCCAGTGCACTGGTCGCTTCGTCCAGGATCAGGATCTTCGGATCCTTTAATACAACTCTCGCAATACTGATGCGTTGCTTCTCTCCACCTGAAAGTTTCAACCCGCGATTTCCGACAACTGTGTTGTATCCGTCCGGCTGTTTAACGATAAAGTCATGGATACTCGCGATTTTGCATGCCCTCTCGATTTCTTCATCGGTCGCATCTTCCTTCGCATATAGAAGATTTTCCTTGATCGTCCCGTTGAAAAGATAAGTATCCTGCGTAACCACACCTATCTGTTGGCGCAGATAAGTCAGATCGATATCCCGCACATCCACTCCAGCTATCTTTACGCTTCCCTCCTGCACATCGTACAGTCGGGGAATAAAGTTGACTACCGTGGATTTACCGGAGCCGGAAGGACCCACGATAGCATACATTTTTCCACCGGGGACCGTAAACGATACGTCCTTGAGCAGTTCTTTATCCTCAGTATACGAGAAACGCACATGATCGAAAACAATATCCTGATTGGTCACATCCGGTTTTTTGCCGTTTTTCGGGGAAACCAACGGATTTTCACGATCAAAATAGTCGAAGATTCGGGTGAAGAGTGCCAGTGACCTTGTAAAATCCACTCCCAGATTCATAAGAGATTCGACAGGACGGTACAATCGGTTGATCAATGCTACTGTAGACGTCACAACACCAACGGTAAGCGTCGTGTCAATTTTCTTGATAATGCAGATTCCACCGGCGAAATAGATCAGAAGCGGTCCTACTTGGGTAAACATACCCATCATGACCCGAAACCACTTGCCACTTCTCTGTTCTTTAAGAGAAAGCTTCGTGACCTCTTCATTGACAGCAACAAAATTCTCGTATTCCTTCTGTTCACGAGTAAACAACTTGACCAGCATGGAACCGGAAACGGACAGCGTCTCATTGATGACCTGATTCAGCTCGTCATTCTTTTCCTGCGTCTTGGACAGAAGCTTAAACCGATTCTGACCGACATTTCTGGTCGGGAGGATCAGAAGTGGTATGATCACGATCCCCACCAAAGCTAACGGGACACTCATCGTGAACAAAGCGACAAGTGTCGTAACTACCGTAGCCAGATTATTGACACAGCTTGAAAGAGTATTGGAGATCACGGAGCTGACGCCGGAAATATCCGTATTCATACGGGTAATAATGTCTCCCTGCTTCTCGGTAGTGAAAAAACTATGAGGCATCCATTGCAGATGGCGGTACATCTCGTTTTTCATATCAAAGATCACACGCTGTGCGATCCAGGCATTGATATAGCTTTCTATCACACTGATGAACTGGGACGCAGTCAATGCGGCAAAAGCAGCCAAAAGGAGCTTGATCAGCAATCCCATGTCTTCTCCCAGCAGTGCCTTATCCACGATTTTTCCCGTTATGATCGATGGCAGAAGGCCGACAACTGCCGAGAGCAGGATCGCAAGAATAACCATAGCAAACTGGAATTTGTATGGTTTCATATAGGAAGCTATACGAAGAAGAAGCTGTTTACTGACTTTCGGTTTATTTTTCTTCTCCTCTTCTGTCAGGAAACCTCTTGGCCCCAGACCCATTCTTCCTGGTCCACCCATTCCCATATCTGATCACCTTACCTTTCAGGCTTTTTCTTTATGTAGCACTCTCCTGTGTTTTCTTCTTTTTCTTCGGAAAAAGAACTTTCCGGACTCCATCGGTCAGATATTTCTCGGCCACACCAAGAATAACTGTCAACGCAAATACAGCGACGGCATAGACAAGGAGATCGTATTTACCGGCCTTGATAGGTGAAGTCTGGTCCTTCTGAAGGAAACGGAGAGATTCGATCGCAATCAAATTCATCAGATATGTATCCAGTGAAAACTTTCCGAAGAATCGGGTAACAGGATTAATGACGCGGTACTTCATCAGGAATATGACAACGAGAGCACCCAACAGGAAGAATAACGGCAGCTGGCAGAAGTAAGTCTTCAGTTTATTCTCGATGCCTGCACCCTTGCCACTGAATTCAGTCCAGTATCCGAAACGAGTCTGTGCGTAAGAAGAAAGCTTATACGCCAGCATAGTCAGGATCAGAAGAATATGGAACTTTAATGCATACATCTTCTTCAGCCAAGGAACGATATGCGCCTCATAGTTACAGAACAGAAGTCCGGCCAGGAAGGCGATCGCAGAATTGACCCACCATTCCCCGCTGAACCACAATACTTTCTGCTGCTTCCACCAGGTCGTATCCGGGTGCTGCCAGTCCAGCCACCAGTTCTTTTTCCCGCTCCACCAGGCGAAATGGCCATTATAGCAGAAACCGACACCGATCCCGATGATCACCAGAAGAATGATGGCGAAGCAGACCGGACGCTTCTTAATAAACCGGAATGTCAGGAAGAATGTCAAATACAGTATTGTCAACACGATCGGAAACCATGCATAGGAATTCATCATCGTTAAGCCGGCAAAGTTCGTGATCCACTGCGCTGTAGGCATTTTAACGCCTGCGATCACAAGCGCCAGTGCATAAAGAAGAACATTCACATAGAACGGAACGATGATCGCTTTCACAATGCGATTCTTAACAAACCCTTTCAGGTAATTCTCCTTCGAATTCAGACTCTTGATCAGTCCGTATCCGGAACAGAAGAAAAAGATAGCAACGAAATACGCCCCAGCGTTCACAAAAGGTGTCAGCACCTTGCTCTTTTGAAAAATGTCTTCCTGGGAAATATGGTGTAATATCACACCAATGGCGGCAAATCCCCGCAAAGACTTCATGGTATCAAGACTTGCAAAGTCTTCGTTAAACTCTTTTCTTCCGAATTTAACTTTCGCTCCCCAGAAGCAAAGCACGATCAGAAAATAATAAGCGACCTGTTTCACTATCAGCCAGCCGCTCATATCACTTAAGAAACCTGGCATATTCTCCCCCTACCAATCTATGATTTCTCTTCTATTTTCCCATAGTTTTCGGAGATTGGATACTACTTTCATGTCTTGAGCAAAATAATTTAGTCGCAATTTATTCATAAATTGATAAAGAAATACTCGCATTTGTTTTCTAGACTAGAAAATGAGCAGGAAGTACAAAACAGTTTCTAATGCAAATTGCCTCTTGTAGTTTCTATATGTAAAGCGTCCAAGCGGTCACTACCGTCTGGACGCTTACTTATTCCACTTCAAGATTCGTATTAAACGGATACATCGGGTCAGATCAGGAAGGATCCGAGTCCGTGTTCCGTTCCTCCATAGGAGTGTAGCCTCTTCTCTTTCTGACAGACTTATAGGCAGGACGCATGATCCTTCCACCTGAAACCAGTTCCTCAATACGGTGTGCGCTCCAACCTGCGATCCTTGCGCAAGCGAAAAGCGGAGTAAACAATTCCGGCGGAATTCCCAGCATCGAGTAAATGAATCCGGCGTAAAAGTCCACGTTCGCACATACGATCTTCTCACTGTTCTTGACACGGCGGAATACTTCCGGAGCCAGTTTCTCCGTAAGTGTATAAAGCTCATAGGCATCTTCTTTGCCACATTCGAAAGCAAGCGATCTCGCGTAATCACGAAGCAATCTTGTTCGAGGATCCGAAAGCGTATATACCGCATGACCGATACCATAGATCAGACCTGATTTATCAAAAGCCTGTTTCGTCAGGATCTTCTCAAGGTACGCGCTGACCTCGTTCTCATCCCGCCAGTTGGAGACATTCTTCATCAGATCCTGCATCATGGCATAGGCCTTATTGCTGGCGCCACCATGCTGCGGACCTTTCAACGAACCGATCGCAGCTGCGATGACCGAATATGTATCTGAGCCCGTAGAAGAAACCGCATGAGTCACAAAGGAGGAGTTATTTCCTCCACCATGCTCCGCATGCAGCACCAATGCCAGGTCCAGAGTTCTGGCCTCCAATTCTGTAAACTTGCCATCTTCACGAATCATATGAAGGATATTCTGTGCCGTATTATACTGCGGGATCGGTGCATGGATGAAAAGGCTCTTCTTCTCCACATAATGTCTTCTCGCCATATACGCATAGGAAACGATCACCGGGAATCTTGCGATCAATTGGATGCACTGACGCAGCACATTCTCGATCTGAATCGAGTCCGGGTTATCGTCATATGAATACAGAGCCAGTACCGACCGGGCAAGCTTGTTCATGATATCCGGGCTTGGCGCCTTCAGGATCATATCCTCTGTAAACGACGGTGGAAGCTCACGATTGGAAGCCAGGAGTTCCGTGAAAGATGCTACCTGTTTCTCTGTCGGAAGCTCTCCGAACAAGAGCAGATATGCCGTCTCTTCGAATCCAAACCGCTTATTCTCGTAGAATCCCGTAACCAGATCTGCGATCTCAATACCCTGATAGAAAAGCCGGCCTTCCACAGGGATACGCTCTGCATCATCCACGATATAACTCATGACCTCACCCACTTCGGTAAGGCCGACCAGAACGCCCGTGCCGTCACGGTTACGAAGACCTCTCTTTACGTTATAACGCTCGTAAAGGAAAGGATCGATCTTGGATTTCTCCAAAGCCAGCGAAGACAGATCACGTATCATCTTCTTTTTCTGAACATCATCGTACAATGGGGGATCCTCCATTCTTTCTCTTTCAACAGAAAATAATTATCAACTACAACAGAAAGCTTTGTCAAGTTATCCAAGATGGATCTTCGCTTCCGGATAAACATTCTTAAACTGCTTACTCTTCTTCATGACAAGTCCCATTGCAAAAGTCATCGGACCGACACGGCCAAGGAACATGACCGGAATGATCGCCAACTGTCCCCAGAAAGAGAATTGCGGAGTAGATGCGGAAGAAACGCCGACGGTACCGAAGGCCGAAGCCGATTCGAAGAGCAGATCCACAAAGGTGAACTTACCTTGCGCGATCAGTGCCCGTTCTGTTACAGAAAGTATACATGCCAGAAATACGACCAGAAAGATTCCGAGCGAAAAGATCGTCAAAGCGCGTCTGACAGTATCACGGGATACGAGATGATTATGGAAGATCACTTCTTCATTCCCACTTATATCGCTCTTGATCGAACAGAACAGCAAAGCAAAAACCTGGACCTTGATACCACCACCGGTACTTCCGGAACCGGCACCAATAAACATCAACACCGCGCAGACGATTTTGGTACAATCTCGCATGGCAAGAAGATCAATTGAATTGAAACCGGCGGTACGCATAGACATTGACTGGAATAGAGATGCGGTAAGCTTGCTTCCGCCCGTAAGATTGCCGATCGTCAGACCGTTCTTATTGCTCCACTCCATTATCAGAATAAGGATCGTTCCGATGACAAGAAGACCCAACGTCATGAAGAAAGCCAGTCTCGTGTGCAACATGATATGAATGTTAGTACGTTCCTTCTTATCGTGGTTGATGATCGAACTGATCTTTTTTCTGGAAAAATCGATCAGATCCTTCCACACATGGAATCCCAGGCCGCCCGAAAAGATCAGGAATGTAGCGGTGATCAGAATGACCGGATTATTATTGAATCCGGTAAAACTGGAATACGGACCGGTAGCCGTTTCTCCCAGAAGATCGAATCCGGCATTACAGAAAGCGGATACAGAGAGAAACATGGACTTAAATATTCCGGAACCAAGACCGAACATCGGAACCATCTGCGTTGCGAAAATAATAAATCCGATCATCTCGAACCCGAGAGTCATCATAATAATGGTCAGAAGCAATCCACGAATTTCAGACATCGAGAAACTGCCTGTACTCTCTCTTGCAAGAAGGCGGGTACGGATATTGACTTTACGTCTGAAAAAACTCACGGCAAACGTATAGATCGTCACCAGGCCAAGACCACCTACCTGGATCAATAACAGAAGAATAACGCGCCCCAAAGTATTAAACGTCGTTGCTGTATCTCTTACCACAAGTCCTGTCACGCAAGTTGCGGATACCGTCGTAAAAAACGAATCGAAGAAACCGATACTTTTACCGGAATTGGTAACAAAAGGCAACATTAAAAGCAGAGTACCGATCAGTACGATCAGTAGGAAACTGGAAACGATGACACGTGCGGGACGGTCCATCATCCACTCTATGACTCTTTTCGCCTTAGACTGTCGAACCAGCATTTAGCACACCATCGCTTTCCAGATCTGTTCAATGTCTTTATGTGCACATACCATCATGATCTGTGCGCCGGCAAGCATAATGGAATCACCGACCGGAGTGATGGTCTTTCCATCTTCATCTGCCATAACAACGACACGCGCATCATGTACAAACTTGTACTCGGCAAGTGTTTTGCCGCATGCATCGGAGTTTTCTGAAAGAATAAACTCCACAAGAACGCGATCCGAATTCTTAATACGATGTACGATACGAAGGCCCTGATAATCGATCTCCTGTTCGATCAAACGCGCCAGGATCTGCGTTTCGGAAAATGCATAATCGATACCGAAGCGCTCCATGACTGCTTTATTCTTCGGATTATTCACACGAGCGATAGCAATACGGACATCCAGATGGTTCTTGGCGATCTGGCAAGCCAGCATGTTGGTCTCATCCTTCTCAGTAAGAGCCACGATCATATCAGTATTATCACAAGCATTTTTCAATACAGGATATGCCGAACCATCACCACAGATCACTTCCGAAACAAGATTATCGGCAAAATGCTTCGCCGCATCCGGATCTTTATCAATGATAACGATCTTATGAATGGCTTCCAGCTCACGGATCAGGTAAAAAGCAAGTTTTCCGGCTCCAACAATAACGATCTTCATACTTTCTCATCTGGTCTTCAGACTTTAATATCTGCCAGAACCAGCTTGTCCCCTTTCTCCAGTTTCATATCGGGAAGTGTCATGATCAAGCTGTCATGGCGAACGATTGCAAATATATGGCGGCCTTCCGAATCTTCCACATCACGGATACGGGTTCCGACGAAGCTCTTATCCAGGTCCAACATGGTATAAACGATATTATTCCCGAAAACATTCGTTATACACTGCCCCACAAATTCTTCTTTAGCAGCATGATCTTCGATGGCCCGCATAAAAGCGTCTGCTGTCAGTACAGTGGAAGAAATCGAAACAAATCCCGATTCATCGAAAAGATGGTAATCTTCCGAACCGAAAACACGTGTAATAACTGTCTTGACATTAAACAAGGTTTTGGCGATCTGGGAAGCCATGAGGTTCTGGTTTTCACTGTCGCTCATTGCGCAAACCATGTCCATAGAGCCCACTTCTGCTTCCGTGAGAACATCCATATCGATGATCACACCATCGACCGTCAGCACACCCAGATTCAGCTGTCGTTCCAATTCAGAAGCTTTCGGATCTACCAGAACACAGGCATGCCCTTTCTCGATGAGACGCTTCATGAGAGAAATTCCCGTGCGAGAAGCGCCGAGGATCATAATCTGCATAAAAGTATACCTCCCAAAGGCATATATCCGATACTACTGGGCAAGCAAATATCCCAGAATGGAGGCCGCTGAAGCCGCATTCAAGGATTCTGCCCGTCCGGGCATCGGTATTTTAATCAGTATATCACACAAAGAAGAAGTCAAATCAAGTAATCCGTTCGCTTCATTCCCGATCCATAGTGCGGCAGTTTTCGGAAACGTTGTTTCTGTAAGCAGCTTTCCGTGCAGATGCGCACCGATGGAAGGAATATTTCTTCTTTGTAATTCGCGGAATATCGCCTCCGAATCCGCGAAAGGCAAGATCGGAATATGGAAGCAGGATCCCATAGAAGCGCGGAGCACCTTCTCATTATATGGATCCACGGAATCTTCCGTATATAAAACAGCCCTATATGCAAAAGCATCCGCCATGCGGATGATCGTGCCCATATTTCCGGGATCGGAAATATGCTCCAGTACAATGTACCGGTCATTCTCCCCCTCGTAGGGGAAAGAAAGGGACTTTTCCGGCATGGAGATCACCAATGCCACGCCTTGCGGATTCATCGTCGATGACAGTTTGGAGAACAGAGCATCGGTAAAGACCAGACAATCACATTGTTTCGTAACGGAAAACTGAGTCTGCCACTTCTCTCTCAGCTCTTTCTTATCCGCGCGAAGAAGAATGCACTCCGGAACCATTCCGGAAAGAAGTGCATCCTCACACAAACGCAAACCCTCGATAAAAACCTTTCCCTGAGCCCGCGCAACCTTTCGGTCATGCAGGGCAACAAGAGAGCGGTATCGAGGGTTGTCTTTACTCTTTATTTCAGTAAAACGGTCCACGACCCTATTACATAGCCGACTTTGCCTGCTCGCAAAGTGCAGCGAATCCGTTCGGATCGGAGATAGCGATCTCAGACAGAACCTTACGGTCAAGAGCGATATCAGCCTTCTTCAGACCATTCATGAAACGGCTGTAAGAAAGACCATTTACACGGCAAGCCGCATTGATTCTCTGGATCCAGAGCTTTCTGAAATCTCTCTTCTTAGCCTTTCTGTCACGGTAAGCATATGCACCGGACTTCATGACCTGCTGGTTGGCAACCTTGAAGAGCTTACTCTTGTGACCGAAGTAACCCTTCGCCTGCTTTAAAATCTTATGATGACGCGCTCTTGTACGCATACCTCTTTTTACTCTAGACATGGAATATACCTCCCTAACTTAACTTTATCAAATCTCGAACAGTGATTATTTATACGGAACCATCGTCTTAATAACCTTGGCATTGGCTGCTGCACAAACCGCGGTATGACGGAGATGTCTCATTCTCTTGGACGGTCTCTTGCTCAAGATGTGGCGACGGAAAGCCTGGGAGTACAAAACCTTACCGGTACCCGTTACCTTAAATCTCTTCTTGGATGAACTGTGTGTTTTCTGCTTAGGCATTGTTCTATTTCCTCCTTATTCACAATCAGTTTTTCTTTGGAGCCAGGAACATAACCATGTTTCTGCCTTCGATCTTGGCCGGCTTGTCGATCTGACCGACCTCTGCACAAAGCTGTGCAAATTTCTCCATCACAGCGTAGCCCTGATTCTGGTACGCCATCTCACGTCCACGGAACTTGACGATGACTTTAACTCTGTTTCCGTCTTTTAAGAATCTGCATGCGTTCTTTGTCTTGACATTCAGGTCGTGATCTTCAGTTGTCAGCTTCATGCCGACTTCCTTTGTCTCGATCACTTTCTGATTCTTACGGGCTTCCTTCTCTCTCTTGGCCTGCTCGAACAAATACTTGCCGTAGTCCATGACCTTGCACACCGGATTGTCCGGATTATTCGCAATCAGTACCAGATCCAGTCCACTTAACTCTGCGGCTTTTCTGGCCTGCTCGATTGGAACGATACCGACCATCGTACCATCTGCATCAATTAATCGAACCTTCTCAAAACTGATTTCGTCGTTGATAGGTTGCCCATTTGTCTGTCTAGCGATAAGAACACACCTCCTTAATACAAAAACGGAGCGAAACTTTCCCGCTTCACTCCGTCAAAACTTACTGAATAATAAGCCACATTCGTGAACCTCTTCATCGGAACTTGAGGTGAGAAGCGGAAACTCCTACTTGCTGTAACTCGTATATAATACCCATATGGATCAGGGTTGTCAAGCACTTTACAGAAACAAATCTGATTTGAGATTATCACTGTGAAATGGCACTTTCAATATGCCCTCACAATAAAAAACTGATCTATTTTCCTCAAATCCACGTAATAGATAAATCAACTATGCTATAATCGCATATATCAAATCAGATGAATAAAGGAAGTGGACGACATGATATCTAAAGAAATAGAGAATAAACTTGCCGGCGGATCTCTGATCCGTAAAATGTTCGATGAAGGAACCCGTCTGAAGAAGATTTACGGAGAAGATAAAGTATTCGATTTTTCCATCGGAAATCCGGATCTAGAGCCACCAAAAGAAGTAAAAGATGCCTTGATCGAGCTTGCTAATGCGGATATTCCGGGCATGCACGGTTATATGGCCAATGCCGGCTATCCGGAAACCAGAAAAGCGATCTGCGATAAGCTCTCTGCCGAAAGCGGGCTTTCTATCGGTATTGAATCGGTCTGCATGACATGCGGTGCTGCTTCCGGCATGAACAATATACTTCGCGCCATCATGGAACCGGATGACGAAATCATTCTTCTCGCGCCTTTTTTCCTTGAATATCTGAATTACATCAGCAATGTTAAAGCTAAACCTGTCATCGTCAACACGGATCCGGACACATTCCTTCCTCTCATGGACGAGATCGAGAAGGCCATTACACCTAAGACCAAGGCGATCATCATCAATTCTCCGAATAATCCGAGCGGAGCGATCTATCCGAAGGAAGTACTGTGTGAACTGAATGCGCTCTTAAAGAAGCAGGATCACGTGATCCACGTGATTTCAGATGAACCATACATCGATCTTGCCTATGACGGCATGAAGGTTCCTTCTTCCCTCGCCTGCTTTGATAACCTGATCGTCTGCTTCTCCTGGAGCAAGTCTCTTTCCCTGCCGGGCGAGCGTATCGGTTACACCTGCGTCAGTCCGAAACATGCCGATTTTGAACTGCTGACCCAGGCACTTGTGCTTTGCAACCGTATTCTCGGCGCCGTCAATGCGCCGGCTCTGATGCAGCGCGTCGTAGCGAAAGCCCTGAACGCCAAAGTTGACGTCCCGAATTATGAAAGAAGAAGAAATCTGCTTTATAACATCATCACGGAAGCCGGCTTCACCTGCACCAAGCCTCAGGGCGCGCTTTATCTGTTCATGAAGACCCCGATTGAGGACAATGCATTCTGCGAAGTCTGCGCAAAATATAATGTTCTGGTGGTTCCGGGATCTGCCTTCAAGCGCGAAGGCTACGTACGTCTTGCTTTCTGTGTTTCCGAGAAGACCATCCTCGGTTCCAAGGACGCATTCGA
>Ga0247611_10008467_pt1 | contig 12663 bp, 4 predicted proteins | sample 177DNAGHGhighgp2_FD_192422 | JGI IMG/M metagenome (GOLD analysis project Ga0247611, IMG submission 192422) | Sheep rumen microbial communities from Palmerston North, Manawatu-Wanganui, New Zealand - 1770 DNA GHGhigh gp2 | ecosystem: Host-associated > Mammals > Digestive system > Stomach > Rumen ... | reverse complement strand
ACTCGTATATCCGCATCACTTATGTATAGCGCTAATCGTTTCTCCTCCATGCTTGGTAACACGAGGACGGATTGAAATCTTAATAGGCCGCTGGGTAACAAGCTTATCGTCGGACTTGTTAGCCCAAAGGAATGCTTCTCCAGAGCCAAGCGAAGCCATCTCTGTTGGGGTAAGCGTTTGCAGGGCGGTAATGGCCTTCTGCACGTGCTTAACCCATGCCGGAGATGAGAACTTGTGCATAATGACGATGGAACTGAGTTCGATGATTTCCGTAGGCAAACTCATCGGGTCTTGACTTGCAATCATCACGGAAACGCCTTTGTGACGCATCTCACGGATAGCGGTCGTAATAGAATCAACAAGTTCCTTATTGTTCATATACTTATGAGCCTCGTCAAAAACAATGAACTTGTTGAATGCTTTGCCACCCACTTGCATAACGCCGGAGAAGATATTGAGCATAACCACAAACAGGCCTAATGCTTCGTCTTTCTCAATAAACTCATCACGCAGGTCAACGATAATCAAGCGACCAGGGCGCAAGTACTGCGAAAGCTTTGTACCATCGTTGATATACTCGTCTGCGAAGTCAAGGCGCTGCGTTGCCAATGCGCGCTGACCGGACGAGAAGTGGTCACTATTATTGACCCCCTTGCGGATGTTCTCCAAGGACATATCATTACGATTGGCCTTCATAATCTGCTTCAACTCCTTGATATACGTGGAGTCATTTCCGGTTGCTCCAAGCAGGAACATCCAGTCTTTCACGCTCAACTCAGAAGAGTCGAAACCAATCGGATGAACTTCAATGCCAGGATATTCCGCAATCCGGTTCTCAACTTGGCTTTCCGGAGCAAGAAGCAATACATCTTTAACGCTGCCTGCTTCTGCTCCATATTCGGCTTTCAACTTGGCAAGTTGACCTGCTTCGTCGTTCGGATATATCATAGAAGTGAACTCCGGAGCATAGTCCATACTATCGCTGTAATGGAAGATGACACCAGCCATCGGTGCAGGTAACTTGTTCACCTTGCTAAACTGCTTGAGTGTCATTTCCATCACACTACCAATAGTGTAACTCTTACCAGCACCTTGAACACCAAACAAACTGATGGTGTTGCACTGGTTGAGGTCGATACCAATAACGCGCTTGTTCGAGAGAACCTTACCTATAACTCCAAATTGAGGAGATGGCTTGTTATCACCGATAATCATCTCAATCTTGGGTTCCTCGTAATTGGGGTCGGCTTCCTCAACCTGCGGTATTTCAGGTGCAGGGTCAGGCTCCGGTTCTTGGGTATGTTCTTCCTCTGACTTATGCTCGTCCTCCGGAATTTGCTCAACCTCCGGTTTTTGCTCCTCTACAGGCTGACTATCGTCTTCCGGTTGAGGTTCTATAATGGGAACTACCTCCTCTGGAGTGTGCTCATCTTCTTTCTTCTCCGACTTAGGCTCAATGACATCCTCCGGCTTATCCTCTGGGAAATCGTCGAACTTCACAGAAGGAATATCCCGCTCGTCCTTCTTAAACGACCTAAGTGTACGAGGTTCGAAGAAGTTGATGAAATCTTGATCGTCCTGATGGTCACGCTCGCTGAGACTTGATGTGTTGAGAGAAGAACTATCATCCAAAATTTCTGTCAAAGCGGGTTTACCCATGGTGTAAATCACCAAGTCGCCAAGATACTCTTTCTTTTGACGAGACTCTTGACTGAAATTGAAGATAACTCCTAGTTGTTTGAAGCGCAGCGTATAACCGTCCTCTAATGTATTGAGGAACTTGGTATAGTCGAGCGCAACATCAGAATCTAACTGCTGGTAACGGGTAGCACGACGAACGTAGAAGTTAAGGAATTGCTTAAATTCGAGTGTCTTCAGCTCACGGTCAAGACGGTCGTTAACCGGCTTAATCTCAAAGTGCTGCTGCATTGCAGAGATAGTATTGAGCACCTGACTCTGTATCTTCTCATGCAATGCTTCAGAATCTGCATCGCCTAAATTCTGACGGCACTTAATTTCTACTACCGTCATCGTGATCTCACGTTTTGCGGAGTCAATCTGAACTACCAAATTGTCGGCTCTCTCCTTTGTCTCGTCATCGGTATCCTCAAAGAGTTCCTTATGGAGGTCTATCGGAATAATGAACGACTCAGCCAACAAACCTTTCTTCATAAGGAAGCGTTTGGTGAGTGTAATACCCAACACTTCGAAAGCCTTGCGCTGCGTAGCATTTACCTGCATGAGGATGGAGCTACTAACAGTACGAACATCCTCCAAAAGAGACCTGAATTTTGCGGGATCGTCGATATTGATGCCGTACGAACTAAAGTGCGGTGCCATCAAACCCTCAATCTCACTAGTCGGACGAGTGGTAAGGAAGGACGAAATGCCCATCGTTTCCTGACTCGGCACATAATCGAGCAAGTAAGGCATTTCTTCACCACTTAAACTTGGCAGATCGTAGAACTCTGGTCCCATGTTCTTGTCGAAGGTAATAACCCAGTCGGACACCTCATGTATGAAAGAAAGCAACATGGCATCGTTCTCACGGATAAGCAAAGTGGTAGCCGGAACGGATTCCTTTTGAGTGGAGGACATTACCTTGCCGGTCATGCGCTGTATGCCTGCAAACAAGCCAACAGCAACATCAGCAAAGCCGGTAACCGAGTTTGCGATGTTCTTCTCCGAGAAATATCTATTCCAAACAAATGACTTACCGATTTCCTTCTCCGTTACCACAGACCTGCACATAACACCGTTAAGGAAGAACGAACGACTTAGTTCGTCCGGGTGTACCAATTCCGTATGTACAGGGAACGGATTGATAAGGAAAGATAGGTGTGCTTGATATTGGTCGTGATGCTTAACAAACTCTTGTACATTATTGCGTGAGAAACGCAGTTTCGGGAAGAGACGGTTGCTTGATGCCTGCGAGAACGCCTCTGCTTCTTCCACAGCAAACGGACTATCCGGATTAACCAAATCTCGCAATGCTTCGCCCGGTTGAATGAGCATATCATCCGCAAATATGCGAATCTCATAATCAAGAGAATAGCCCATCTTCTCCAACAAGAGCAGCGCGATAGCAAAGATGGAAGCGTCGCCTGCATTGAAGAGGTTGATGACGAGTTTCGATGTATATGGGTGTGCCTTCGCATAATTGATGATATGCTTCACTACCATATCCAAGCTAACATCGCTATCTATGCGTGTCTCGCGCGGTACGTTCAAAAGCATAGCCACATACGAAAGCAACTGGCGGTACTCTGACGCAAACAAATCTTCCGCTCTGTGCGAAGGTTGTGCGTAGAATCCCCAACCAAATGTGAGTTCTCCAACATACTGGAACGGCTCTTTGATAGAGCCTTCTGCGAGAATGAACGGAGCAACGTCAAGCGGAAGACCACCCATAAAGAGTTTGTCTAGTTTCTTATACCATGTCTTCTTATATGCTGCGTTCTCAAGCGTCTTCTCCTCCCAGTCGTTAAACAATTCGTAGATATTAACCAACCAAGCCAAACGTAGAGGATGCAAAGGCGTAATCAGTTTGACACGGCAGTAACCACCGTCTGGTGTTTCTGCTAACAACATAACCGTGTCAATGTTTTGAATCTCCAGCGCAATCTCCTCTGATATTACTGTATCTGAGAAGGAGCGGATCCATTCCGAATAGTCGGTAAGATAACGCTTGATTGCGCCAAGATTTGCGGCTACATCGAAAGTGGCGGTAACGCCTGCATGTTCTACGGTGGAATTGCAAATGAGTTCGAAGAGCTCTTTGCGAGACTCTTTCAATGCTTCAGGAATAACAATGCTGGAGTTCAACTCCTTGAAGACAATTGACTGAAGCTTTGAATCCGTTTGATTGGCGCTTGCTTCGGCGTCAATATGTCCTAATTGCTCGCTATGCTTCAGGAAAACCTGCTCCAATGAAAGCAGTTTCTTAGATAACTGTATCTGGAAAGCATAAGCGGGGCCAAAGTCAAAGTAATACTCATTATTGAGTGAGCCTTCTTGCCATTTGGAGCCTTCCTCTCCCAATGAATCGTACTTAAAATCTCCATCCTTAAAGTGAGCCATGTGGAACTGCATGTATCCTTGCAGATAATTGCTCACTTTAGCACGACGACCGGTATCACCACCAGGCTCGTCGATGTTCTCTGAATCGTCTAACGAAACATTCTTGATAGAGAACACTCCCGTCTCATTACTGAAAGCATACGAACCATCGCGACGGAACTTGTCTTTCTTCAAGTTCCCGTCCTGCTTGGAAGCCTCCTGCCAAGCGGCCTCAATGACATCGATTTTGAAAGGATTGTCTTTATCCAGCACCTCATCGTCCTTACCTAAAGCATGAACTGCCAGCATGTAATCGCCATCCTCAATAGTGCCGTACTTCAGTTCAACTGTGATATTGCGACTTTGATTGCGATTGGTGGTCAGTTTAAACTTGCGAACAACTTGCCCTTCAGCAAAGTCATCGCGTGACATGATAACGACTTGGAATGCATCAATACGAGCATCGTCCTTCGGAGCAGGTTCGGAAGAAATCGTCAGTTTAACCTTACCGCATTTCTTCCCCTCAAAGAGATTAACAATATAGTTGCCGTCCTTGTTCTTGTACAGTTCCTTTTGCGGGTCAATTCCCGGAACAATCTCTGCGCGAACGATGACATTCTTTTCTTCATCGTCATCCCCCTCGTCGCGATTGAACGGCCACTTGGAAAGATTAAACTGAGGATATTTCTCATGTATGCGCTGACAAATCACGTACCGATCCACAAGACCGCGCTCATTATTGAAAAAACTAATCAGTTCCTTCTGGAGCGTATTTGGTTTCAATGGCAAGTTCGATACTCTATCCGGTGTAGGAAGCGCATAGTCACAAAGCACACTCGCGCAATGATCATAATTCAGCATGTAGCGGTAGCGCAGATTATTTGCGTCGAGCAAAGCTGCATCTGGTATCATTCCTAACAAGTATAAACCTTCTCCCCAAGCCTCGTCAGCATAAGACTTACTATCTACATAGAGAAGATAGTTCATCACTATATCATTCGGCAGGCGCTTCTCTGCGAATAGAGGCACAAGATTCGACCAAATATGACGATAACTATCGGGTATCTCTTCCTGAAGATTAAGATAGAAAGCATCATGCAAACTTGCCACATTCAGATTCCGGAAGGTGGCGTCACCGTAGGAGTCTTCTGCGGAGGTACGGCTATTCACAGGTATAAGCGCCAAAATTGCCTTACTGGATGCATTTCGCAACTCAATAAGTTTGGTAGCACAGATATAGTCATCCCCTGATAACTCGTCGGACAAGATAAAGACCTGTACATCCGGATTTATTGGACGTAACATACCTATTAATTTCTGCAATTCTTTAAGAGCAAGACCGGTAATCTTCAAGCAGTGTCCGGCTTGGGCTTGCTTGATGTCGTCTTTGTACCTCTCAACGACAAAGTTCAGAAACTTAGCGTAATATAAACCTTTGATGTCTTCCATACTTAGTTGATATTATAACGAGGATGAATTTTCTGTAAAATACATGCATCGCTCAAATCGGTATAGAAACCAATCTGACGAAGCTTATTCTTCAATGCGTCCATATTGCTTGCAAATGCGGCATTGAGTTCCACGTCCGCGTCTGCAAAACGCACATCATTGATACCATTGATAACTAGACCATAGCGCGAACGGATCTTCTCTACAAGTTCTTCGATGGAGAGTGAGCGCGTTGCAAATGTACCGTCCGCTTGCGGATCCAGGACAAGGATTTGTACTAAGGTTTCTAATAACTTGGAGCCAATAGCACCACGACGAGGATTGCGACGCGAACGACCATCTGCAAGCAGCATAGAACTTGTGTTCTTCATCGAACAGGCATCCACATAGCGTGTCAAGAACTTCAACTGTGAATTACCTAAGTTCGACTTTTCAAGCAGATAGAGGTATTTGTCAAAGTAATCCTCGTTGTCAAAGTACTGCATCATCTCGTCAAACTCCTCAATGTTATCCATATAAGAGTTGCGGATGTCACTATAACGGGACTCATAGAAGCCGTCGCTCTTATTGATACCATCCTTGATGGCTGCCAATGTAGAGTCAGTGCTACAGTCCTTACCTGCATTAGACAGACGCTGTTGAATGATGTTGAATATGTACGTAGAGCGTACGTATTCACGATAATTGTTGGTAAGACGCTCCAAGTCCTTTACTGCATAGGGGGCGAGCGGACTGGAAAGATTGTCTGACAAGTCAACAATCATCGACCAATCGTCCTCTACATCGCGAGTACCAGCTTCTACGCACTTCGGCAACATATAAATAAGTTTCAAAGTGTACAAAGCCAAGTGGAAACCACAAAGGATACGCAGGTATTCAATGAAAACGGTACGAGGAAGATGGTTCTGATATACCAACAGGCGACGAATATCATCATTAAACAACTCTGCCTGCTTCGTTAAGAACGGAGTAGTTTTGTCGAAGATGGTATTGAGTGCCCGCTTCTCCGTCAGCTTCTGTGTAAGCAGGAGAACACCAGCAGTATCAACGTCCATTTTGGCATTGTTGACAATGCTGTTGGTGTTGGTGTCCCAGCCTTGACAAAGATATGTCTTCAAACCTTGAAGCACTTCCGGACAACTCTTCAGCATGATGTACAATTGGTCTGCCGAATTATAGTCGCGGCAGAACTTGCGGTTTTGGACACGGAAACTCATCAAGTGCATAGGACGCAGTGACGCGACCTTTTCTTTGACCACATTCCCGCGGAAAATCATATCGACGAGATTACTGCGCAGCCAGTCTTCAACTGCCTCCGGATTATCCTTTGCTCCAACAATCAAGCCCTTGTCTTCAAGGATGTTGGCAAACTCCTTGAGTGATGCCATGGTGTGCTCCTTCTTGTAGCCAAGCGTAATCGGAGCACCGTTGGCAAAAATTTGCATATAGAGGTTGGTAAGCACACGATCCAAATTGATGGCCTTCGTATCGGAAGCCAGCAGGTTTTGGTTACGGAAAACCACCTCACCTTTTCTGAGTTTGATTATCATACGGCATCAGGATTAAATGGTTCAATGTAAATCTTCTTGTCGTCAGAGAGCCGGATGATAGAGAACTTCTTATCGTTCTTGGTGACAAGAATCTCGTTATACGTTTTGCTCTCCAGCATGTTCTTAAATATCTGCAACTCGACGAAACGCCCTCGCAGGTCATTAACAGAAGGACTAAAACCAGAGCGAATATACTGCAACATTTCAAACAAGTCGAGCGAAATGGTGAGACGGATAAACTTATCCACTTTGTGACGGAACACAAAGTTCTCGCTCTCGTACTCTATGTACTTGGTAAGGTGTTCGGTATTGTTAACAAACAATTCGAATTCATCCAGCGAGAAGCGACGGTAACTCTTGGAAAGAGGGTCTTTCACATGGCTACCGGCCAAGAGCAGATAACCATTCATCAAACGGAGGTTATCACATCCCTCACTTGCTGAAATAGCAATTGCCAGAGCACGTTTTGTGTTCTGCAGCTGCTCCTCATCTTTGGAACGTAACTGTTCCGCAAAATCTGCAATATAGCGATACGGCAAGCGGCGCTTATAGTCGAATTTCCCTTCAAAGTACTGATGACGTATGAAGGATTGATGCCTTGCCGTTACAAGTTCGCGTTTATCTGCGACATCCCATCCCGGAACAATCTCGTGAATGGCGTTGAAACTATCTAAGATGTTTTGGGTGCGTTCCGTGAAAATCAAGTAGTTCTCCGGCTTTTTGCGCGTGTAGTACAAATCGCGATCGTACGCAGGTAGCGCAACGCGAGCTATATCCGTTTCACGAAGCAGGCGCACAAGACGGTCATTGGAATCGAGACTTGGCAGCGGGAAATACTTCTTGACAAAGTATGCCGGCGATGTGATATTGAAATAATAGTACTGCCAATAATAATCCTCCAGTTGCTCCGTCTGAACGTACGTAACTAATTGACGAACTTGCTCGCACGAATAATCGCGCGTAAGCATGAAGGCTATAAATGAGCGCAAATCACGCATGGTGATATGCAACTCACGTTTATACACAACGGAGCGCAATAGCCATTCGAGACGAGTGATAACCTCATCCGCGGTGTTGGTATCTTGGAACGTTTCTACGTTGTAGTGAATAAAGCAACGGTCGGCTATCGGACAGCCTTGGCATTTGCTCCACATAGCTGGATTGGTAAGCTGCTTTATTTGCTGCGAAAGTAAACTCTTTCCTTCCTCATTACGAGCGGTAACTGAACGTAGATTAAGGTTGATAACCATCAATCCCGGAAGAAGCTCTGTGTGTCCTTCCTGATAGAAATAATCTTCGATGTTATCGCTCAATGCCTTCAAGCCCGGTTGCGTGTGAAGAAAGTCCACCAAACGACCTTCATTTATGGCTATGATACGTCCTTCCCCTACCTGACTATAGTCTTTCTTGTTATAGAAAGGCATGAAGAATTGGGAAAGAACAGCATCGTTCGCCATACCTTCCTCATCCTGTGAGCCATCGTAATTGCTCTGGAAAGGTATGTCTCCCAATTTGAAGGATGCGCCATTATAACTGGTAAAGTACTTCTTGTCCCTACCAACTTTCTCGACCTGCTTGATAAACGCAGTTTTACCGTCACCGGCATTACCCGTGATAATAATCAAGCGGTATTGCCCTTTCTTAATGTCTGGCAAGAGTTGTGTATCCAACTTGGTCTTCGTATAAGTAAGAACGTCAAAGGCAGTACCTTTTCCGTAATTGACACGTGTTCCTCCATTACCATGAATACTCTGGCTGTACAAGGAATTGATATAGTCCACTACGTCAATAGTGGTCTGCTCACCCTCGGAAATCTTGATTACCTCTGCACCCGTCTTTTTGAGCATTCCATCTTCGCCAATAGCTTCCAATGCTTGGAGCATTTCCTTGGCAGAAGTGAAGCGTTTGTGACGGTCAGTAATGATAGATTTCATGACAAAGTTTGCAAACTCCTCCGAAATCTTCGGAACATACGTGCGAATGTCTTCCGGCGCAACATGCACCTTAGGACAAGGATTAGCGCCTGACCACGGATATATATGCGCTAACAGCTCATAAAGTGTCACACCGAGCGAGAAAGTATCAGCAGAGCTATCCCACTGAACTTTCGAGCCGGTAACAAGGAGGTCCGGCGCTACATAAGGACGTGTGCCAACCCAGCCGCTCTCATCGCTTGATGATGAGATGTTGAAATCAATCAAAACATAGCGCTGACGGTTATCCCAAACGATGTTGTTCGGCTTGATGTCGCGGTGATAAACAGGCGGAACCTTATCTTGGAGATATACAAGCGCAGAAAGAATCTGCTTCATCATCTTGTAAATCTCATTGAGAGGCAGACGAAGGTCGCCCTTCGTATAATCGCTAAGGTTCTCGCCCTTGAGCAACTCCATCAGCGTATAGAAGAAGCCCTGCTTGGAAACATCGTTATACACGAATTTAACAATGTTCGGGTGCTGAATACCCTCAAGCGCCTTAAATTCGTTGTAGGTTTCGTTAACAGATGCGTCACGGTCGAACAACTTTACTGCGTAGTACTTGTTTTGGATGGTGTGCAATGCTTTGAACACACGACCAAAACCACCTTTACCCAATTCTTCGTAAAGAGTAAGAACTGAGGTAATCTGATCGCCCGGCTTCAAATCTTTCACATTGATGTGGGAAGATGTAGAAGCAGTAGATGCCGGTACTGACGCAGGATGATCCGTAGCATTGAGTTTATCTGTCAAGAAACTGATAACCTCATCAGCAGACTGCCAACGCTTATCAGGGTCAATAACGATTGTATTCTTCACAAACTCATCAACCCATTCCGGTAGATCCTTTATGAGATGCGACGGAAGTATATCATCAGGAAGAGTTCCCAGTGAGCGGAATGAAAGCGTGTTCTCGAACGGTAACTTGTCCGTCATGAGTTTGTAGAAGATTACACCCAACGAGTAGATGTCGCTCGCTGCGCACACATCCATATCCTCAAACTCCGGCGGTGTGTATGGTGATTCGTTCTCAGGGGTGAGCATGGAAGCAACCGTAAAGTGCTTCTCTTGGTGAGCAACATACCAGGAGTGATTGAAGTTGGCCAGTGCTGCGCTACCTCCGCTCACTATATAGATATTCTCCGGTGCTACTGCACGGTGGAATACCCCTTTGCTGTGAGCCTCTTTGAGCGCATTGGCAACATCAAGGATAATCTGAATCTTCTGGCGCTGCGTAAACGTCTTGACGCGCATTTCGGCGTAAAGCGTACGGTCATCCATATACTCAATGACCTCGTAGAACTTCGTGCGAGTATCATTGATTTGGCAATGGCACGGAATAATGTTCGGGCAAAAACTAAGTTGCTCTTGTGCGTGTTTCGCATTCTCGGCACGAAGACGCACAGCCTCTAATTCTTCAGCTGATTTCTCTGCAAAGTCAAGCGGGTATTCACGGACCTTGTATTTCTTATCAACAAATGACTTTGGCTCACAAAGATATTCCGTGTAGAAATCTGTCTGCTGAAGAGTTTCCAAAATCTTATAATCGAGGACTTCGGTTTTCTCTTTATGTGAGCGACCATTAGACTCACCCGCTAAAAAATCCGCAATGTCCTGCATGTATGCTTTTATCAGATCCGGTGCACGATTGGTGAGAGAAGCATCCTGAATGAACTCAGCCAAATCGCCGTTTAACAAAGTGTAGGTAGAGGCAAAGCAATCGCATTGCGGGTCAAGACCATACTTTGTTTGCTGTGGATTACTTAAACTAATGGCTGTATATACAGATGCTAGCCAAGCTGCATTTTTTGCACGCAAACGAGCGCCAAGAATCTTACTCTTTAGAGCTGCGCTCTTGTGCGGGTTCTTGCGTTCTGCGCCATTGACAAACCAAACGTCATCGTCGCCTTCCAAATGACCACCCCAATCTTTATTCTCAATGTGGTAGATGGCATGAGGCGCAATGACGATACAATCGTATTCCCAGAACTTCACAATGCCTTGTGGAGTTTTACTGGAATACTCTCCATTAGTGATAACCAAATAATCATCCGGAAGATTTTCCTTTAGATACTTGATGAGACGTTTTTCGCCCTCATTTGGTTCGTCACTAAAATGTGGTTTTATTATTTGTGCCATATCTATATAATTTACCTAGACCATGAATCCATTTCATTCTCAACTAAAGAAATCGCTTCCGAGTCCTTTTGATTGGCTATATCATTGAATACTGCAAACTCGTCAATCAAATCTGTTATCTCTTTCCTTGCATTATCTGGAAGAAGAGGTAAATCCATTTCTCCAACAAAATCCTCTCCTAATGTAATAATAACAGAGCCATATGCCGAATTTTTTATTTTCCGCTGACCTTGACAAGTATTTAGGTAAGCAAATACATATTCAGGAGAAATTTTTGTGTCATCTATCCTCAATCGAAGCGCATGCTCTGAAACTGTTACATTACTCAGACCTTCTGAAACATATATACAATTCCCAACGGTACCAGAACGAGAAATTAGTATGTCTTTAGACTGCACTTTAAGAGAATTTAAGGCGGGAGTCTTATAACTAATTTGGTAACACCATTTCGTCGGATTAAAGAGCATCATATCTGACGATGACAAAAATGGAAGACCTTTAGAAACATAGTACCGTTTTCCTCGATTCCCGACGTAAATCTGCTTAGCAAAATAGCGAATAGTCTTAGATGGCAAATCTAAATTATCCTTTTTACGTAACTGCACTTCCGCTTGATACTGTGCGTCTAATCGATTATGCCATGCAAAAATTTGTTTACTATTAACTACATTAACATTAACAGCTTCTCTTGAAGATAAATATGCTTGAAATAACTCAATCGCTTGATGTCTTTTAGCATCTGCCATCTCACGCATGCGAGATGACTCTCGCACAAGGGCATCAACCTTATCTTGTAAAGAATTACAAAATTCCGGAAGGCAAATAGCGCCAACAAAGTCTGGCTCTATATGTTGAATAACTGCACCAAAAGCACCTTGAGTCAACAGAGGATTTCCATATTTTGATGCTAAGAAAGCATATAGAATGCCTCCCTTCATCCGACCATTTGGTACAACGCGAATTATATCCTCAGAACCATACTTACCATCAAACATTTTATTCGACCATGCTACTTGCCCTACGGTGCCAGAGCGAGTTATCAATATCCAGCCCTCCTTAATGGTCATTTCTTCAATAGCTGGAGTGTATTTCTTCGAAACTAATTTTGTATTATCGAAATTCCCCAATAAAATGCTTGCTCCAGTCAAAAAAGGAATAGCATAATCAGGATTAGAGACATATGTGCGTGAAGCACGTGTGCCGTAGAAAATACGCGAAGTCAATTCAGAAACAGAAACAACAGGATATCGTGTTTGTTTTTGAATCATTCTCCGAATAGAGACTGCAGAACTAAGATGAAATGCAGCATCAAACCTCTGTTCTGACTTCTTTAGGTCAGATGTTTTAATCGAATTGATAATCATTTTTGCTGACCTAAAAATATATGATACGATTCGCATACAGAAGAAAGATCATCGTCTAACTTCTTTACCCTTACTTTTCTAGATTTTACCACTTCTCGACCATCTTCAAGGTATGCCATCCATTCC
>Ga0247611_10008465_pt1 | contig 12664 bp, 14 predicted proteins | sample 177DNAGHGhighgp2_FD_192422 | JGI IMG/M metagenome (GOLD analysis project Ga0247611, IMG submission 192422) | Sheep rumen microbial communities from Palmerston North, Manawatu-Wanganui, New Zealand - 1770 DNA GHGhigh gp2 | ecosystem: Host-associated > Mammals > Digestive system > Stomach > Rumen... | reverse complement strand
TGCCAGTTTTAACTATGAACTTATAGGCTACGCTCCGGCTGACTTGGTTAAGGTTCAAATTCTGATTAACGAAGAACCGGTAGATGCCCTTTCTTTTCTTTGTAATCGTACGGAAGCCGAAGCTCGCGGTCGCCAAATTTGCGAACGATTAAAAGATTTAATTCCGAGGCATTTGTTCAAAATTCCACTACAAGCTGCCATTGGCGGACGTATTGTGGCACGCGAAACCATTGCTCCTATGCGTAAAGACGTAACAGCTAAATGTTACGGCGGTGATGTAACTCGCAAACGTAAACTGCTTGATAATCAGAAAAAAGGTAAACAACGTATGCGCCAGTTCGGTAAGGTTGAAGTTCCTCAATCGGCCTTTATTGAAGCTTTGCGCATCGGTGATAAATAAAAAAATCCTTTGCTTCTTGCATATATAATGTCAACTCACAAAAGTGAAATAAACCATCACTTTTTGTCGCAAGTATTTTATAGAAGATATACGCTTTTCTACTGGGCAGAGTTTGAAAAAAATTGATTATGTTTATATTACCGCCCACCTTTTTTACGGGAGTTAAAATGTGGGTTAAACATTTTTTTCGGCGCGTATGGTTTTGATTTTTTAAGATGTTTTTTACGATAATTTATTTCTGTTTGATTACTGTCGAGTATAGTCGGTACTTCTTTGGGAAAAACATCTTCCGGCTTAATTTTTTTTATAATATACACCGGTGGCTCTTTTTCAAGCAAAGTAAACCCTCTCAATTTTTCTTTATCCTCTTCACTTAGTTTTTCGTATTTTTCCTGTTTTATATAGGTTGTCAATTCAACACCTTTGACTTCCTGAAGCAGCTGCAAATACTCCCCAGGAAAGGTAAAAATTTTATCGTACGAAAAATATATCCGAGCGATTTTACCGTTTTGCATTATTTTTTATCCTTTTTAATTTTGGCTTGTTTCTCACGACGCAAATTATCAAAATAATCTATACGTTTTTTTATTTCGCGCTCGAAACCACGTTCTACCGGCAAATAAAATTTTTGCCTAGCCATACCGTCAGGAAAATAATTTTGCCCCGAAAAACCGTCTTCCAAATCTTGGTCATAAATATAACCTTCGCTATACCCCAAATTTTTCATCAATTTAGTCGGAGCATTCAAAATATGTTTCGGTGGCATTAATGAGCCTGTTTTTTTAGCAGCATCAAATGCCTTATGCATAGCTTTATAAACTCCTGCTGATTTTGGTGCCGTGGCTAAATATGCCGTTAACTGCATAACAGCCAATTCGCCTTCCGGCGAGCCAAGACGCTCATAAGTCTCAATACAAGCTATTGCCTGATTTACCGCGTTAGGATCTGCAAGCGATACATCTTCAATAGCAAACCTCAATAACCGACGTAAAACATAGCGTGCATCTTCTCCGGCTACCAACATCCGTGCCACCCAATAAAGTGCCGCATCAACATCGGAACCTCGCAACGATTTATGCACCGCCGAAATCAAATTATAATGCCCGTCGCGTCCTTTATCATAAATAGGTGCTCGCGACTGAATAATATGAATAATCTGTTCTTTGTTGAAAATTTCGCCTTGTTGCGCATATGACCATATATTTTCGGCAATATTCAGCATATAACGACCGTCACCATCGGCAATTTCTTTGATAAACTCACGCGCTTCTTCATCTATCGGCAGCTTTTCGCCCTCTTCTTTTTCGGCACGTTGCAGTAACTCCTCAAAATCATTGGCATTCAAGCGATTCAGTACAAAAACCTGACACCGCGATAAAAGAGCCGAATTAAGTTCAAATGACGGATTTTCCGTTGTTGCACCCACTAAAATAACCGTACCGTCTTCAACATAAGGCAAAAACCCGTCTTGTTGCGACTTATTAAAACGATGAATTTCATCCACGAAAAGTAACGTTCCTTTACCTTGATTAGCACGCCTTTCCTTAGCAAATTGAAATACTCTTTTCAAATCGGCAACACCGGAAAAAACCGCAGATATTTGTTCAAAATAAAGATTAGTATATTCAGCAATCAAGCGAGCTATTGTTGTTTTTCCGCAACCGGGAGGTCCCCATAAAATAAATGAAGTAATTTTGCCGGACTTTATCATTCTCCCTAACGGAGCATCTTCTCCCACCAAATGATCTTGCCCGACAACCTCTTCCAATTTGGTCGGGCGAAGCCTATCGGCAAGCGGACGTTTTACATTGCTCGAAAATAAGGTGCTATCCATTAATCATCTGTCCCGACTGTTATTCTTTATTTGCATTTTTGCTTCATTAATTTTTTCTTTGATTTGTTCCCTGTCAGCTTCTTGCTGTTCAAGTTGTTTTTCTTCCATACGCTTTTCTAATACTTCATGTTTATATTGTTCAATAGATTTGCGCAGCTCATCCACATCATTTTCTTTTTGTTTGTCATTATCACTTTTCTGCGGCTGATTTTTTTCATCATCTTTATCGTCTTTGTCTTTTTTACTAAAAGACTTGATAATTTCTTCTCCGGATTTAAATATTTTTTTCATATCCGTACCGGAGCGAGTAGCGTCCCAATCAAAGCTGCCGCGAGAATCGAATAAATCGCCAAAATCAATACCATTAAATTTATTCTTACCCTTTTTCTTTTTCGGAGCTAAAATCTTCGCAAGTTCATCGGGTGTAGGCATATGACCTATAGCTTGGGCAATTTGCTCAGGAGAAATAATACATTCACTCAAATCCAGCTCAAAAATATTCACTCCCGTTAAATCACATCCTCGTAAATCTACTCCGCGAAGATTTACTTGCCGTAAATCTATCTGTTTTAAATCTAACAAAGTTAAATTCAAACGGCTTAAATTAAGTTTATGCGGATAATATTTAGCTAAATATTCGACCAACTCTTGTAATTCGGCAACCGTGAGTTGGTCCAAATCGGCATCAAGCAAAATTGCATCTTGAATATCAGCATTTATCAGTTTTACATTATTTAATTTTGCGCCGGCAAAATTCACCCCTATTAACTTAGCACCGGCAAAAATTGCATCTGTCAAATCAGCACCGCTCAAATCAGCACCGCTTAAATCCGTACCGGTAAAATTAACATTGCGCAAATTAGCATTCGTTAGATTAACTTCTTGCATATTGCTCCCGCTAAAATCGGCATTGGCAAAGTTTTCTCCGGTAAAATTTCCCCCTTGCAATACCTTGCCGCTGAATATAATATCCTGCGTCAACGAACCGCCGGTAGGAACTTTATCATATTTATCTATTTGTTCGGAAATTGCTTGCCACGATTGACTGCGAGCCAACACCTCATCAGTGTTCTCTTTTTTGGCAGAAAACTCCTCTTTAAATTTTTGGTGTTTTTTTCCGAACTCGGTCATGCTTCGTCCTTTTACGCAAACAATGCCTTATTGTAGCTTAATTTTTTTTAATTTACAATTAATTTTTGTAATGGAAGCAAAATTTTTAATCTTTAGTTTTGATAAACCTTTGTTCAGCTTATATTCGCCTGATTACTGGTTATGTTTTCAGTGTTGGTTGTTGCAACAACATGTTTTAATTTCTAATAACATTAAAGGAGAAAATAAAATGAAATCTACACAAAAGATGTCAGCAAAGTCCTCAGAAAGTTCAAGCAGCAAGGGTTGTGATTGCCGCGGAGCATCTGCAAAAGAGGAAGAAGGACGTTCAAGCAGCAAAAAATCTGCCTCTAAAAAATAAGGAGAATGCTGATGAAAAGCATCCATTCTTGCGGCAGTAACCGTGCTCTTGCCAATGAATCGAGCACACACAATCGTCACAGCGATTTTGCCTCGCTTATCAATTATTTTTGGAATTATCCTGATTTGCCAAGCAACAGTGAGAACACTGTTTCGGCAATGGAATGGGAACCTAAAATGCAAATTACGGAAACTAAAGATGCCGTAAATATCACGGCTGAATTGCCGGGAATAAGTGAAGATGACTTGGATTTGCAAATATCTTCCGATGGCTATTTGTCGCTTAGCGGTGAAAAGAAGGACACAAGTGAACGACAAGAAAAAAATGCCTATTTTTCCGAAATTTCCTACGGCGCATTTAAACGAACCATTCCTTTACCTTGGGATTTGGATTATGAAAGAGTGAACGCTGAATTTGATAACGGCATTTTAACTGTTTCAATACCCAAATCACAAAACGAAAAACAAAAATTTAAGAAGATTTCCGTAAGTCGACATCAGCAGGAAAAGCACGAAAAACCAATCGGTTCGCCTCAGAATTAAATTTTTGTTTTAACTCCGTCCCGAATGTTTTTTTTACGTTCGGGATTTATTTTAAATTTTTCCTCTGCCAATACGCCATTTTTACCATTACATTGCAAAAAGCTCTGTAACTAAATGATTTCGAAAAATCCCTTATACTTCAACATTAAACAAGTCAAAAATAGTCATCTTGATATATTAATTTTTGGCTTGCTTTTTTGTCAATTTTATGTTAATGTTTTATAAAATGTAATATTTCTGTTTTTGGAAAGTATAAAAAATGGCTGAAAAAACATCCGAATATGCGGTTTTCAAGACAAAAGGCAATAGACTGTTGGTTTTCAAACTAAACGGTTTAAGTAAACTTTCCCTCGACCTCAAAGAAGAAAACGTACAAAGAATTTTGGATAAATATATTTATTCCGACATTTTCAATAAAAAGCCCCCTTACAATCTTGATACCCACAAATTGCAAGACAACATTCTATCTATTGCTAATGATAAATTCTTAACCACTCTATTCGAGGATTTGGATGTTCATAAAACAAATATTCTTAACGAGCAAATACGCTCCTTTTCATACAAAAAACAGCCGGATAAATTCAGAAATTATTTAAATCAACCTTACAAGCATCCTTTAATATTAGGAGATTTAAATTTTCAAATCAAAGATGAAGATATTCCCAATGATGTCAAGAATTTGGGATGCACTCTGGAACCGGAAGACAGATTTTGGAAAGCAGTATGGAATGAAAAGGAAGAAAAATACGAGTACTTTTTAAGAAACAATAAAGGTGTTTACGAAAAACAACCTTTTGACAGAACGCGTGCTATGTGCATTGATAAATCAATTATCGTAATGCGCAACCACTTTGAATTTGAACCGGAAATAAGTGAAGCGCGTCGTAACGAAATAATCAATGACTATAAAAACGGCAAAATGCCGACAGATAAAAAAGAAAAAGCTTTTCTTGATATATACAAAAACGAAAAAAACAATAATGATAAACTAAAAGAAATTATCTATCATGAATATAAGCATATCAAAAACAGTATGTTTTTTGAAACAGTGTATTTAAATAGAGAAAACAAACAGTTATCGCTAAATGACTTATACCGTATCTGCATAGAAGATGAGCGTAGCAGCTACCTGTCATCTACCATAAACAAAGTCAATGAATATCTCAAATGCGGAGTAAGAGAAAACAAATGGGATGACATAGAATGCTTCAACACGGACCAAGATATAAAAATATACGAAATCTTAAAAAATAAAACCAATGAAGAGCGCAAAGAATTTTTAAAAAATCCAAAGAATTATATCAACTTTACCTTGGAATATTTCACCACAGAATTACAGAATTTATATGATATAAACCAAATATCCAAACACGAAGAAAACGGCAAAGAAATTAAAGGCACCATGATTGATGCTCTGCTTGCAACAGCAGCAAATTTACCGGTTGATGAAGGTGATATCAGTGAAACATTTAAGAACTTGCAAAAATTATATTATCATTTCGCTTTTTATAATCCGGATACAGACATGTTTGAGCAAAGATTCGCCAGCAACTACATAAACGAAGAAAATGAGGTAAAGCTAACCGCTTATGCTCAAAATAAAATTATCCCGGATGCTCAGAAAGAATTTCAAAACCGTAAAGATAATTATGAAAAAGTTCAAAACACGGAAATTGATGAACTAATAAAAATCGGACGCAGAGTCATGCGTAGCGGAAAGGTAGAGTCTGTAAATGCCAATAACTTATTTATAGAGAGCTATGATGCCGATGAAATAAGCCTTTATACCAATGAAAACAATGCCGGTTGGAGCAATAATTTTGAACAATACTATAAACAATTGGAAAATTACCAAAAAATTACCAAAAATAATGAAGAATATAAATTCAAGTTGGGTGAAGATATTGTTTGTTACACGAGCGATAATACATTGCAAGTCAGTGAAAACAGCCAGTATAAAACTTACTTGGCCATTCTTAACGAACCAAGTAATAAGGGAACGACCATTAATTTCATGAATAATCTGACAAAGGAACAATCGTTAATGCTCTACGCGGCCTGTTTATCATGCGGACGCAAAATGAAAGGTAACCTTCCGCAAAATCTTGACGGACTTGAAAACCTTCATAATATTCCAACGGATATCATACAAAAAATGAAAAATGAACTTCCTTCCCTCACGAGCAGAAAACAAACAAATACCGGTGATTCTCGTTCTTTTGGTAGAATATAATTTTCATTTGAATTTTACGCGGATATAAAGCATCATACCCTTAATATTTACGATCAATTATATACTGCGCCAAAGCATGCAAATTTTGAGCCTTATCACCAAACGGCAAAATTTCTCTCTTTGCTTCTTCTATTAAGTCCGCCGCAATTTTTCTTGCCTTTTCTATTCCATAATAAGAAACATAAGTAAACTTGCTTTGCTCATCATCTTTATGCAGTGTTTTACCGACTAATTTTTGATCTCCTTCTCGGTCCAAAATATCATCGGCTATTTGAAAAGCCTGCCCGATTTTGCGTGAATAATTAATCAATCGTTGTCTTAAATCAAGCGGTGCTTGTCCCAATACAGCTCCGGATTCGCAAGCATACCTGAGCAAACGTCCCGTTTTCATTTCCTCCAAACGAGCTATTACGTTTTCATCTTCTTCTTTATCACCATTAGATTTAGCGTACAAATCAAGCGTTTGACCGGCCACCATACCACCAAAAGCACCGGCCGCCGATGACAACAATTGCAGCAGTGTTAAGCGAATTTCCGGACGAATTTCCAAAGCATTCGCCAAAAACTCAAAAGCATAAGCCTGCAGCCCATCGCCGGCCAAAATAGCGGTAGCCTCATCATATTGTTTGTGACATGTAGGCTTGCCGCGGCGTAAATCATCATTATCCATTGCCGGCAAATCATCGTGAATAAGTGAATACGAATGTAGCATTTCTAAAGAAGCTGCCACAGGAAATGCTGTTTTTTCTTCCATCCCGAACAGCCCTGCACACTCACATACCAAATAAGGACGAAGACGTTTTCCTCCGTTCATAACAGAATATTTCATCGCCTCAATCACACGCTTTTCATCACCTTGCGGTAAAGGAAAACACTGTTGCAAGTAATCATTAAATCTATCGCTGAAATGCTTTAATATCGTAACAATATCAACCATTTTTCTACTCTTCTATTTTATCTAATGGTTCGGTTGTAACCACTCCGTCTGCCGCTATATTTATCTTTTCCACTTTGAGCTGTGCAGCACGTAATTTATCTTCGCAAAACTTCTTCAAAGTTGTCGCTTTTTCATAAATTTCCACAGCATCATCAAGTTTAATTTTTCCGCTTTCCAGCTCACGTACAATATTTTCGAGCTGTGAAAGCGCATCTTCAAAAGATAGTTTACTCAAATCTAATTGCTTCATTTTTCTCTCCTTGAACAACAGCATAAGCATTTACCGCCGATTCGCAACGAAATTTTTGAACTTATTAAACTATTTATCGGTAATTTTTACGCTTTCGTATAATGTTTAACCCATGTAAAAAATGTTATATTAAATAGTGTCTATGATGTTTTTTCATAGTTTTATTCCTGATACTTGTTGAGCCTGCAAGCTTGTCGGTTTGCAGGTCTTGACGTTATGAAAAATATGTTGTATATTGCCCTTTGATAGATACAAGCAGAGGATTTTGTATGGCAAAAACAACATGGAAAGCAGGAACTATGTTGGCACCGGTACCTCCGGCGCTTATTTCGTGCGGTACTATCGAAAAACCAAATGTCATGACTGCCGCCTGGACGGGAATAATCTGCACCGAACCGACGTTGGTTTATGTTTCAATCCGCCCAACCAGATATAGTCATGAAATCATTAAAAAAAGCGGAGAATTTGTCATTAATATTCCTACCCAAAAGTTAGCCCGTGCCATTGATTTGTGCGGTGTTAAAAGCGGACGCAATATTGATAAATTCAAACTTGCAAAAATTACCGCTTTGCCATGTTCAACTATTTCTGCACCGCAAATACAAGAGTCCCCTGTGTCACTTGAATGTAAAGTTCGTGAAATTAAGTCATTCGGTTCACACGATATGTTCTTGGCTGAGGTTATGGCTGTTGATATTGACGATTCGCTCATTGATAAAAATGGTGCTCTGAACATGGAAAAAGCCGGATTATTGACTTATGCTCACGGTTTTTATTACAGCTTAGGTAAAAAAATAGGCAAATTCGGATGGTCAGTTGAAAAAAAATCAACCAAACGCAAGCGTATTGCCGCAAAAAGGACAAAGTAATGGAAAACACTAAGCTCAAAATAAAAATCGATTACAAAAACACCAAGATTTTCAGCGAATTTAATGCAGAAAATCCTCGTTTTCCTCTGTTGCTTTCTGTACCGCATAGCGGACAAGTTTTCCCTGATGATTTTATAAAAAGCGTACGTAGCGATATCCCTACTTTACGCCGTAACGAAGATATTTTTGTAGATAAATTACTGCAAAAAACCATCGATGCACAAATACCTTTTATAAAAATGGAATTGGCTCGCGCTTTTGTAGACTTAAACCGCGATAAATTAGAACTTGATCCGTCAATGTATTATAATTATCCGCAAAACAGAGAGCTTATGTTTGATAAACATTGCCGTGCCGGTCTTGGAGTAATCCACCGCATAAATTATAAAAGGGAAAATATCTACAAAGGTCTGCTTGATTATAATGAAGTACAAGAAAGGTTGAAAAACGTTTACGACGTATACCATAAACGCCTGCAACAAATTATTTATTCCATCTTGAAAAAATTCGGATTTTGCTTGGTTTTAGATTGTCATTCCATGCCGTCGAAAATTTGCTCGATTATAGATGATAGATCAGGTATTGATATCTGCCTCGGCAACCTGTTTTCGCAAAGTTGTCCGCAAGAAATAAGTGACTTTTTAGCCGGACAATTTTGGGATAAAAATTACAATGTTGATTTTAATTGCCCGTATTCCGGAGCATTTATCACTTTTAACTATTGTCAGCCCCGCCGCAAAATGTATACCTTGCAGCTTGAAATTAACCGAGCTCTTTACGCAAATGAAGATAATTTAATACCGAATGAAAATTTTTCATCTATGGCAGATGATGTAAGCAACGCTGTCATAGAATTAGCTAATCACTTATTACGAATAAATATTTAATTTAACAAACTCTTCTTTTTATTTTTTTCTTTACAAAAGGCAAAAGTAATATTATACGTAAAACCGTGCAAGAATATGCTTGATGTTTTTTATTTACACCTTTCATATTCCGGCAGATATTTTTTTATAAAACCAAAATAAAGCCGTCCGTTTTAGCAGCGGGCGGTTTATTTATTTCTGTTTCTTCTCAATAAAATATATATGGCTCCGGCACCACCCAATCGCTCTGAGGGATGCTTATAATTCAAAATCATCGCTCTCAATCTTGGAGCATTTAACCATTGCGGCACCGCTTTTTTTAACACGCCTTTATCGGCAAAAACATCTTCATCGGCATGAACTCTCAAACCCTTTCCGGTTATAATTATAACACATCTGTTACCTTTTGCATAGCAACGTGGAATAAAATCATCAACTGCTGCAAAAGCCATATCTTCTGTTTTACCATGCAAATCCAAAACATCTTCTACCGCAAATTCTTCCCGTTTAAATTTTCGTAGAGTTTTTTTATCAATATCCCGCGGCTTAATATCATCCAGCGACTTAGAATAAGTTGAAAAATCTTGCTCTATCGCAAAAAAACGATGCTCAGACAACCTTACTTTTGGTATTTTTACATGTAAAATATCTTCTTCAAATTTAATAGGCTTTACATCACACACAACCGTCCGCCAAAAATCTTTATCATCCTTGTCCGGTAGCATTATTAATCAACCTTTATTACCGTATTTTTAGGTGCCAAAATATAATATTTACCAACGGAATTCATTCGTCCGGCATGATATAGAGCTTTTTCTCCATGTCCCCAAAAATAATCACCTCGAACCACACCCTTTATTGCACTTCCTATATCTTGAGCAAAAACAATTTTGCGGATTGCCCCTCCATCAGGATTATATGTATCAAGCCACATCATTGCACCCAACGGAATGTACTTATTATCAACAGCCAAACTTCTTCCTGCTGTTAAGGAAATTCCCAAAGCTCCTACCGGTCCGTCCGTATCGGTAATGCGCTGAAAAATAAAACGCTCATTTTCTGCCATCAAATCTTTGGCTGATTGAGGATTATTTCTTAACCACTCACGTATTTTCGGCATTGATGAATCTTCACGCTTTATATATCCTTTTTCAATTAAAATACTGCCTATTCCTTTAAATTTACGTCCGTTACTGTCGGCATATCCGATTCGAACTTCACTGCCATCATCTAATTTTGCCACTGCCGAACCTTGAATTTGCATAAAGTGAATATCTATCAAATCATCACCCCAGAGCAACACCGGAGCAGAAACACCCTTATTTTCTATATCGCGACGGCTGTAATAAGGAATAAATTTATTACCGTCAATACGCCCCACCAATCTGTTATTCGGTAATGTTTCATCAAAATCACGTAAATTAATTTCCACTAAATCACGCGGTTTACCGTATATAGGATATTTGTATTTATCATGCTTTGTTTTAGAAGCATTTATCGTTGCTTCATAATAGGAAGTAAACTTTCCGTCATCTTTACCGTTATCGCTCACTTTGTAGGCTTTAAATTCAGACTCGATAAATGCTTTCATCTGCATACCGTCTTTTACATTCTGGGCAAAAAAACGCTCACACAAATCTTTGTAATCGGCAGTATTTATTTTTATCTGCGCCGGATAAATATACATTCCTTTATTTTGAAGAATTTTTTTACAATTCTTAGCAAAAACCGGAATAACTTGCGCAAAATTTTCCTTATTCCAGTCTTTAAGCTCCGAAAAAGAAACTTCATTTAGCTTAACATTACCACCGCCGGTTAAATCTACTTCTTTTTCAAAGCAGCCGGTTAATACCCACAAAACCGCAACAGTTAATATTTTAAGCGTGTTTTTTGGTTGAAACCAAAATCCAATTTTTATCTTTGGCATCAAGCGTTCTTTCAAAAGTCCAAACATCGGTTATTTTTTGAATAAAATTTTCATCACCGCAAACAACTTCACCTTGAGCATTACGTAAAATGTTAATCTGCTGAGTAATAAATTCAACAACAATTTTTACACTGTTTTTAAGCAAACGAACATCTTTTATCTCGACATTATCAAAACAAATAAACTCAACTTCCGAAGAAAAACCATTAATCTTGCGTTCTGTAATACTTTTATCCAAAACATCATATATTTTTTTGCTGACTAAACCTTTCACAGACGGCATTTCATTGGTATAAAAAGCATGCAGTATCATTTCAAAAACACGACAAGCACTGACCAAAAAAACTTCCGCATCAAACCCCTTAATTTTTCCAAGTAGAGATTGAATACGATTTTCAAGCGTAAAATTCTCATTCGCGCACAGCTTTTGAACACTTTCCAAAGGTCTTTTTTCTAAAACTATTTTTCTCTTAGGAACAACATTTTCCTCAGATTTTTTCTCGTACACTTCAGGTTGTTTGCTATCGGTGTTGGTACCGAAAGTCAAATACAACCTTGTCACTAAAAAAACCGCCACCATGGCTAAAATTATAATCTCTAACATCTTATCCTCTAAGTCACTTTTTCTTTAATATAATAACAATTAAAAAAATTATCAATATAAATTATTTGACGATTAAAATTTTTCGTATTAAGTATAGGAAAAAACAAGTTAGGAGATAAAAAAAATGGAAAACAAAGAAAATAATAATCCGCAACCGGGATTGATGATTTTAAGTCAATATATTAAAGACATGTCTATCGAAATTCCCCTCGCACCGGAAATTTTTAAAGAAATAAGCTCTGCTCCCGATGTTAAGGTTGATATTAATATGAAGCATCGTCATTTGGAAGACGGAACTTATGAAGTTTTACTTAATACCAAACTCGATGCCACAACTAACGGTAAAAAACTGTTCATCATAGAACTGTCTTATGGTTCTGTTTCGGCCATTAATATGCCGGAAGATGCCATAGAACCTATGCTCTATATTGAATTGCCTCGTTTAATGTTTCCGTTCGTTCGCAGCATTGTCGCCAACAGTCTGTCTGCCGCCGGCTTACCACCTATTATGATAAGCCCGATTGATTTTGTAGCTTTATACCAAGCAAAAAAAGCTCAAAAAGCAGAAACTGAAACAAAAAAGAAAGCATAAAAACATGCGTTTGGCTCTCTATCAACCAGACATTCCACAAAATACCGGAACCTTGCTTAGGCTTGGAGCTTGTTTAGATGTTGAACTTGATGTTATTGAGCCCTGTGGTTTTATATTCAATGAAAAAGCAATGCGCCGC
>Ga0247611_10008463_pt1 | contig 12665 bp, 14 predicted proteins | sample 177DNAGHGhighgp2_FD_192422 | JGI IMG/M metagenome (GOLD analysis project Ga0247611, IMG submission 192422) | Sheep rumen microbial communities from Palmerston North, Manawatu-Wanganui, New Zealand - 1770 DNA GHGhigh gp2 | ecosystem: Host-associated > Mammals > Digestive system > Stomach > Rumen... | reverse complement strand
TCCGTCCGTATCTACCACGGACGGCAAAAGGTTTACGTTTACGGTAAAAGGCGACTTCTCTGAAGAGTGGAAGTCAGTGACTCGTGGTTATCTGCAAGCGGAAGGCAAGGACATGACGGACGTTTGGGTGCTGGACTACATGAACGGGCAGCTGGTGCAGCAGGTGCATCAGAGTGACAACACAGCAGAGGACTTTGGTATGCCGGTGATGCAGCTGGCGTATGGTTCGCACCATGTGTACTTTGTGGCGAGCCGTGGTGCTGGAGCCGACTTGAATGTCGGGGAACATCGTCTGAGGTGGGAGAAGGTGAGTGACACGTTCTATAAGGACTATGAGGTAAATGTGGTGGCTACATCGAATGGCAACAGGGCGGTTACGCTGGAGCGTGTGGTGACGAAACTGAGGCTGACGTTCACGGATGTCGTTCCTGAGAATGCGGCGACCATCAACATTACGCCTGCAACGTGGTATAAGGGGCTTGACTATGTGACGGGTGAACCTTGCGCTGTGGCGGAGAGTCAGACGACTACGATTAACATACCATCTGCTTCCATAGGTCAGACGGGCGTGTCGGCTTCAATGTTCAGCATATCGACGGCTACCGAATGGACTACGGACGTGACGATCAGCAGCAATACGAGTACGGATGCGGTGCTGGGAACGGCGACGCTGACTGCCGTGCCGCTGAAGGCGAACAGGGTGAGTGACTATCGCGGTCCGCTTTTTAGTGCTGGAGGAAGTATGTCACTGTCGCTGAACGGTGAGTGGATGGATAGCTACGAGGGTTCATGGTAAACAAAAAAAGGAGAGCCAATCGGTTCTCCTTTTATTGTTAATAAGGTGGTCAAATCTCCTTGCATAAAGAACTTGCACCCCTTTCACTCCCCAAAGTTACGAAATTTGCAAGAATAATCGGCTGAATGTTAGAACTTTTTAGCAACAATCAGCCGATTTTATAATTCTTTAGATTTATACACCGTCCTCGAACGAAGGTTTGGGGTCTTCTTCGGGTTCGATGGCCTCCAGTCGTTCAATCTCGTCTTTGGCCGCGTTGATGTCATCGCGCCACTGCTGACGCTGGGCAATCTTTTCGGCATACTCCTCCTTGGTAGCCTTACCCTCCGCAATCTTGGCGGCAATATAGTCGGTGCTGGTCAGTTTACTCTCACAGTCGAGGATAATTGTTTGCTGCTCGTTGATGAGCGCGTCAATCTCATACTTTTTCATATTCGTTTTAATTTTAAATGATACTTACTATTTAACCTTGCGCGAAAACTATACTGAGGTTTACTGGTGACGCAGAGCCGCCGTTGGTCCCAATCCAACCACAACCACCAGTCATCATCAATCGCTGCTTTCAGTTGCATAATGCGCTTGTATGATGTGCGGTTTTTCAATAATCCTGTATAACTGTTGACGGTAGCAATAAAATGGTCGAGATAAGCATATTGCTCCCATGCTGGTATGTGGTTGTATTCTGTGATACGTTCAAGGCACCGCGCCCATGTCTTATCGTTTAGAATAATACTCCACGGATGTATATGAGAACCCAGAAACTCCAGTCCATGTTGGTATGGTTGGTCATAGAACTTTTTCTCGTTAAGAATGACGCCTTTTATTGCCAATCTCCTGCGAAGTTCTGGGAATAACGAAAGCGCATATTGATGCAGATGTTCCGGCACTACCTCCACACAGTCATCCATAAACAGAGTTGAACGAATGCCGCAATCATCATTTAGCCATTTTACTTCATCATTCAGATATAAGCCCATGACGTTTTGTGATGACATGCGCCCGATAGGTGCCCCTTTGCTCGGGTCGCGCATCATCAGCAGCGACTTTTCGGGTTTGATGTGTAAATCCCACAACCGGCGAGGTGTGCGCAACTCGCAATGAGCTGCCGGATTACTGTTGACGCATTTCATAGCAAGCCATTTCAGGAACGCGGGCAGTTCTTCTTCGCCGTAATCAGTAATAATCTGTGCAGAATATTTGTCGATAACCTTTTCAAAGAATCGCTGCATTTCTGAGCATAGGGCATTCGGAAAGAACCCTTTCAAGTCCCACTTGATGATGCGGCACGGTTCAGTATAATCATTTGACACCTCGCAAATATCCTCTATGACCTGGTTCATCGCTGCTTGCGCACCTTTACCCTTGCGGTTGTTGAATGTGCGGTCGTGTAGCTCTTGTTCTATATATGGAGATAGTGTGTCGCATAGTAAGTGGTCGGCCATGCGTCCCTGAAAGATGGTGGCAAAGATTTCCCGCCACTTGGGATAGGATGTCAGGAAGGCATAGTTCCAGTCAATGCCAAAGGTTCTTGTCAGTAGCGCGTCGAGCATCCTCACCAAGCGCGAAGACCAGTGCCATTCAAAGGCAACCGAATCGCCACCATATCGCTTGTTCTGTCGGGTGTCGTACATCACGCGCACCAGAAATCCAAAAGCCTCGTCTTCAGTCATGACTTAGTTGTAAAAGCATGATATGAGTAAATTCGTGACCGCCTGCACGCGATTCCTGTTGTTCACATTGTTGTTGTTGAGATTCCCGTTGTTGCCGTTGAAATTCCTGGCGTTGTTCACGTTGTACATCTCAGTGAACCAACGGTTCGTGCCGGTCGGGTGGACATCCGAAGTTCTGCTGTAAATGACAGCCGCCACCCCTTTTACTACATTCATAACTGACGGTGAACTCTTACTCAGTGGCAGACCTCCCACCGTCCTGACTCCTGTAGCCTGACTGCCGCCTGTCGGTGGCATTGCGCCATCGCTTGATGCCTTCATCCATCCTATCCATGTGGCGGGCTATCTGTAGCTTCATTTTATCGGTCAGTGCACCCAACTGGATGCACTCATCGAACATCGCGTCAATCACTCCCATTTCGCCTATCATGTCGTCGATATACATCTGACGCAGTTCAGCGTTGCTTCGTGCCTTGCAGAATAGCCGAATCAGGCTAAGTGCTGCTTTCCTCATCTCCGACCACGCACCCTCGCGTCGTTGAATCGTTGCAATATTCGGCATAAGATAGTGCAGCGTCTTCAGCAGATTCTTTGCTTCAACAAGAATGGAGTCCTTGTCATTCTGCGCACCGTTACCTCTGCTCTTGATTCTGTATTCACGCTTACCTTGCTTCTTCCGTTCTGGATGACTATATCTGTCTGCCTGCTCTTCGTAGGCTTGCTGAAGATATGCGTCGTAATCGAAATCGGATTGATTATTCACGTTGTTGCTGATAGTCCTTTATTGTTTAACAGAAAGCCGCACCCGCTCCGACGGGCGCGGCAGTGGTTCGCCGGACGAGCCGACGAACCTATTTTTTAGATATCTAAAAGCGTGACCGCCTGCACGCGAATCCTGTAGTACACATAGCGGTTGTCGAGATACCCGTAGCTGCCGCTGAAAAACCTGGCGGTGATCACGTAGGACATCCCAGCGAACCAACGGGACGTGCCGTTATTGATAGGTGTTGTTCCCATCTTGGTAATCGAAGGAGCAAGAGTGGCGAGGGTTTCATCATTCATCAACTCACAACCCTCCAGACATCCCGGAAGGAACCATGTGCCACCTTTCAGCAACTCGTTGGCATAACTGAGAATGTAAGCCTTGTTCATGGCGGGGAACTTGGCCTTCGTGCCACCGTCCTTGGTGGGGGCCATCATCGGACCGTACTTTTTGGTAAGTTCTGCTCCACCTGGCAATGCAAACGAACCGTATTTTTGCGGGTACATCACGCCCAGACCATAGTGCAGGTAGTTGTCGTAGGTACCGAACTTTGCACGGATTTCGGCGCAATACTGGTAACCCTCTGCTGTCGGGTCCTCAAAGCATGACGGACGCACGGGTGCGTCGTTGCCGTTCTTTACGACTGGCTCCATCGAGGTCGGGATACGTCCGTTGCTGGTAGCCCATGCGCGGGTTCTTGCGCGGTTCATCACGCCCCAGTAGTTGGTATAACCGCCGTCGTTCTTCCAATAGACATCGCTGGCAGGCATATCACCCCACACACTCAAAGCGATGGTACAGCCCGTTGCGCTGACAATATAGAATCGGTAGTCCACGCACTCATCACACTGAATGATGATCTGCGTACCGTCCGATTCAACCTTGTTACCGTCAGCGTCGGCAAGGTATGCCCACCATGCCTTAGTGTCGCCAACCTCTTCGGCCTTTGCAGCCACGGCTGATGAAATCTCAGCGGCACTGGTAGCGTCAATGGCGGTAGATGTCAGCGTCACATCCACGGTAGTGTCAACGGCATAGTCGGGCGACATGCGCAACTTGATAGCCAGCGTAGTGCTGCTGATGGCAGTGATGGCGTACTGGCATACGTCCAGAAACTTCTCATCAGTACCTGTCTTGTCGATAATCAGCACCTTGCGGCCCTTACGTGCAACTACGTAGCCCACATGCGTCCAGGCACTCGGAATGATAGCCTTCTGAATCCACGAGCCACCCTTCAAATAGCGGATAGCGTTGCTTTCGTCGAGCATTACCAAGTCGCCTGGTGCGGGCTCAGTAGTGATGACATTCACACCGTCCACGATGATTTCTCGCGTGGTCTCTATCATTGAAACCTGACTCTCGATGGTCGGCTTCACGGCGGCATCGTAGGCCGCTTTGTTTGCATAACTTTTGATAGCCATATCTTTACGTTTTTATTAGTTCAACAATACCCAGTTGGCCGTCGAGTTAGTAACGGTAAATGCCTCGTAACACTTGTTGTTGGTCGTGTCGTGATAACGCTGTCCGACGAATCGCGGCACAATACTCGGCGCACCAGCACCCTCTACCACTAACGGATAGCCGCACACCTTCGGCATATTCTCGCAGTCGATGTCGGTTGCCTTAAAGCTGCCCATGTGCTTCAGGTTCTCTATGATTCCCTGAATCTCGCCCATCAGTTGAGCGAATGCCTGTGCGATGACCGCCTGACCTGGGGCACCAATGAAGTTTGTGGCGATGTTCTTGAAGATACCAAGACCAACCACCAGAGCCACACCACCGTTCACTGTTTCCGTATAACCACTCACCACGATGGTCATGCTGGTGGGGCACAGATACACATAGTATCCAGTCGAAGGCATAGCAGCCACTGCCTGCTTCATCAGAGGCTCGTAGTAACTCTCCGTCACCGTGCGAGTAGCTGGCAGCGTGGTGTAGGTCTGACCACCCATCGCCCAACCAGTCAAAACAGGTGTGTCGCCACTCTCGTCGTACTGAGCCGTGTAGATCAGCGCGGGGTTGTAGTCGGCTGTAGCCGTTGCAGGCAGTTCGGGATAGTCCTGACGATAGGTGTATGTGTAGTTGATTACCTTGTCGTAGGTACGTGTCACGATGCGGGCAAAGAGGCTCACGTCGGCAGGCACTGGACTCGCACTGGGCACCAGCATGATGTCGCCAGCATTCAACTGCACCTCAGCCGATATGCCGTAGCCACTGGCACTCACCTCTTGTCCATTCACATTAACATACTTGCCAGCCGTCGCCTGCTGAAGTGTGACGCTGCGGGTGTTGTCGTACTTGCCCAGCCCGCGCTCAATAAACAGAATGTTCTTTGCATTCTGCTCAGCTTGACCGGGGATGTCGTTCAGTATCTGCTGAACTTCAGGCCCTGTTTGAGATAGATTGTAATTGTCCATACTTAAAAGTTTTATGATGTTAATAAAATTGTCTATCACAAAACCTTCAAATATGATGTATAGGTTTACTAGTGATTAATGGCAGCGGACGACAGCGGGCTTTTACAGACTTATTCCGTGTTAGTCCGTGTCAGTCCGCTGTTAAACAAAAAAAGGGCTACCGCCGTAGCCCCGAAACATGAAAACATTCTTCTTAAAAAAACTAAAAAAACTAACTACTATAAACAAAGTCGCGAGCCTCGCGGCTGGCTGATTCACGAACAAATATTATTTCTTCAAGAGATTGTCGATGACTTGGTGGCGGTTCTTGCCGAAGTCGGGGAATACGAACGAGACATGCACCCAATACGAGCCTTTGATGTTGTGCTCCCATATCAGCTGATCAAACGGCAGATGGTCTTTGATGTAGTTGAACCACCGCTTGCCCTTCTCGATGTCGCCGTCGATACAAAGGTCAACGGCCTGACCTTTCAAGTGTTGACTGTTATACACACCGCCTACGGCCTTGTTCAATGCCTGACAGCGAAATCCGCTGCCTATCTTGATAGGCTCGTCCATCGCTACGCGCAACGGCTCCAAGACGTATGCCGCAAGGTACACCAGATTAATAATCTGTTGTATGTTAGGTTTGTTATCAATACCTAATCGCTTCGCGGTATCGCTGGCGTACAATTCTTCTATTGTAAAATGCATGGTTACTGGTATATTCATAATGCTTCACTTTCTACTGGTTCAATATCCTTGGCGGTCTGTGTTTCGTCGCCTTCTGGTGTCAGGTCTCTCGTGCCTGTCTCAATCTTCTGTAAATCGTCCTCAAGAATTGAATTATCGACATCAAAGTGCCTCGCCGTCTTGTCGATGAGTACCTTTGCCAACATCTTCCAGATACGGGCGTGCTTGTCTCCTGGCAGTCGGCACGACGCTTTGTTCTCGGCTATCGAGAGCATCTGTTCCGCGCACACCACACCGGCTGCAATGTAGCTGACCGGCACGTCGATGTGGACGAACACCCACCTCTCCACGCAGTAGGCCAGGATGATGATGACAAAACGCTCTATCAGCGTCGGGATGACCTGACGGAACTTGTAGCTCATAAACTTTGCCGCCTCCCGCTTCTGCTTGGGGTACATGATGTGTACTCGCTTGTCCAGTTCGTATGCGCTCCATGCGTCATACAACACGAAGAGCGTGGCGATAATGATCAGCGGGAATGCTGGCGAGAATTTGCCAACTACCCACCCTACTACACCTCCAAGTGCGAGGCTTAACCATTCAAAAATCTTTTCCATTTTCGTATTTCTTATTTTAATTGTTATTCCAAATTGGTATTTCTATCAGTTGTACCGTCGTAATGTCGTCGCGCCAATTCCGTTTGAGTGACATCGGGTAGTAATATTTACCGTCTAATAGACATTTTGTCCACGGTGCTATGCTGGTTGTGTTAATGGAAATCAGGTCAAGCGTCAATAGTCTTTTAACGCTATTTCCAAATGCCGTGACGCGGTTCACGAAGTGCTGTTCGGGGTGTTCCTGTCTATCGTCGTTGCTATATGTGTACGTCAACTCCTGACAATATGTATTATCAATATTCATGATGATGCCGTAGCCAAATGCATTGTTATTGTCTGAGGCAAAGATGACGCTATCCTCGCGAGTGCCGTAGAAGTCACTGTCGTTTTCTGACTTATATTCGTTCTGGCTGTCGCTGCTGAAATTATTATCAGTCTTGCGACGTACAAAGCGAATCTGGAAGTCGTCAACCCATAACGTACTAGTACCACGGTCACCTTCATCAAGTTCTACCTTCATTACTTTAAACAATATCTTACCACCAATAGATCCGTTAACTTGCATGCCGTAGCCGTTGTAATTGTCCCAAATACTATCAAGAATACGATTGCAAATGATCTGTCCTTTTCCGCTTCCCTCTCCTGATGTATTCTCGTCACCTACGCGGAACGTAAACGATGTTTCCGTGTTCTGCCATTCAGTACCGTTCCACCAGTTATTATCACCGACGGCAAACTTAGCCGTTACAGTTCCTTGGCCAGTAGCTGTTTGTATAGCCTCATTCTGTTCCCATTGGCGATATGTTGTGGCTTCAAGCACGATGACACCATTGTCGAAATTGTGTTCATATTTTGACTCTATTAAAAATAGGCAGTCCATCAATGAAGTGCTCCTTGGCTCACCTCTCCACCACATATTCATATTGAGATTGTAGTTGTGCTTATGTGCGCTTGTATCAAATTCCCATAATGTAACACCGGCACCTGGAGGCCACGGATCAACGGGGCTTGGAATACCGAGAAATCCACCACCACCCTGGAGCATATTCATAAGGAATAGTTTATTATTCCAAGGGTGTGCACTATCAAATAAATAATAAAATCCCGTAAAAGGATGACGCACAACCGTGTAGTCCCTTTCTATTATTTCTCTTAGTTCTTCATAATGAATAGTCATTACGTTGTCTACCTTATTTATATCTGCCTCTATTTTGGCCTTCTTGGTGCCCAACAACATAACTTCTTTGTTCTCGTTACTACTATATGAACGTAGACTCATGTCGCGAGTTCCCCAATCATAAGTCTGCGGACGGACGGATTGACCGCTGGCTATATCTGACAAATCTCTGTAATCAAATGCTCCAAATGATGGGTAGAGGTTATCATCTGGTGAAACGAAATACAGTTCATTACGATACTGGCGACACGACCAGCCAAAGAACTTGCAAATATTCTCCAGCAAGTCCATACAGTTATATTTAACCTCGATCGTGTCATCGTTAAAACTGATTAAGTTCTGCCAATCCACCTGCTTTCCCAGGTAGTCAATAATGTCCGTACCGCTCTGAAACTCAAAATATTCGAATCTATGCCATACCTGGTCAAACATATACTTCAATAGATATGCAAAATTGACGACACCTTTATTCGTAGCGGATACGTCGATACCTTCCAATACAGACAAACAGCACTGCACGGGAAATTCGCGCTCCTGTACGTTTTCATACATGGTGCCACTAAACGTTTGCGGCTGCATGAATCCCTGCCAGTCAATGACGGTTGTATTTCCTTCGACGTGTGTCAGTGTCACAGGACGGCTCATATTTGTTAGAGCCATCAAATCTTTCCAGTCGAAAGGATCCTCGTCCATATCCAGACCATTGTCTATGATGCGGATATAGCCCGACTGCGTTCTGACTGGCTTAAACAAGTCCTCGTCGTCGTCCTCTTGTATGACAAAAGGATTAGCTGCGCCCATTAACTCCACGGGCTCACTCTGTTGGTAGTCGTCATCGTAGATGTTGACTGAGTAAAGTGTGCTGGTGCGAAGAGATTTAAAATTTATCTTCCAATGTAATGCCATTGATTTGCGTTTTTATTCCTACCATACGGAACAAAAACGGCTTTGGGTTTACCATAAAAAAAGAGCCGATACGGGTGATAAGTACGCGTACCGTATCGGCTCGATGAAAAAATTCTTTATTAACAATTAATAGTCGCCGACTATCCTCACGGACAGTCATCACGCCTCACGGCGTTTATATCTTTAGTATTCCGTATCGCCGTAGAATTTTTACGGCCCACCATAGGAACCAGATCAATGCCGCCATGATGACCATTGAGCCTACGGTCATCACCATCTGCTGGCGTCGCGACAACTTCTTCTCTACCTCCTTGATTACAGGATAAGGCTGCGGGATGGTGTCGTGAGTCGCCACGTAGGTCGTGTCGTGCTTAATACTCTCAATGTACTTGGTGTGCCATTTTACTGACGTCGAGAAAATGGTGTCGCCTTTCTGGTATTGCGTCACCCAGATGCTGTCGTGCAACCATACCGAGTCCCGCTGGTGCTTCGTGATATACGTCGTGTCTGTGCGCACCTTCTCCACCGTGATATACTCCGTCTTCGTACAGCTGACGCACATAGCTATCAGGCAGCATGCAAGAGCACCCCAAAGAAAGCCAATGCAGATGCTCATAAAATCAATGTCTTCAAAATCATGTTTAATACTCATAGTCCTTCGTTTTAACGTTCTTTATTATCTGTCGATGTTCCCTTCGTAGGTTTACTTTAGTTAAAACAAAGGGAGCAACCGATGTACTCAGTTGCCCTCTTCGTTGGGTTAATAATTCCGTGTTGTCTTATGTCAGACGATGATGTCTATAGTACCGCCGATGGCTTCGGCGATGGATTGCAAGGTGTCGAAGCCTACGCTGTACTTGCCGCTTTCGATACGGCTGATGTGGTTACGTTGCAAGCCCGTCATGTCGGCAATGTCTTGCTGTGTCATGCCCTTTGCTTTGCGGAGGTCACCGATGCGCTGCCCTATCCGCTGTCTCTCTTCTTCTTTTGTCATAGTTCCTTAGTAGAGTTGTCCGATAATACACCTGCCCTTCAATTCGGGGTGGTCGATGATGTACGATGTGCAATCGACAGCCGAACCTTCAAAGATTGCTTCAACTGCCTGTCCATTGGTGACGGGATAAACAGCCGACCATTTCAGATTCTCCTTTTCCTTGCGACGAAGGTTATTGATTGCATCCTCCAGTTCGCCAGTCCTAAGACCTTCGAGAGTACAAGCAGCCTTGAATATCTGATCAAGCCTTTCAAGGTTGCTCATTTCGTTGTAGCTCTTGTCCTCAGTGTCGAAGTTGTAGATAGAATAGAAGTCGTTGTTGGTCACGAGGTCAGTGAGCCAACGGCAGGCATACACATAGTCAACAAAACAAGCAATCTCTTCGCCTGTTGCGTCGTCGTGCACTACACATACATATTCATCGTCTTTTAAGAACTTGCCGCTACCGTCAGTCGGACAGAAGTCCATAGTGTATGAAGGAATGTAGTCACCTTCTTTCGGAAATTCGATGATTAGTCGCGAACCATACCTATACACGCAACGTGCCATAAGTTCCCACATAAGGTTGAGTGCTTGGTTGCTGTGCTCGGTGATGTACTCCTTGTTGTAAATAATGCTTGAACGCTTCATAATTGTGAGCCGCTGTTACCCGTTGCCGCCGGTGTTCTAAATTGTTATTGTTTAATGTTCACGTTGCAAAGGTAAGCATTTATTTTGAAAGTACCAAATATTATACAAAGAAATGTGTATTATTTGGTACTTTTTAACAATTAAGCCCTCATTTCTCGGCAAATCACCTATAAAGTATCTCCTTTTCTGAACTTGTCGAGTTCCTGTCCCAAGTGTCGAATCTTGTGCCGAATGCCGCAGGATTGCTTCGAGCGTTTCAGCGTCACGTTCACAATACTTGGCTCTCGGTGTACGATACCACGCATATCCAGATACTTGATGATGTTCTTCGGATTCAGCTGGTCGAACATGTCGAACAGGTCTTCTTCGTCCACATGCAGTATCACTTTTCGGTTCTTCCTTTGGTTGTCCGTCGGTTTCGGCTCTACTTGCACCACGTCCATGATGCAAGCGTAGTTCAAAGTCAGTTTTGGCATAGTTCCCTAATTTATGGATAATTCGTTCAATTCGTGCCATTCGTGGTTCAGTCCTCCTCTTCCATTACACGCTCAAAATACTCAGGCATTACACGCTCACTGATGGCAAAGCCTTCGCCGCATACGATGAACGTATTGTGCCACTTTCGTAGTCGGTAGAGCCGCCCAGTCTTGACAGTTTCCAACGGGTCTGACTTCTTGCATCGGTACAGGTAGCCCAAACTGAAACGCTGCTCCTTCGCCAGCCCTTCCACTTGATGCACCTGACAGCCTATCCACTCAGCAAGGTTGCTGGCTTCGGCCAACTGTTCGCACTCGTCCCACGATATTACCCCTTGCTCCATCTGTGAGCGTAGAGTTTGCACGTGTTTCTCCACCTTGTCAGTCACGCGGTGAAGATACGAGCATAGTTTCTGAATCTCATTCTTTTCTTTTGCCATAGTTCCTTATTATTTAATTCTTCAATTCTCTAATTCTTGATAAGAAAAGAGAGCCGACACGCATCAGCCCTCTTACATCTTCCATCTTACATCTTAGTGCTGCGTTCCTTCATACCTCTCATACAAGTCCAACGCCATGATGAGTGCTTGCACGGGGTCCACCTTGCACGAGTCGCTCTGGTTGCGCTTCACGGGGCGTTTGTTCTCGCGCCCGTCAACCTCCAGCACGCAGTTGCCGAAGCACCACGGCCATAATGGGGACGGGCTGAAACTGATGAACGGCACGGGGGCGAACATCGCGGCATAGAGGTCGTCGGTGGGCGCGTTGAACTCCGAGTTGAGCTGGCTCACCACCTGGACGTACATCTCGGGTTTCTGCACGTTCATGTCGGACTGAAGGAATGCCAGCAGCGAGTTGATGGGGTCTTTCGACTGGTACTTGTCATAGCCCTAATACATGAACTGACAGCCCTTGCCCAGCAGCTCCTTCGTGCGGGCAATGAAGAGTGACGGCTGGAACACCTTGCCCTCAGAGACGTGCAACCACCCCTGCTCAATCCACGTCTCATAGAGCGGTCGGATGGCGGAGCGTTCCAGTGTCTCTTCCTTGATCCATGCGTCAAAGTCGGCAAAGAACTCGGTGCCGCGCCCTGACGGGTGCCGACGTGCTGCCAGGTATGATGCCGTGTGGAGGTCGTTACCCTGCGAGAAGTCCAAGCCGGTGAAGATAACCCACCCCTCTTGCTTCGTGCATTGGTCTATGCGGCGGTCGGTCTGCAGCGGTCGCACCTGCTCGGGCTTTATCCATTCCTGAAGTTTGCCGCTCGAATAGACATTGAACAGCTTGGCGATGACCTCGCCGGGGTCGCCGTCGCGCTCCGCCTTGGCTATCTGGTCCTCGTAGAACTGGTGCTGCACGATTTTGCCGAGCATGGGGTTCACCTTGCGGCGCACGGTGCGGTTGGTCAGCAGGTAGTGCTCGTCGCGCTGCCATGCGTCCGGCTCGAGCAGCAGGGTGAGGGTGCGGTCGTCCGTCAGCACGGGCGCGACCTTGCCGCTCTCGATGAACACCTCGCGCTCCAGCATCGCGTGGAGTCCGTCGAGTAT
>Ga0247611_10008462_pt1 | contig 12666 bp, 10 predicted proteins | sample 177DNAGHGhighgp2_FD_192422 | JGI IMG/M metagenome (GOLD analysis project Ga0247611, IMG submission 192422) | Sheep rumen microbial communities from Palmerston North, Manawatu-Wanganui, New Zealand - 1770 DNA GHGhigh gp2 | ecosystem: Host-associated > Mammals > Digestive system > Stomach > Rumen... | reverse complement strand
TATAGAATCTTTTGCCATAAGATTATGCCAACTCATCGAATCAGAAGACCTTAGGAAAAGATTCTCTGCTAACGCCATTGAACGATCCAAGTCATATGACATTGAAAAAGTAATGGCGATGTGGGATCCTCTCTTTAAAGAATTAGGACCACTAGTCCACTAATGTTCAATGAAAGAAATGAGTCAGAAACAACACGAATTTAGATATATTGTCATAAAACCTACGATACAACTTAAAATCTGAGATATAGTAGAAAGGTTTGACTGATGTCAAAAAAAATAGATATAGAATAATAAAGCCATCTTTTCTAACGCGAATCAAGAAAGTGTCTCGGACTCTATACAGATTATCTTTTAATTCTTGAACAGAACTTGAATTCCTCTCAAACAGGTCAACTGCTCGCGTTAAAATAAAAAACACATACATATAAAACTCTGGAATAAAAAAACTTGGCTGATTCTTTAATATAGTATTGCAAATGATAATCCGGCTTTGTATTGTTAATGCGATTTTTTTCGATGTGGTGTTAACTATTGACCCTGGATTATTTTCATAAATATAGGTTACACGTGGCAATACAAGTACTTTATTGGCATTCAAAAACAACAAATACGACCATAAAAGGTCTTCATCAACAATACCTTCTTCAAAGTATATTTGGTATTTCAACAAATAATCACGTCTGACAAGCTTATTCCAAGCCGTATGATACAATTCCCGGGTCATTAACTTACTCAAAGCCCCCCCCGAAGAATTATCAATTAAAATAGAGTCGTCTTTCTCAAAAGTCATTGCGGGCTTTCCACTCTTACAAACAAAGGTATTACCAAGAACAACATCAGCATCAGCCCCAGATTTTTCTCTTTCTCTTATAAAATATACTAAACTATCAGGTTGAAGTCTATCATCAGAATCAACAAATAACACATAATCACCCTTTGCTGCGTTTAGACCAGTATTCCGAGCTGCAGATAGGCCTAAATTATGATTATGATTTAAGAATTTAAAATGAATACTACCATCATAGTCTTTTAGCTTCTCATTTATTATTTCCATAGTCCAATCTGGGGAATAATCATCCACAAATATGCATTCAATATCAATACCATCACATTCCTGATTGAGAATTGATTCAATACAGCGCTCAATATATTTTTCAACATTATAGATTGGGACTATAATACTTATTAGGGGACTATAATTCATAATAGTTCTTTTCTTTGCAAAGTTAGTTGCTATTTTAATAAAACACAAATACTATTTCGTTTTTCTATTATTTAACTAGTTGTTTAAACAATAATCTCCAAAGAGGCATTATTTGATTTACTCCATAACGTTTAGAAGAGGTCAAGCCATCTTTTCCCATCTTAATTCGCAAATCCCGATCACCCATCAATAAAGTCAATTTTCCTACGTATGTATCGGTATTATCAGAACTAATTAAATAACCATTCTTTTCTGCTGAAATGATATCAGCAGGACCGTAAGGACAATCATAAGCTACAACTGGTAGGCCACAGCTCATCGCCTCAGATATGACAAGTCCAAATGGTTCAAACAAAGAGGTAGATACTAATATTGAACTATCTCGATAGCAGTCAAATATTCGATCTGTTGGTTGATGAACTACGATGTTCGTGTCTAATGAATGTACTTTATCTTCAAGCTCCTGCTGTTGCTCGCCCTCACCATAGATATCTAATTGCCAATCAGGAAACATCGGCTGTATCTTTTCCCAAATCCTTACTATTTCTAAAGGTCTTTTCTGATAATCAAAACGACCAACCCATATCACCCGTTTATTCTCAAGTGTAGATACAGCACCATCATTCAGATGAACCAAATTCGGGATAACAACTACGTGAGAGTGTACTTTACGCCATTCGATTGCATCTCCCTCTGTCAATGCCACTAGAACATCAACTTTCGAAAGGGCTTTTATATAATGATAACGATACCATTTCTTTCCAAACCAGCAATGACCATCTTCAATGGTACGTAAGCATATAGAATGTGATTCAACAACCAAAGGAATTGAGCCTTTCAATTTGCCCAGCAAATCAACATGGTCGGCAGTTGTACATACGATTATATCTGGCCTAATCTGTTGGATTTGTTCAGTCAGCCGTTGCTCATACTTGCTCTTCATTTGTCTTGCCACCCATTTTCTCTTAACTATATTATATTGATATTGCTGATGGAAACGAATATTCAGATCTTCGATATGGACTGTGTCTTTCAAATGGTAAGGTATTGGATGATTCCCTTGGTCGGACGTTATCATATAAACATCATAGCCATATACAGAAGACAAATAGTTCATCTTTTCTACAAAGACCCGCTCAATTCCTCCCCAAATGGCAAGAGAACGAAAGACATATAGTATTCTCATTGGGGTTATTTGTTTTTTACGAGGTTATCCTCACTATCTTCGTAATAATCTTTCTTATAGAATATACGCCCTATACCCCTACTCTGAATCTTGACATGCTGTACGAAGCTCTGCCAAAGTGACTGAGAGCCTATTGTACCATATCCTGTTACTGGACGCGCTTTACAATTATAAAGAAAAGCAATTTTACCATATGGCTTCAATGACAATGCCAAAGAACCATCCTCACCGCGTCGAATATCTGTGCGAATCTTAACATGACGAGCATAATCAGCATTGAATGCGAAAACCATCCCACGAACACACAACTCCGGACGTTTGAAATGCTGTACATAAAGAAACATATCACGTATTAGTTCGAACATAAACAACCCAACTCTACTGTGTTGCTCATCAGGAAAGAAGCTCCAAAACGAACTGACACAAGAAACGTTCGGCTTTTGAAGCTTCGACATCATCAGATTTACATATTGCGGAGGATAGAATGTATCAGCATCAATACAGAAATGGTATTTACCCTTTGAATGATCTAAGCCACTTTGACGAGCAAAGCCTGGACTCTGTTTACTCTCATTATAGTATGGCAGTCCTAAACGCTGATAAACTTCTTCAGTTCTATCCTTTGAGTTGTTATTAACACCTAATATTTCTATTGGATATCTTGTTTGGAGTTCGCTCAACGACCAAAGACAAGATACCAAACGCTTTTCTTCATTATAGGCTATTACCACAACAGATATTAAAGGTTCCGAACTCTGTTTCTGAGCAAGTTTACTCTTGATTTCATCAAGAATACTTTCAGGGATCTCTTCTGGAGATTTACCATATATTGAAAGATATTTATCGTACCAGTTTGCCATTATTCATATCCGATTTTTGTGCGAAGATACACATTTTATAGCATTTCTCCAAATTTTATATCAACTTTTTCATCTTTCCGAGGATCCAAATAGTGATAACACATAATGATGCTGGGAGTTTACCCATGAAATATAAAGCAAGATTGCTTAAACGAGATTGCTTAAAACAACAAATCTGACGATATGTTGCAGGATGCGACATCATGTTTTTTATCTCTGTATTGGTTATTGATGGATATATATCTTTTCTTCGCTTCAAGATATTGCAAGCTATATAAAAATCAGTCATAACTAGATAAAAACAGCGATTTGAGAAATACACCTTATTATATATAGATGAGTTTTTTTTCAGGAGATTGATAACTTTAATATTCTGCATGATTTCTTCCTTGGAGATTCTATTCCTTTGCTGATAATGAGATAACGAACCTTCTCGACATATATAGGTATATGTAATGTCTGGTAATAAGACTGCTCGAGAGATATGAGTCACTAAATCAAATGTAAAAGCCAGATCTTCCCAATAATCGGTGTTAATAAAATATAGATGATTCTCACGCAGTAACGAAGTTTTTACCAGATAATTACAAGCAGATGCCTGAATTCCTGCATATTTCCGATAGGCAAAACTTGCTAATGTATCTTTCTCCAGTAGCAGTAATGATGGATATTGATATACACCCCTCTTTCCTGAGGTTTCAATTTTCTCATAAGAACCAAATACAATTTCTGCATCATACTGACGAATATTTTGCATCAATAAGGAAATGGTATTGGGTGCTATTCTATCATCTGAATCCATAAAAAACAAGTATTCTCCTTGAGCCTCATTAATAATCTGATTGCGTGAAGCCGAAACACCTCGATTTTCATGATGGGTAATGATACGGATATTCTTTCCTCTCTGGTGTGTAGTCTGCAGTTCGTGTACGATATCCATAGAGCCGTCCCCCCCGGCATCGTCTACAATCAAAAACTCAACAGAAAGATATGATTGTGCTAATGCTGACCCTATCGCGCCATTAATAAAATTGACAGACTTATACACCGGAATACCTATGGTAACATCATACTTCATTGTTCTGCATCAATTCATCAAATAACAGTTTCCACTGTGGAGCTATCTTAGCAATATCATATTGTGAGGCTGTCATTCTGGCATTCTCACCCATTTGATAACGATGACTTTCATTTTGTATGAGCATAATGACCTTGTCTACATATGCATCGATATCGAATGTTGGAATCAAAAAGCCATCAACACCATCTGTTATTATAGAACGAGGACCATTTTCACAATTAAAAGACACTACAGGCACTCCACAAGCCATCGCCTCTATTATGACAAGGCCAAAACCTTCAAAGCGTGATGGTAGAACAAAAATGGAGCTATTCAAATATTCTTTCTTAACATCGGCAGTTGGGCCATAAAGATGACAACGAGAGGGATTTATTCTCAACTTTTGCATTTGAAGAAGATATGGTTCTCTATTTCCGTTACCGTAAATATCCAACCGCCATTCAGGCGCTCGTCTCTCTACTTTTGCCCAAATTTGCAAAAGTAAATCATTTCCCTTATCGTAAGCATAACGACCTATAGAAATAATCCTTTTCCTCGATAAATCACTTTTCATATCTATACAAAATGGTAATGGATCTGGAATTTTAACCACGTTGTTTAATTCTGGCCAATCAAGTAAGGCACTATCTGTCAGAACGATCATTCTATCTATTTTTCTTAAGTGTCTAATTAGATTCCACATCCAGATTCTCGAAAAAAGTCGTTTCATAACATTGGTATCCCTTGCATCAAAATTCCGAAAATTTTTTCGATTGACATGCAACTCACCCACCTTTTTACTACCATCGTTAATTCTTGTAATGATATTTATCTCTCGTCGAAGGACACTAATTGTAATATCAGGACGAATCCGCAATAGTTCGGAGTTAAGCAACCTCTTATAAAGTCGTTGTTTCTTAAGATACAGAAACACCTTCTTATAAAAGGGCTGATGCCACAATTCCTCAAAATCAAGTTTAAGGTTGATAACCTTAACTTTATCAGATAACGGGAAGAATGAAGGACAGCAATTACCCTCTGTCAAAATAATAGTTACATCATAGCCTAGCTGCTCTGCAAAAAAACTTGCTTTTACAGAGACCATTCGCTCTACTCCCCCAGAAGAATAAAGAGCCGGTGTACAATAGACTATTCTGCGACACTTAGTATCCATATTTATTGCTTACGAATACAAAAGTACGGATTCTTTCTCAATTTAGCAAAAAAAAACACTAAAATTTGGAAAAATCAATAAGTTTTTGTAATTTTGCCCCAACAAAATCTCACAGGCATGAAATATCTGTTAGTAGATACTATTCCAAAATCACACCATCTTACTATAGAATGCTGTTATTTATATAATCGGCGTATGAAAGCCTTTACTTTTTTGAAGTTTAATAATTATCTATATATTGTTGAATTATGAGAATTAATAAAGAGTTAGCGGAACAACTCAAAAAAAAATATAATCCAGAAGGGTCGACATTAAGGTTAGCCCAATTAAGAATGTTAGAAATGCTTAAATATATCGACAATATCTGCCGTATTCATAATATCACCTATTGGTTAGATGGAGGAACATTGCTAGGTGCCATCCGGCATCAGGGATTTATTCCTTGGGATGACGACGTCGATATCTGTATGCCTTACAAAGACGCAGAGAGGTTTAAAAAAATTATGCTAAAAGAGGATAGTAGCAAAAACTATGTCCTTCAATGTAAAGAAACAGACAATGGTTTTTATGGAGCTTGGTATATTTTAAGGGATATCAATTCCGAATATCTTTTAAACAGTAGATTGCATAACAAAAGAAATTACAGGGGACTTCAAGTAGACATTTTTATCGCTGAAGACCGAACAAACTTCTCGCTTTGGTATTTCTCTCGTTTTATACAAAAATGCATAGACAAGCCACTTAATAAAATAAAGAGCTTACAGATTGCCTGCATCATATCAAATCCCCTCTATTATTTTATGCACAATATCCTTATACCATTTTCTCGGTTTATTAGTAAAGAACAGAATTTCTACAAAATGCCATATGGATCTATGTGGAAATTCACACTAATGAAAGACTGTATATATCCAGTCAATACATGCATTTTTGAAGATTCTGAGTTTTGCATTCCCAACAACTTTGATGCATATCTTACCGAAGAGTTTGGTGATTGGCAAGAAGTGCCAACTAACATATGGACACATCAAGCCACAATAATAATCAAATGACAACGCCTTATCGCATAGTAGAATATAGAATGAGACAACCGTTTGTAAGTATAATAATACCCAATTATAATCACGCAAAATTCTTAAACCAAAGAATTAATAGCGTGCTCAATCAGACATATAAAAATTATGAAATTATTATTCTTGATGACAATTCTAAAGACAATAGTATCGACATCATTAAACAACATGAAAGCAACGAACATATTTCACACATTGTAACAAACACTCAAAACAGCGGTTCACCCTTTATTCAATGGCAAAAAGGGCTAAAATTAGCAAAGGGAGAAATCATATGGATTGCAGAAAGCGATGATGCGTGCGAGAATGAATTGCTAGAGACCCTTATCAATGAATTTAATAAGGATGAAGATTGTGTTTTGGCATTCTGCAAGTCTATTAAAATTGACACAAATGGTAATAGAATTGGCGAAGTTGGAATGAAAACAGATTTGCATATAGATGGCAAATCTTTCTTTGATAAGTATCTATATCGTTATTGTTTTATTAACAATGCCAGTTCTGCAATCTTTAGAAAAGACGTTCTGGCTAAAATTGACTGGAGACATACAAATTTCAAAGGGAGTGGAGATTGGATCCTGTGGATTGAGATTTCAAGATGTGGCAACGTCGCATATATTAACCAGCCTTTGAACTTCTTCCGTATTCATGGTACAAACACTACGACCCAGCAGCTTTATAGTGGCAAGAATGAAGCCGAAGCGATTGAGGTTTATCGCTTTATGAAAGACAAAAGATACATTGGTTACTTTAAAGAATTACGTGAGCGTATTGCTCATGTATATTCTATCAAATATGGGAAATTACGCCATGTGCTATCTAAGGATGTTAAGTGTGAATTATTATGTGGTTGGAGAGACAACATGTTTTTGGATATTATAACCACACTTGTTTTTTTTATTCAACATACATTCAAAATTGACATAATTAAGAGGTAAAATAGCATGAACAGAGATAAATATCAATATGAGATTTCAGTTGGAATGCCCGTTTATGGGGTAGAGAAATACATCCGAAAAAGCATTCTTTCTGTGCTTGACCAAAGCATCGCATGTAATATGGAGGTTTTGGTGATTGATGATTGCGGGACAGATCACTCCATGGATATTATTCGGGAATGTCAGGCATCACATCCTAAAGGTGAAATCATCAAAATTATCAGGCAACCTCAGAACATGGGGTGTTGGGCTGCACGCAACAAAATCCTTGATGAAGCAAAAGGGAAATACCTTTTTCTGATTGATGCTGATGACTATCTGAGTACTGACGCTTTAGAGAAACTGTACCATGCAGCAGAAGAGCATCAAGCAGAAGCCGTATACGGGTCTGTCGTTTCTGTTGATGAAGCAGGAGTCCCCGTTGTTTTCAGTATCGGCGATATGAATTTACCCTATAAGGTGTTAATTGGAGAGGATCAACTGGCAAGTTATGCTAATCGAAGCGTCCGACCCTCATTGTACAATTTTATTTGGAATGTACTATTAAGAACAGATTTCCTTAGGAATAATCATCTACGATTTAAAGAGACGCGTTTCGCTGATGATATTGTCTTTGAGACAGACATGCAGCCTTTGATTAAAAGGGCTGTTTTGCTGCCTGATGAAACATATTACTATGTTCTTAGAGCAGGATCACTTTCAAATTATCATAAAAGAAATCACATTGACCTAAATGAAATAAAGCAATACATATGGGTGTACACCTACCTTAAAGAGCAAACAAATTTACTTAAAATGAAACCATATTACGAGGCTCGATGTACAAAAGTCATGAAATATATGTTTCACATTATCTGTGGTGCAATCAAGAATAAAAGAATAATACATCCCGCCCTAACGAATAGGATTATCAGAGATGCCATGCTGCATCCTGTTAACATTTCCCAAATAATCCAATTCAAACGATATAAGTATACCAACATTGGTTTCTGGATTATAGGTAAGTTACCACCGGCTCCATCAGTTCTAGTTATTAAAATAATTGGAAAATGGAAAAGATTAATATAAAACATTATAATATTTGTTAATGAATATACTTTTCATCATATTTCATGGTTTCGACCCAAGCAACGGCATCAGCAAAAAGATATCATATCAGCTGGATGCATTCAGAGCTAATGGGCATGAGACTCACTTATGCTATATGGATGAAACCATTTCGAAGAAACGCATCGTAGATGGGGATACTATTATTGACTATGGAAATGGCATAAAAGGAAAGGTTTTCAAAAGAATTGAATTCGGCTCAATTGTTGACTATGCCGTAAAGCAAAAAATAGAGTTTGTATATATTCGCTCTAACCATAACGCAAATCCTTTTACCATTTTAATGATAAAACGGATGAAAAAGGCCGGAATGAAAGTGGTTATGGAAATACCCACATATCCATACGATCAGGAGTATTTCAATAAATCCATGCGGAGACAACTAATACAAGACAAACTTTTTAGATACCAATTTGCCAAGCATTTAGATGCTATTGTTACATTTGCAGAAGAAGATTTCATCTTCGGGCAGAAGACTATCAAAATATCGAATGGGATAGATTTCAACTCTGTCAGGCTAAAGAAAGAGAGTAAGCATCCTGCTAATGAACTGCATATGATTGGTGTTGCGGAAATACACCACTGGCATGGATTTGACAGAGTGATAAAAGGATTAGCAGATTATTATTCAGCCCCAAAAGACTTCAAAGTTTTTTTTCATGTAATTGGCTATTTCTTCTCTACCATAGAAAGAGAGGAGATTACACAAATCATTAAAGAGAATCATTTGGAGCAATACGTTATTCTCTATGGGAAGAGACATGGAGAAGAACTTGACGAGGTTTTTGACAAGTGTGACTTCGGCATTGGCAGCTTAGGCAGACACCGAGTAGGGATTGATGATATTAAAACGTTGAAAAATCGTGAATATGCGGCACGAGGCATTCCATTCATCTATTCTGAAACAGATTCAGATTTTGACAGGCAGCCATATGTTTTAAAGATGCCAGCAGATGAAAGTGTAATTCGTATTGAGGATATTATCAGTTTCTATCAGCAATTGACGATTTCCCCTCAGCAGATCAGAGATTCCATACAACATTTGTCATGGAGCAATCAGATGAAACGAGTTATTGAAGCCGTCTACCTACCAGAACACAACTTTAAGCAATTCAAGATTGCCTATTGTATTCCATCATTAGACCACTCTGGAGGCATGGAGAGGGTATTAACTACCAAGGCTAATTATTTGGCAGACAATCTTAATTATGATGTTAATATTATCATTACTGATGGCAAAGGGACAAAACCTTTCTTTTCCTTATCAGATAAAATCAATGTTATACAACTAGACATTAATATTGATAATCTTTGGCAATATCCCATATGGAAGCGATTATTCCTTTATCATCTAAAAATGAAAGAATATAAACGGAGGTTAGATATATGTCTCCATCATATTAGACCAGATATTACCATTTCGTTACTAAGAAGAGAAATAAACTTCTTATGTAACCTTAAAGACGGTAGTGCCAAGGTTGGAGAGATTCATTTTGGACGATACAAATACAGAGAAGCAAACTTTGGATTTTTGCCAGGGATTGCTAATAATTGTATAACGAAAATGTGGATGGCACAGTTAGATAAGAAGGTTAAGCAATTAGATCGCTTTGCAGTTCTTACCCATGAAGATGCTACATATTGGAAAGGACTTACAAACCTTATTGTTATTCCGAATCCTATTACTATTAATAAGGGTTATCATTCTGACTGTACTCAGAAAAACGTCATTGCAGTTGGCAGATACACTTATCAGAAGGGGTTCGACAATTTGATTAAAGCATGGAATTTAGTTCACCAGCAACATCACGATTGGAAACTATCCATATATGGTGGTGGTAACAGAGATAGCTACCAAGAACAAATAAACACTTTAGGACTACAAGAGACAATCAATTGTTATGGAGCAGTTAGCAATATAGCAGAAAAGTATCAACATTGTTCTATATTTGTTCTCAGTTCACGATTTGAAGGTTTACCATTAGTACTCATGGAAGCCATGTCTCTTGGATTACCCTCTGTTGCCTTCGCCTGTCCATGTGGACCCAAGGATATTATCCATGACGGCGAAGATGGTATATTATGTGAAAATGGGAATATCCAGCAATTAGCAGATGGCATTTGTAAACTGATTGAAAACGAAGAGCTGCGAAAAGAGATGGGAAGAAAAGCTTCCATTAATATTCAACGTTATAGTTTGGATAACATCATGCGACAATGGGATCAGTTATTCAAAGAAGTGATAAGAGAAAGAGATGAAAAGAATCTGCTTCATAGTTGATAGTATCTTCACCATTGGAGGTGTGCAAAGGGTGACGGCGGTGATTGCCAAGGAATTGGCGAAAGAGCATGACGTGACCATTCTTACCTTTGATAAAGTCGAGAAAAAAGATACCAGCTTATATGGTCTGAAAGAAGCAGATATCACATACAGATTTATTCAGTATCCCAAAGTCGGGGAGCTAAAAAATAAATTATGTAAAGCTTATAGTGGTATTTATCTGAAACTCCAACCACAAAGTAAATGGAGTTCAAATCTTTATGCCAGAAGTTCGTTTCCGTCTGAATTACGACAGATTTTACTGGCAGAGTTAAAGAGAGAGGAATTCGATATTATCATTGGCGTACATGCGCCTTTGGCAGCCAGATTAGCGACGCTCAAGAAAGATTTGCCGAAGGCAAAACTCATCGGATGGTTGCATAATTCTTATGAAGCCTTGTTTGGCGACAATTCACATTATTATATAGGTGCTAAGAGGAGAAGGCATTATGTTTATCAATTCAGGAAATTGGACGATGTCGTTGTACTTTGTCAGGATGATGCAAACCATTTCCACCAATATGATCACCAATTCTCGCCGATAGTCATCTATAACCCATTAACGCTTAAGTCTGGGATTCCGTCACAAGGGAATAGCAAAAGATTCCTCACTGTAGGGCGTTTTACACCTCTTCATAAAGGCATTGACCTTTTAATAGAAGCATTCCATCTGTTTGCACAAAAGAATCATGAATGGATGCTCGATATTGTTGGAGAGGGCAAGGAAGAACCAAAATACAGAGCACTCATCAACAAATATGAGTTAAAAGATCGGATTACGATTCATCCGTTTACGAATCAGATCCAAGACTATTATTCCAATGCTCAAGTATATGTACTCAGTTCCAGATGGGAAGGAATGCCATTGGTTTTGGTAGAAGCAATGTCGCACGGATTACCGATTGTTACATCAGCATTACCTGTCTGTCAGGAGATTCTTGGCGATTTCGGACTTTATTTCAAGAACGGGAATATTGAGGATTTAGCCCAACGATTAGAGGAAGCGACACATATTGACTGGCAGACAAAATCACAAGAAGCATTTAAAATTGCCCAACGATTTGACATACATCTAATCGTTGAGCAATGGAAAAAACTCCTTGAGTCGTAATTCTATTCAAACAGTCCCATGACTTTCTCAACGATGGGAGCCATGTCATAATACTTATATTCGGCAAGGTGGCCTCCAAGGATGAGGTTGGGTTCTTGGTCGGCAAGGGCTCGGTATTGCTGATAGAGCAACATATTCTTCTCATCATTGACACTATAGTAAGGTTCCATGCCTTCTTTCCATTCCGTAGAGTATTCACGAGAAATAACCGTCTTGGGACACTTATAAACATCATCACCAAACATTTCAAAGTGTTTGTGCTCGATAATGCGGGTATAGGGAACTTCTGCATCAGTGAAGTTCATGACAGCATTACCCTGATAGTTGGACATATCGAGGATTTCTTCCTCAAAACGGACTGTACGGTATTCAAGTTTACCTAGACGATAATCATAGTATTCGTCGAGTTTGCCAGTATATAAAATCTTGGAGCAGTGAGCGTTGAACAGTGAGCATTGAACATTATAAGTCCCAAGTTGTTCGTCGTATTGACGATTACAGTCAAAGAAATCTACGTTTGTTAAGACATCAACACCTTCGAGCAGGCCATCAATGAGTTTATTAAATCCACCCATCGGGATACCCTGGAAACGATCGTTGAAGTAGTTGTTGTCATGCACGAAACGGACG
>Ga0247611_10008461_pt1 | contig 12669 bp, 13 predicted proteins | sample 177DNAGHGhighgp2_FD_192422 | JGI IMG/M metagenome (GOLD analysis project Ga0247611, IMG submission 192422) | Sheep rumen microbial communities from Palmerston North, Manawatu-Wanganui, New Zealand - 1770 DNA GHGhigh gp2 | ecosystem: Host-associated > Mammals > Digestive system > Stomach > Rumen... | reverse complement strand
CAGAAAGGAAAAGCCGGGCGAATGAAATAAGTGACGCATAGCGCTCACGGCACAGTACGTCAAAGGCATTTCTGTCCCCTGATTTTATAAGTAATACCAATCCGGCTTGCATCTCCGCAAATAACACTTCCGAATTCAAAGATAAACAATAAATGACAAAAAATGTATAACTTTGACGCGGATTAGTGTAGAATATTATTTTATTATTGATTCATTATGAGAAAGTTGTCTGTTATTTTCGTCATTGCGGCCCTTGCCGTTGCCGCGTTTGTTTCCTGCAACAGGGAGGATCCCGATAAGGAGAAGAGTCCTTATGACAAATATGCAGTAGACCTTGGCCTGAGCGTAAAGTGGGCGAGTGTCAACGTAGGGGCGTCGGACGAAAAGGAACTGGGTAATTATTATGGATGGGGAGAAACCTCCGAAAAGCCTGATGGTACTTACTATGACTGGGACAGCTATCTGGTATTCAAAGGAATAGGTACAGACGACGACTCGCGCGATGCGGCTCTTGCCCGACTCTACGACAGCAATCTGATACTGAAAGGCGAATATGACGTCGCCCACGTGAAATGGGGAGGATCCTGGAGGATGCCTACTACCAATGAGGTTCAGGAACTCTTTGAAAAGTGCACATGGGAGATGGTGCCGTCTGATTTCGACAGTTGGACCGCAGACAATCCGGGCGGCTGGAAAGTGACCAGCAAGATCAACGGGAAGTCTATCTTTATTCCGGCCGCCGGACAACGGACAAATATGAGCCTTGACAAAGACAAAGGCAGGCAGGCGTATTATTGGACTTCGAACCGTGACGAAGATTCGGAAATGTTCGCCCAAGGTTTCGGCAGGTTCAAGAATGTGCCGTTGTCGCTTATCCAGTATGTCTGTATGGGTTGCACGGTGCGTCCAGTCTGCCCTTGACAACCGAATCCGGGTTCTATTTCCGGATAAGTCTTTTGATAACCGGGATCATACGCGGGTCGGACAGGCTCAGGCTGTCTATACCAGCCTCCAGAAGGAACTCCGCATACTCCGGATCGGAAGCCGCTTCACCGCAAATTCCGGCTTTTATTCCGGCTTCATGAGCGTTGGACACAACTACCTCGACGGCATTCTTGACCGCGATGTCTTTGGGGTTGTAAAGTATTGACACTCCGCTGTTTCCACGGTCGGCCGCCATGATATACTGGGTAAGGTCGTTCGTCCCGATACTGAAGAATTCCACCTTTTCCGCTATGGTCCTGCCGGCAAACACTGACGCCGGAGTCTCCACCATGGCGCCAAGAGGTATCGAGCTGCCAAACTCTTTACCTTCCGCGGACAATTCAGCCTTACATTCTTCAATCAAGGCCCTGACCCTATCGATCTCGGCTGAGGTCGTGACCATCGGAACGAGAATCCTCACATTCCCAAATGAGCCTGCCCGGAGGATTGCCCTCAGCTGTATTTTGAATAAACCAGGATTGGCCAGACAGAGCCTGACTCCGCGTACGCCGAGGAATGGATTGTCCTCAGGCTCGATGGAGAGATATGGCATCTTCTTATCGCCACCTATATCCATTGTCCTTATGGTGAGAGGCTTATCTCCGCATAGAAGAGCTGCGTCTCTATAGATCTCGAACTGCTCTTCCTCTGTCGGGAACTCTTCGGAACGCATGAACACAAACTCGGTGCGGAACAGGCCGATCCCGTCAGCCCCTGCCGCCATGGCCTTCGCAACATCCTCGACACATCCGGCGTTACCATATACATTGACAATATGGCCCTGGTATTCAACTGGTTCCTGGATTATCTCAGATTCCCTGTCTTTCACTATACGGCTTTCCGCGAGCTTCGACAACTCATCCTCCGTGGGATTGACCGCTACTTCTCCGGTATTCCCGTTGACAATGAGGTTATCGCCATCAGCAATCATATCGATATCGACCCCAAGCGCCACAGGAATTCCCCTGGACGTGGCGATGATGCATACGTGGCTGGTCACGCTTCCCTTCCTGGTGACAAAGGCGCTTACCTTTGACAGATCCATCCTGGAAGTGTCAGAAGGGAATATTTCATCCGCCACCACCACGGAGCCTTCGGGAATATCGAGCGAGCCGGAGGAGTTCCCGGCTAACCTGGACTCGAGATTGCGGCAGACATCCTTGACGTCATCCACCCTGGCACGGAGATACTCGTCGTCTATCGATGAGAACATCGACACGATGTCATCACAGGCAGAGGCGACAGCCTCCAAGGGATCCTCCCCGCCGGCAAGATGCTCTTCAATAGCGTCACTGAGCGTAGGATCATCCAGAATCTCCAGATGCGCAGCGAATATATCATTCTCCACGGAGAGGACCGAAAGCCTTTCCCGCTCCGCCTCGAAAGCCTCGTCAATACTCATAACGTGCGCCCCGGCGGAGTTTCCCCGGCAAAGCCTGAAAGCCTTTCCGGAGCCATAACCTGAGGTTGACGCGACTGACTTTATAATCATTCGGTTACGGATTGAATAAGATTCACGATGGCATTGACAGCCCCCGCCTCGTCACCGCCCTCGGCGCAGACCTCGACCTCGGTTCCCTTCTTGAGTCCGAGAGAGAGGATGGAGAGCATGCTGGTGGCTTTGACGGTCTTTTCTCCGGAGGTTATGGTAACAGCCGAGTCAGGGAAGGACTTGGCGATTCTCACGATTTCACCGACAGGCCTTGCGTGAAGCCCGTTAGGAGCCGTTACAACAACTTTCTCAGTGGTCATATTATTCCAATGTTTTTAAAATATCCTCAGGGTCGCTCGTAACAGAAAGTCTTTCAAGGACTTCCTCGTCATCGAGAGCGGAACTGATCTTGGCCAGGATATCGAGATGAGCGTCTCCGGCCCCGGCTATTCCTATCACGAGACGGGCTTTCTCCTCTCCGAAATCCACACCGTCAGGATATTGCAGCACGACTATTCCAGACTCTCGCACCAATGCTTTGGTCTCCGAAGTGCCGTGAGGGATGGCGAGCCCCATTCCCATGTAAGTGGAAGCAACTTTCTCCCTTTCAAGCATTGACTCGGCGTAACCGGATTCTACATATCCCGAGGCCTCCAGCATATGTCCGGCTCTGAGAATGGCATCTTCCTTCGACTCGGAAGGCAGGCCGGTGAGGATATTCTTGATCCGAAGGACTCCGGTTCCCTTTTCCTCAGCTTCTTCTTTTTTCGCCGTCCCCTTTCCCAACCGCGCCAAGAGCGAGTCGAGAGCCGGGTCGGAGATGAAATTCGTTATCCTCACGACCTCGTGCCCGTGAACCCTGTCGGCGAGATTGCTCTGGCACACGACGATGTCGGCGTCATCCGGGATAGAGTCGACCGCGCTGTTCGTGCAGGTTATCGAGCCGAGCCCGTTCTTCATCAATCTGGCTTTGAAACGTGTGGCTCCCAGTGCGCTGGAACCCATACCGGCGTCGCAGGCGAAGACGATCTTGCGGATTGTTCCCGGAAGAGGTTTTATCGAGGCTCCATCCTCAGCCGAAGGAGCATTCTCATTCTCTCCCTGGAAATCCGGGCGCGCCTTTATGATAGGTATTGCGAGCAGGAAAGATATTGCGGTGGCGATGAACACTCCCAGTATTCCGATAAGGGTTCTTCCCCTCGGGGACATCAGGATTATCGAGATCAAGCTTCCCGGAGAGGCCGGGGCGACAAGTCCGAAGTCCGTCAAAGTGAAGAAGGAGAGTGCGCAGATATTACCGATAATGACCGGAAGGAGCAATAACGGACGGGCTAGGACATATGGGAAATAAATCTCATGGATTCCGCCGAAAAGCTGGATTACAGCTGCCCCTGGGGCAGATTGCTTGGTCATACCCTTTCCGAATACCCAGCAGGCCAGAAGGATTCCGAGACCGGGACCCGGGTTAGGATCCACCAGGAAAAGCATGGAGTGGCCCATCTCGGCGGCTTGCTGTATTCCCAACGGGGTCATTATGCCGTGGTTCACGGCGTTGTTCAGGAATACCACCTTGGCGGGATCGACGATCAAGGAGAGGAGAGGGTTCAACTTATGCTTCAGCATCCAGTTCACCCCTGAGCCGAGGGCGTTCGACAGCCCTTCCACGACTCCACCTATGAGCAGATATCCCGTGATGGCAAGTAGCATCGCGATTATGCCAAGGGAAAAATTATCGACGAGCATCTCGAAGCCGGCCCCGACCTTGCCTTTGACAAGGTTGTCGAACTTCTTGACACACCAACCTGCAATAGGGCCCATAATCATGGCCCCGAGGAACATAGGGGTGTCCGTCCCGATGATCACACCCATCGCGGCAACCGCTCCGGCGACTCCTCCTCTATATCCGCTTACATTCTTTCCCGCTGTGAATGCTATCAATGTGGGAAGCAGATACTTGAGCATCGGCGAGACCATTTTTGCCAGATGCTCGTTGGGGAGCCACCCGCCGGGGATGAACATAGCGGTGATAAGTCCCCACGCGATGAACGCTCCAATATTCGGCATCACCATCGCGCTTAGGCTTCTTCCGAATCTCTGTACAGCCTCTCTCATATGGAAATCACTATCTATACAAAGTTAGGATAAATTTTAGGATAACGGATGGACAATCGTATATTCTTATTGCACTTACGACTGACTATTGAAGTGTTGCACTTCTAATTAGAATGTACTTTTATTATTTCTATTTTTTACCATAGATTGCTCTAGAATGGGTACAAAAAATCCTCCCGCTTGGGGAGGATAGGTAATAATGCACTGAAATTCAGTGATTTAACGATTAATACTCCTCTTCGTTAAAATTATGGAGTAGTTGATGTTAAAATAATTCATTATCAACTACTTACATACGCTGGGGATTCGCCGATGGAAGGGGACTACTGAATATCTTTTGCTCCGACATCTTCCAGACCAGCAAAATTTCCCCGGAAATTGATTATGGTGGTATGTATCTGAAAGCCGGAGTAAAGAATTACCGCCGGTTCGGCGTCGCCCTCAACTGGAAGTTCGGCGGATATACGGAGAAACGGCGTGAGGCGGTGGATACGGAACGGTTCAAGTAGTTTGGCTTCATAAGCACGGCTAAACATATATACTGACAAGAACTGCCGTCACGTTGAGGTGGCGGCAGTTCTTTTTTGCGGTCGCAGTTATTTCTTAATCAGGACTTTCCAGCGGCCAGTCTTACGGCCTTCTATACGCTCAATATATCCGTCTCTTTGGAGTTTGTTCAGGTGGTATTTCACACCATCTGGAGTCAGATTAAGAATCGAAGCCATGGCCTGACGGGTCAAGTATGGATCTCCGGTTAGCAAGTCCAGGATCTTTTGTGCAGTCTCACCGATGGGCTTTTGGGTAGTGGAAGACTTCTTTTGGGTAGTCTTTTGGGTAGTATCCTCGCCCTTTTGGGTAGCCTTTGGGGTAGAATTGTCCGCTTTTGGTGTGGATTCCTGGTCAATAATCCGCTGGAAATCTACATCCGTCTTGCCATAAAGAACGCTATACACCGTGGTAAAGAAGGAAGATGCGTCTGACTCGAAGGAAGGTGCGAGGTCTTTGCTGTAGAGACGCAGCTCAGAGGTGTGTGTCGTAATCTTCTGGAAGCCGGAGCCACGTTTCTCCATCAGGTCCAGCTGGGTGAAGACGTCGGCAATGATGGGGTTGCGCCGCTTTGACGGGACCTTCAGGATATCGCGGTCCTGAATCCTGGTACCGTCGAACATGCCGCCAGGAGAATAGAATTCGATGCGGTTGTCATAGATGTCCACGTGGACTTCACTGCCGACCTCGGTCATATCCCGATGGATGAGGTGGTTGACGCAACATTCCAGGATTGCGCGGTCAGAGTATTCCGGGAAGTTGAGGCGATAGTCAGGGAGTTTGAACCAGCGTTTCGCCGTGCTGGACTTGATGAAGCCGGTCATCATCTTGAGCAGGTAAAGCAGGTTGCCGCTATACTCGGCATCGTTGATGGCATCCGTTTTCGTAAGTCCGTCCCAGCGGGTACAGAAGACTCGCGACTGATAGACATTGCAATTATCCGAGAAGAGCAGGCCACCGTTAGTGAGGGTGCCATCTTCCATGACAAGGCCTCAGGACTCTGGGTACTTATCGTCCCATTGAAGGCGGGTTCTCTCGTGGTATTCGTTCGCAAGCATCTTGAAGCTGTGCTTAGAGAGCTTCTCTTGGGAAGGAAGAGCGTCCCAGCTGCGGTTTGTTCCTTTCAGCACCAGGTTTAGAAGCTGGCGAGATGTGGCCTGCTTGCTTTCGTTTCCAGAGCGGACATAGGCCTGGCGGGAGCCATCCAGAAAGAGGTAATAAGGCGTGAACTGTCCGGGCTTTACAATCAGTTCCAGAATCTTATTGCCGTTCTCGTCCTCTGCTGGCGTTAGCATCCATTCCGGAAGCGGATCCAAATGAGCATTGATCTTCTCGCTTATGAAGTCGGAATCTGCTTGTATGTCTTTGAGACCGGTTACGGTGCCATCGTTGGACACACCGAAGTATAAGGCTCCGCCTTCCGTGTTGGCAAAAGCGCTGACGCTCTTGAGCCAGTGACGGATCTTCTTGCGCTCCAATTCATCCTTAAAGTCGTATGCCGTACACTCGGATATGAGTTTGTTTCCCAGAATCTTCATAAATCAGTATGTTCGCATTACAAATTTAACATTTTATTTCCATTACCCTGGTATTTCTGGCATTATTGGCATTTTGGAGGGGCCGAATGTGCTAATAATGCCATAGACAAACAAATTCGGCAAAAAAAACGCACTAAAATTACAGCGAGATAAACAAAAAACTTTGCTTATCTCGCTGTAAATCACTATGTTAAGATTGAAATCCTCTCTTAATATTCCTCTTCGTTAAAGAAAAAGTCTTCCTTGGTCGGGTAGTCCGGCCAGATGTCTTCGATGGATTCGTAGATTTCACCGTCTTCTTCAAGCTCGGTCAGGTTCTCTATAACTTCCTCCGGTGCTCCGGAACGGTTTGCATAGTCAATGAGTTCTTCCTTTGATGCCGGCCATGGAGCATCGTCCAGGCTGCTGGCTAGTTCAAGAGTCCAATACATATTGCAGTGCGATTAAATTGTTGATAATCAATCAAATATAATCAAGGAAGCGAAGGCCGCCCCATATTTTGCGCAAAGATATGCAAAAAATCGTGACAATAATCGTTTTTTGCCTAAATTTGCATGCCGCGTTTGTGGCGAACAACAACTATACCAAAAGATGCCTTACGAAAAGATTGAAAAATACGATGATCAAGTCACCCTGGAGATTTCTGCGAGAGTCCGAGAAATCCTGAGGCTTCTGGGCGAGGATCCCGATAGGGAAGGCCTGCTCAAGACACCGGAAAGGGTGGCCAAGTCATTGCAGTTCCTTACGCAGGGGTACGGGCAAGACGGAGGAAAGATTATCCAGTCTGCCATATTCGATGAAAAATATCAGCAGATGGTCCTGGTCAAGGACATCGAGTTGTATTCGATGTGCGAACACCATATGCTCCCGTTCATCGGCAAGTGCCACGTGGCATATATTCCTGACGGCAAGATCACGGGCCTGAGCAAGATAGCCCGCATCGTTGAAACGTATGCCCGCAGGCTCCAGGTCCAGGAAAGGCTTACCGTCCAGATCAGGGATTGCATCGTCGATGCCCTTCATCCGCTCGGCGTCGCAGTGGTAATAGAGGCCATGCACACCTGCATGTCCCTGCGCGGGGTGCAGAAATCCAACGCCATCACCACCACTTCCGCGTTCTCGGGGATATTCCTGAGCTCCTCCCGCACCAGAAACGAATTCCTGAATCTTATCAAATAACTGATATGTCAAAGAAGATTATACTTACCGGCGACCGCCCTACTGGTCGTCTCCACATAGGCCATTATGTCGGGTCTCTCCGTAACAGGGTTGCCATCCAGAATGCCGGCGATTATGAGAAGATGTTTGTCTTCATAGCTGATGCCCAGGCGCTTACGGATAATTTCGACAATCCTGAAAAAGTCCGTCAGAACATCATAGAGGTAGCTTTGGACTATCTCTCCGTCGGACTCGATCCGGACAAGGTGACCTTGTTCATCCAGAGCCAGATACCTGAGCTCACGGAACTTACGTTCTATTACATGAATCTCGTGACCGTGGCCAGGCTCCAGAGGAATCCTACCGTGAAGACAGAGATCCAGATGCGTGGATTCTCCGCCGAAGGTGAGGAGCAGGCGTTCGGAAGCGGGCTCCCCGTCGGGTTCTTCTGTTATCCGATCTCACAGGCCGCGGACATCACCGCGTTCAAGGCGACTGATGTGCCGGTAGGGGAGGACCAGAAACCTATGATAGAGCAGACCGTGGAAATCGTGCGCAGCTTTAACAGGATCTACGGTGAAACCCTCGTCGAACCGAAGGCTGTCCTTCCGTCGAACGAGGCATGCCTCAGGCTACCGGGAACTGACGGAAAGGCCAAGATGAGCAAGTCCCTCGGCAACTGCATCTATCTCTCGGAGACCGCCGAAGAGATGCACAAGAAGGTGATGTCGATGTACACGGATCCTCTGCACATCAATGTCAGCGATCCCGGTCATATTGAAGGCAACACCGTATTCACATACCTCGATGCATTCTGCAGGGACGAGCATTTCGGCCTTTTCTGGCCTGAATATGCCAACCTCGATGAACTCAAGGAGCATTACCGCAAGGGCGGACTTGGAGATGTCAAGTGCAAGAAGTTCCTCGAGAAGATCCTGAATGCCGAGCTTGAGCCTGTCAGGGCCCGCAGGAAGGAATTCGAGAAGGATATCCCGGCTGTATATGACATACTGAAAAAGGGATCCCTCGCTGCGGAGGAAGTTGCCGCCGCTACTTTGGACGATGTCAAGAAAGCGATGAAGATCGACTACTTCAACGACCTCGACCTCATCCGGGAGCAGGCTGCTCGTTTCAACATGTAAGTTCCAGCGTTACGAATAAAAAAAGAGACTTGGGCGATCAAGTCTCTTTTTTGTCAGTCTGTGGGGTGCTCCTACTCTTCCTTCGGTGCTATAGCGCCCCAGACGACAGCGCTGAGTGCGCCGCCTACCAGAGGAGCTACGATGAATATCCAGAGATCCTTGAGAGCCTGTCCGCCAGCGAATACTGCAGGACCGATCGAACGGGCCGGGTTGACTGATGTTCCGGTCAGGTTGATGCAGACAAGGTGGATAAGGATGAGTGAGAGACCGATTGCGAGGCCGGCGAAATTGCCAGCTCCGACTTTGCCGTCGGTGGTTCCGAGAACCACGAGGACGAAGAGGAAGGTGGCCACTACCTCTACGAGGAATGCTCCTCCAGGACCGCCTGCTCCGGCGACACCATTACAGCCGAGACCGGCAGGATTGGCGCCTGGGAAGGCTACGGAAGGTGTCATGACCTTGGCGAAGAGAAGGAGGAGAGCACCGGCTATGAGGGCGCCGATGACCTGACCGATCCAATAGCCGCAGGCATCCTTCCAGCTCATACGTCCGGAGAGCGCTACTCCCAGCGTGATGGCAGGATTGATGTGGCAGCCTGAGATACCACCGATGGCATATGCCATGGCGATTACGGAGAGACCGAAGGCAGCCGCCGTAGCGAACAAGCCAGCAGTCGTGCCACAGCCGACGAACATAGCCGTCGCGCAGCCCAGGAATGTCAGAACGAATGTTCCGATGCATTCTGCGATGTACTTTTTCATAATATTGAATAATTAATGATAGGGTTATTTGCCTTATTCCTTCGCTAATTTACGAAATTCTATCGGTTATCCCACGTTTTTTCCTATTTTTACGAAAGAATATAACCGCATAAGCTATATGGATACACACGTTGTGATAATGGCGGGAGGCATCGGCAGCAGGTTGTGGCCTGTAAGCACTCCGCAGAAACCGAAGCAGTTCATAGACCTTCTCGGAATAGGCAAGACCCTCATCCAGATGACTGTTGAAAGGTTCCTTCCTGTATGCAACAAGGAGAATTTCTGGGTAGTCACTTCTGCAAGCTACGTCGGCATCGTAAAGGAACAGCTGCCGGACATCCCTGCCAGCCATATCCTGGCCGAGCCGGAGCCGCGGAATACTGCTCCATGCATCGCCTACGCCTGCTGGAAGATCCATTCGGTGAATCCGGATGCGAATATAGTGGTCACTCCGGCGGACGCCCTGGTGATCAACGTTCAGAAATTTGCAGCTGCCATCCGCAAGGCCCTGAATACAACCGATGGCAGCAACCGGATAGTGACGGTGGGTGTCGAACCTTCCAGGCCGGATACCGGATACGGCTATATCTGTGCCGAGGAGAAGAATCCGGATGAGGTGGTAAAAGTCCGGGAATTCAAGGAAAAACCGGACCTGCGGACAGCGAAAGAGTATCTCAAGGCGGGCAATTATTTCTGGAATGCCGGAATATTCATCTGGAATGCTAAGACCATTATCTCGCAGATGAGGGCATACGCTCCTCAGATTGCAGGTATTATGGACCGTATCGCTGCTTCATTCGGGACATGGAAGGAAGAGGAGACCCTCAATGAGTTGTTCCCGACCTGCGAGAAGATATCCATCGACTATGCCGTGATGGAGAAATCTCCTGATATCTATGTCATTGCAAGTGATTTGGGGTGGTCTGACCTGGGTAGTTTCAGCTCCATCAAGGAACATATCCCTATGCCTGAAGACGACCCGCTCCCTGATGGAGGGGCAGCCCAGGCCTTGGAAGGAGACAACAAGGTGATAGGCCGCGACATAAGGGTCTTCGGATGCGAGGGTTGCATCGTCCATGCGGAAGGTACGAGGACGGTCGTCGTGGCTGGCTTGAAGGATTACATCGTGGCCGTCAAGGGCGCGAATGTGCTGGTATGTCCGCTTGAGGACGAACAGAAGGTCAAGGAATATGGAGCGGATCCGGTATAAGACGGTAGTAATCTCCGATGTCCATATGGGGGCCCGCTTCTCCAAGGTAGGGGAGGCAGCAAGGTTCCTCAACCGTCTTTCCTGCGAACGACTGATCATGGCCGGAGACATCATCGATGGCTGGCAGCTCAAGCAGATCGACGACAAGTGGACCGTTCAGGAGTCTGCTTTTTTCAGTGTGGTAATGAAGATGATGGAGCAGAACCAGACCGAAGTGGTCTATGTCACCGGCAACCATGATGACTTCCTGGACTACATCATTCCCTGCCAGCTCTTCAACATTTCCTTGGTGAATGAATACCTGATCGAGGATTTCGGGAAACGCTTTGTGGTTATCCACGGGCATGCCTTCGACAGCATCACCGCCCAGTTCAGGTGGATTTCGAAACTTGGGGACCTGGCATACAACGCCCTCCTGAAGTTCAACAACAGATGGAACAAGTCCCGCGAGCGACTGGGCAAGGAGAAGTATTCCTTCTCGAAGGTCCTCAAGCATTCGGTGAAGAAGGCTGTCAATTACATTTCGGGCTTTGAATCGGACCTTGCCGACTTCGCCAGGGCGAAGAAATGCGACGGAATAATCTGCGGTCATATCCATCACCCCGAGGACAAGATGCTTAAACACGGAATACGGTATCTCAACTGCGGGGACTGGGTGGAGTCGCTAACTGCCCTTGCACAGGACTTTGACGGTAACTGGAAGATTTTGAATTACAAGGACTTGGTTGAAGAATAGCATGCGTTACGTGTTTATCATCCAGGGGGAAGGTCGAGGCCACCTGACCCAGGCGATGACAATGGAGCGCCTGCTCCTGGCTGCCGGACACGAGGTTCCCCTGATGCTCGTAGGGAAGAGTCCGGCCCGCAAGCTCCCCGCTTTTTTCAGCGAAGGCGTCAAGGCCGAAGTGCAGCAGTTCGAGAGCGTCAATTTCGTTCCGTCTTCGAACAACCGTAAGCCTGATTATGCCAAGACAGGGTTGTACAACTTCTTCAACCTCTCCGCTTATCTTCCTTCTGTCAGGACCATCGTAAAGCGCCTGAAGGACATCAGGCCTGACGTGGTGGTCAATTTCTACGACCTGATCGGAACCAACGCGTTCAATCTGAGCCGAGTAGATGCCCCGCTGGTGTGCGTGGGTCACCAGTTCCTTTTCACCCACAAGGGCTTCTCTTTCCCTGCCTTCGGCTATGAAGGGCATGTGGCATTGAATATGCTTTCGGAGGCTGTAGCTTTCCGTTCTTCCCGTTTGCTTGCCTTGAGTTTCCGGAAGATGCCCGATGAAGGAAAGCTTCACGTTGTACCGCCTCTGCTGCGGTCGGAAGTCCTGGAACTTCATCCGCAACCAGGAGACTATATCCACGGCTACCTGCTCAATGCAGGATTCTCCAAGGATGTCATGGAATGGCACGCCAAGCATCCGGAAATCCCGCTCCACTTCTTCTGGGACCGAGCCGATGAAGCTCCGGTGAAAGTCATCGACGACACCCTTTCGTTCCATTACCTGAACGACCATGAGTTCCTTGAGAAGATGGCCGGATGCCGGGCATATGCATCCACGGCAGGGTTCGAGTCCATTTGCGAGGCGATGTATCTTGGCAAGCCGCTTCTGATGGTCCCGTCGCACATCGAGCAGAAATGCAACGCTTACGATGCCTGCGAATGCTGGCCTGACAAGACCCGTCCCGCCTGTACTGCCGACAGGTTCGACCTGGACCTTCTCCTGCGCTTCACGGAGAATGGATTCGTTCCGGCATCGGATTTTCCGGATGGGGTGAGATCCGCTTC
>Ga0247611_10008460_pt1 | contig 12669 bp, 11 predicted proteins | sample 177DNAGHGhighgp2_FD_192422 | JGI IMG/M metagenome (GOLD analysis project Ga0247611, IMG submission 192422) | Sheep rumen microbial communities from Palmerston North, Manawatu-Wanganui, New Zealand - 1770 DNA GHGhigh gp2 | ecosystem: Host-associated > Mammals > Digestive system > Stomach > Rumen... | reverse complement strand
TCTCTGCCTATCAACTGACCGATTTGTTGTGTCTTTAAGATACGGCCGTTTCCTGAAGCCTCGTTCCATCTCGTTGTGCATGTGGCAAGGCGTCCGTTCCTTCTCACTGATATGGCTATCATTGACAATCCATATTCATCAAGAGGATGCCCTTCGCCCCTCTCCTTTACGACATCCTGATAGCCATGCTTCAGGCATACATAGAATGTTTCACCATATTGTGTGTAGTTCTCAAAATCACAACGTGACTCCGATATGCACCAACTTGCCAACCCTGCGTATTCCATGGCATCCTCAAAGGAGTGGATCCTATGGACAGAGTATTCTTTATTTGGCTGATAAATCTGAATTGCAGAAAGCCGACGCTCTTCGGCCAATATACGTTTGATGCCATCATCAAGCCTGAAACACAAATCCTCATAGTACAGACCATTAAAGTCTCCATCGTACCGTTTCTGAAGAACAAAGCTATCCTTGATGATGGACAAAATATCATTGATGGTTTCAAATTGACTCTCATCCAGTTTCTCAATATAAACCTGTCTTATAACCCCTTCCAAATACTTGCCTTTTAAAATGCCAGAACAAGGAATATCCATTTTTATGGAAAGGATGGTATCTATGATATCTGAGGGATTTCGAAGATGACAATATCTTCTGACAGCATTCTGCGCACGGACATCATACCATCTTTTTCTGGAAATCAGATTCATTATGCCCGATAACATACGCTCCATAGGACGACGTATCTTTTTTATCATTTCCTTCGTCTTAACAGTTGATCCATTTAAACTGATCTGGAGAAGAAGACCTCTTACCTAATAGTAGATGATACGGTCACCCACGGATTCATCTATACAATCCATAAGCTGAAGAACAAAAAGCTCCCTTTCCTCTTTGGTGTCAAATTCATCAGAAAGATACGACTCTCCCCATTCGTTGACACAGATGTCATCATTAAACTCATCATTTACCGCCTTTCTTGTATCGGCAAACACAATGAGCACGCGGTAAGGCTTATGGAACATTGGCCCCATAAGGCAAAGCCCGGCATTATGGGAGTCAGACGGATCATCCAACCGCCGCGTTTTCATCACACTCTTCAACTCCGGCTCGCAATCTACTTCCTCACCTCCTACCAGGAGTATTTCATAGTCATCATACTCAGACGGGAGAGAAAGAATCTTATCCTTGGTTTCAGAAGGCCCGAATACTGGAAGATCATCCTCAAAATCCATATTGAAGATACAGACGTTCTTTGACTCCTCTATTACCATGAGTTGGTTCTTTTCAGGCATCTTGCTGTACTCATCACAAAAACCAGCCAATCTCAGATTGTCTGCATCCACACTGACAACGATAGCTTTCAATTCCTTAAGTTTCATAATCATATATTTTTAAAATCCATATTTACCTTTCAGGTCTTTTATACTTACATATCCATATTTCTCCTTGAATTCTTCAATAGACATATCAGTATGAATTGGTTCTTCGTCTTTGAAACGAAGATTCATTTCCTCTTCCAGTAGCCTGAGTTCCTCAATGGTAGTACATTGCTCAAACCTTCTGTGATATTCCAGTTGTTCTTCTGTCAATAATTCCAAGCTTTTGTCTTCCATATCATAAAAATTTAGTTCTATTTCTCTCAACGATTGCAAATTTATAATGCTTTATTCTCAATTTCAAAGAGATTATACCTCTATTCTTTGTATAACATGGCACTTATACATATATCATATCCCAAGGCATCCTTTCTCTTCCCTTTTATTCAATTCTACAATAAAAACTGAAGATTTTGAGAAACCCTTTCTACCAATTTATCCTTACCTTTGAGAGATGTACAGCTAGCAAATGCCATTTCCCCTATCTTGGTAATACTATCAGGAATGTTTATCTCCTCCAATGATTTACACAACATGAATGCTTCATAGCCGATTTCTGTCACACCATCAGGAATGGTAATGCTGGTTACAAACTTGTCCACAACTTTCACCAACGTCTTGCCGTCTTCACTGAATCGTAAAATGTTGTCCATACAATAAATTTCTAGTTCCTATGCAAAAGTATTGTTTCCTCAATTACCAACTGCTTATTATATAGGTATAACAGGAAAGTATTGGTAGTAACCGCCACTCATTCCCAAATTCATATTGTCTTTCTCCGAACATGGTCGTTATAGGTATAATAAGAAGGTAACTTAAAAGGGAATGACTTATCTTTGTCACGAAGAAAGCATAACCCACATTGCCGTAGATTCTACTATTGAAGAACGGGCAAAATCAGTTGGTGGCATAAACATCGATGATATACAATGGCAGAATTAATTCCACAATAATATGACAAAGAAAGTTAGACCGAAGATTGATAAAAACATAAAACGTGACAAGATTTTGTACCTGCATGGCTTCATGTCAGGAGCCAACAGCATGACTGTTGACCGGCTAGATTTGAAATATGGCTATATCTTTGAGTTTGTCGTGCCTGAGCTGAACGGAGACATTGACCACAGTATCAAAATTGTCAATAATATTATTGCCCAGGAGAAGCCCCGTATGATAATAGGCTCATCCTTGGGAGGTTTTTACGCACTGGTATGCGACAGCGGCGACATTCCTGTTCTTGTAGTGAACCCTTGTGTCAATCCATATGTTCACATGCAGCAGTATCTGAATAAGACCTTGGAGTATCACTGCAAACGCAGAGACGGCGAGGTAAGCTATAGATTGACACAGGATGTACTTGAGCATTTCAAGAAGTATGACGTGGTTTCGGCAATCAAATCCAAGGGAGCGTATCTCTGGGCTTTACTTAGCACCAATGATGAGATATTGGGCACCAGCCATCTGGATCTATTCGAAAAAATCAGGGAAGAGGAAGAAGTGGAGGAAAGCAAAAAAGTATTCATTTCGACCGCTCAATTCGGACACAGGGCATTTCCCTGGGGTATTTCGAGTATTGCTGATCTCATTTATGCCATATTATGGGATAACTAACTAATCTATAAGTTCTCAAAATTGCTTTTTTTCAACAGAAAGCAAACTTTTTTCTTACTGCGCAAAAAGACTGCAGGGTGTCGTTATACCTTTGTTGCCGCCTTACCCAAAGCCCTGTTCCCCACTGCCAATTCCTCCCAAAACCTTTATAGGTATATAAAAGCCATACAATAAAAAGTATTGCCATACCTTTGCATCACTACCTGCAACCTAACATTTGAATTCAGACATATACACATACAAATAAGCCTTCAACCAGACAAAAGAGATGGATACGACAGTGATTGAGATGACGGATACTGACCAAGTATGGGAAAGGTCAAGAGAATCGGAGAAATTCATGGACAATGGCCTTTGGGGACTGCGGGACAAGGACGGAAAGACAATTCTTCAACCCGAGTTTGACCAAATAGAATGCTGCAAGGATTTCGTGTATGCACATTCCGGGACAAAGTGCTTTTTCTATTTCCCTATCGGAAAAATGAATGTCGAGGATGACAATCCCAACGACCTCAGATTTTATGCTGACGGGAAGATCGGACTAAAAGACCAAGAAGGAAAGGTGAGGTTCCCTGCTGTCTATGACTGCATCAAGGTATGGGAAGGCTATGACGTGGTGTATGTGCGCAATGAGGAGGGTTTCCACTACTACAACAGCGCCAACGAGGAGATACTGACAGACTTCAAACCGGTGGAGGGCAGCCCATGTGAAAACGAGCCTTTCTATATCGACGAGAGGCAATCGACAGGGGTACTCATCACCAGAAGACTGGTGGAAGGCCACCTTAACAACAACTGCGTGAGGGCAGGTGACCTTTGGGTGGAAATGGAAAGGATTCCCTGCCGCGACCTGCGGAAGGTCATCGGGACATGTGAGGTGATACCCATGCCAGAAGACGCCTTCCACGGATTCGAAAGCCCCTCGACTTACATCTACAGGGCATTTCTCGCCAGTTCCAAGAAAGACAGTCCAGTGGAGGACTGCGTGGCCCAGTTCACTATGTTGGGGGCATACCGCTCCACATGGAAATTTATCACCAAAGTATGGATCCATCCTGAATCCGATGTGAACATGGAAGAACTGAAAAAGTTCTGGCTGATGTACAGCGAGAACTCTGACTTCTACCTGCATGAAGGCATCAGAAGCCGGTTCGGAGTGGAAGACTGGCTGCGCATCGGCATCGGTCATGATGCTTCACTGGACAGGAATGAGGTGAAAGTGCTGCAGATGGAATACTTCACCGACAGGTGGCCTGAAAAAGAGGAACAAGAATGGGTGACGGCACTGCGGCACAAGAACGTGCAAGAACTGGAGAAATACCGCCAGCGGCTGCTCGACAGGATAGCTGAAATAAGAAACGAGCATGGTGACATCCCGGCGGACATCGTATATGCGGAAGCACTGGAAGGCTGCCATATCATGTGCAACACATCCACAGAACTGAGCGATGAGGAGGAACTGGAAAAATACTACTACCTGTGCAAGTTGGGATTCCACTGCATCGACACACTCTGGTATCTTTGCGCCGGAATCACTGCCAGGTCTTTCAACGAAGAAAAGGACGGAATGAAACCCATGGAGGAGAAACAGTTGTCCTTCTGCTTGAAGAAGACGAAATGGCTGCTACGAAACTCAACGGGAAAGAACTACGTTCTCCTGAAGATGACACCGCTCGATATGATTACAATGACCAAGAAAATGTATGAACAGTATGACTGGCCTGTTGAGACACAGGTTCTGCTCACAGAAATGGAAATGCTGATGAGACGGAATGGCTGCCGGTACTCCCGTGAGTTTCCACTCGACGACCTCTTCTGGCGACAATTCAAGCCGGGCCTGTACGACGAGCTTCCCTTTGAGACGAGACCATACATATCAAAAACCTCTATCGGTGATGTGGTAACGGACGGCCAATGGCCGGAAAATAAGATACAAGTGTCCTTCAACCACATTTTCTGACGAAACAGCTGGAAAGACAAAACTAGGACGAAAAGAGAACATCAAAAAAGGAAAGGAAAAGAAATGGAAATCAAACAAAAATGGATGATGGACGGTGGGGTGTTCTACCCCATCCCCGGCAACACGACGTTGCATATCACACCCGGAACTGGCGTGTTCCAGATTCACGAACAGAACAGCATGTCGGGTACGCGCCTGGGGCTTGTCAGGCTGGCAGACTCCTTCGAGTTCAACTTCAAGATCTATGACCTGGGCATAGAGGACATCATGGAGAAGATAGAGAAGACATGGAATTCTGACGTGTTCGTCGAGAGCAACAGGAACCTTGGCGTGATTTTCAATGGACTGAAAGGAACAGGAAAGACCATCGGGGCAAAAATCCTGAGCAACAGGATGGGCATCCCCGTGATTCTGGTGAACGCTCCCTACAACGGACTGCTCGATTTCATACAGTCCCTTTGCTTTGAGTGCATCGTCCTGATCGACGAAGCAGAGAAGACGTTCGAGAAGAAAGGAGAGGTGCTGCTGAAGATGATTGACGGCGTGTATAACGAGAGACGAAAGCTCTACCTGCTGACCACCAACAACCTGTACCTCGACCCAAACCTGCTCGGAAGGCCTGGGCGCATCCGTTATATCAAGCAGTTCGGCAACCTCGCTCCCAATGCCATCAACGAATACATCAAGGACAATCTGGTCGACAAGAGCAAGGCTGACGCGGTGCTCAAAGCCGTCGACACCCTGGAAATCTCAACAATCGACATCCTGAAGTCCATCATCGACGAGGTGAACATCCACGGCGATATCACTGAGCACAGCATGCTCAACATACCCAAGGCAAGGTACAAGATCGATGTCGTACGCTTCCATTACCTGGGCAAAGAAAAATTCGGGGAACTGAAGGAATTCCTCAAGACAAAGATGCCCGTTGGTATGACAATGAAGGTATGGCTCAATAAGGAATGGAGGGTCAACGAGGACAATGAGAGAGAGACCAACGAGGAGATGATTGAAGAAATGTTCAACATGTCATGCTGGACAAACCAACTGGCTTCAAGCACCCAATACCTTGTAAAAGGGCAGCAGACCTTCTATGGTGAGGTCATTGAGGAAGTGGATGAAAACGGATTCTTCGTGGTACATGACAACAGCACAGACGAGGAGGAACTCTGTCGCGTCCTGAACTACCATAACGCACCCTCACTCTACCGAGGAGCACTTAGCTCCTTCATCTATTAACAACGGAACAACCACCAACAAGCCGCCACTTATCCAAATATGGGTAGGTGGCTGTTTTCTTTACTCATAATCACCATTGGTGAGAAAAGGAGAATTTTAGAGCCTGAGACAAGCTTTTTATTGTGAGTTGTATAATTTCTTGTTATCTCTCAATAATCATTTTCCATTTAGTATATCATCCAAACGCTTGCAATACTCTTCAGCAGTATCAAAATCGCCCAATTCACTAAAATCTTTGACAACAAGTACATCATCATCAACTTTTTTATCTTTGAGACGTTCATTCTGTTTCTCTTTTGAAGTCTTTTGCTTATTATTCTCTTTCATAGTCTTATAAGCTAAGTATCATTTATAATGGAAATTAAATCTTGTTGGCCCTAACTAATAATCCAGTTATTATTCCTTTTTTGATATAGGTTTCATTGGCTTTTATGAATATATTCCTCTATCATATTGAAACTGATATCCTCGTCAGGGAACATCTCTTTTACCTTGTTTCTCTTGAAGTCAGCCAATTGGGATTCCAGTTGAAAGATTCTTTTGTTGATAGGCATCAGTTTTTGTTGGTAAGCCTTGTTGTCTATTTTACCGCTTTTCAATTTTGCCTTCAACTCTTTCTTCATTATTTTCAATCCTTCAATTTCAGTATTCACCATAGACTCCATTTTTTCATATTCTTCATATAGCTGATGGATTTTGCCGTCGTTATATTTTAACAGAGTTTCCCGGTACTTTGCAAACCAGTAATCCCGGTCTTTTTTGAGATGCGCTACGCTCTCATTGAGTGTTGCTATTTCATGTTTTAAAAACTCAGTCTCAATAGTTCGAGAATAATCAAAGTTACCGTTGTCCTCCTGCCCTAAGATATCCAGGACTTGTTTGAGTTGATAGGCTTGGTAATTGTATTTAGCCTTCGTATAACGGCTGTTGATATCAATGAAAAGAGGCCAATAGTTGATGAACCCTGATAGTCTTACTGCTTCTGTTTTGCCATGTTCATTTACAGCGGCACTGCTATTTGACCCACTAAGTGGACTGCCAGAAAGACAATATACCAGGCTCCTATGACCTTCTTTGTCTATCCTCAACGCTCCTGCACAGTTCAGCCACCATTCGATATAGATACCCAAGGTTGGTTTTTCGAATCCTGAAGTGCCCATGTATGCCAGGCCGCTTTGTATGTGAATAGGGCAAAGAAACATTCGACTGTCGCTTAATATCCGTTCTTTGTGTGCGAACAGGTAGAAAGCACTTCTAAGGAACATATCCTTCTGTACTTCCTTGTAATTGGGGCTTTCATGTTTTGGTTTTAATAGGTTCATCCCCTTGGATTTCTTCTTCAAAGAAAGATACTCTCCGGTGGTGTCGATTTTTAATCCGTCATCAACCCCATTCATTTCTTTTACCCTCGCAGCAGGATAACAATCCAGAATCCTGCCATCCAGAAGGATGATTTTTCCTTCGGGAAAAGCCAGTTCGTCCTTTATCTGGTTATATTTTGCAATATTACTCATGATTTTAATTTGATGCCCTATCAGTTTTTGGGGAGGAAATAGGAAGATTTGGTAAAAATAGGTCGATGGGCAATGACAGTGATTGCAGATACTCTTCGCTTAGGTTGTGTTCCTTTTTCATATTCCTTCATGGTTAGTTAATCGGCTTTCATCTGTTCGATGATGGATTTAAGTTCATTTTCATCCGTTACAAATACATCACGAGGTTGTGCACCTTGTGATGGCCCTACAATCCCCGCCGACTCAAGTTGGTCCATCAGTCTTCCTGCTCGGTTGTATCCGATGCAGAATTGTCTTTGGAGCATACTGACGGAACCTTGTTGTGTCTTGACGATGAGAAGGGCCGCTTTTTCGAAGAAAGGGTCAAGGTTTGAAATGCAGAGAGCCATATTCTCTTTTTGTTCTGAGAATAGGCTCTCGTCAGGTTCTGGGAGCAGGTATGAAGTATTTGGAGCGGGTTGTCGGACAATATGCTGGCATACCCTTTCCACTTCCAGTTCATCGATATAAGCGCATTGGACACGAACAGGGTTATTGCTATTGAGGAACAGCATATCTCCCCGGCCAAGGAGATGGATGGCATCGGAACAATCGAGAAGAATCTGGGATTCGTCAACAGAAGAGACTTTAAAAGCCATTCTTCCTGGGAGATGTGCTTTGATATTTGTGAGGAAAGAGAAATTTGTCCTGCGTGTCACTATCACGATGTGAACGCCCACCGTGCTCCCCAACTGTGCGATGCGGACCAATGGTATTTCTATTTCTTTTCCTGCTGTCAAGGCAAGGTCGGCATATTCTTGGATGACTACTACGATATACGGCATATAATGATGGTCATCGGCAGGTTTCAGCTTGCCTTTGTTGTATCTTCTGTTATAATCCTTGATGTCCTTGCATTGTGTTTTACGGAGCAATTCATGCCTCCGTTCCGTCAGGGTATAGACGCTTCTAATCGTATTTGCTGCCTCACTTACATCAGTGATGATAGGTTCATCGCCCATAGCAGCCAGATAATGGGCAGTTATTGGCTTATATATGTTGAGGTCCAACATCCTCGTATCAATGAGCACAAGTTTCAATTCGTGCGGATGCTTTTTGTAAAGAAGCGAGTTGATGATGGCATGCTGTGCGTAGGTTGTCTCCGTCCAACTGGAGCCGGCCACTATCATATGCGAAATCTTGGCCAAGTCAACCACAAGGGCCTCGTTGCTGATGGTTTCGCCCAATGCTATGGGCAATTCCATATCCGCCTTTGAGAATTCCTTTGTTTCAAGTACGCTTCTAAGAGATACAATACCAGGCTTGGAGCGGGGTACTTCAATGAAGATGACACCATCGGCAGGTCTATATGCCCTGGTGTGTTTTCCATTGAGAAAAAGTCCTATTTCACGCCCCACATTCCTGACAAAGGTTGCCCTGATATTTGCCCATGTGACTATGACAAACCTGATGACAGCGGGAGCGATGTCTATCCTCATGCCATATATTGGAACCTCCAGTGTATGGAAAATTTCTTCGATGTGTTCTTTGATGCCGTTAACCTCGTCCTCATTGATATCTATTTCACCATCATATTCGTAGAAGTCCAGCAATTCCGTACTTGGCAACTGGTACTGTGAGAATAAAGGAGCATTGTCTTCGACCTTGTGATTATTCATCGTCATCGATATTAAATGGAAAATGTATACTATGAATAAGTTACATTTGCTTGATCAAGAGCCTTTGGTTTTTAGTTGTTCTAGAATGGCTCTAAGTTCTTCCTCATCATCGACCAAGACTTCATTAAGTGCTGATGTAACGATGTCAGCCGATGCCAATTGTTCCATCAATCTTCCTGCCCGGTTGAATCCGAGATTGAATCTACGTTGCAGCATACTGACGGAAGCTATTTGTGTTTCGACAACGAAGCGTGCGGCTTCCTCGAAGAGAGGGTCTTGACTGGTCCAATCTTGTACTATGTTTTCTTTCTGCATTGAGAACGGAACATCCTCAGATTCGGGCAGCATAAAAGGTTTGATCGGAGTAGGTTGTCTTGCTATATGTTGACAGACCTGTTTCACTTCCTGTTCATCGATATAGGCGCCTTGCGCACGGATGGGCGTGCTTCCACATTGGAAGAGCATATCACCACGGCCGACCAACTGATTGGCACCAGGACCGTCGAGGACTGTGATGGAGTCCATTTTTGCTGCCACCTTGTATGCAAGGCGTGCAGGGAAGTTGGCCTTGATGGATCCTGTGATGATGTGGGGAACGATTCGTTGTGTGGCAATCACTAGATGTATACCCACAACGCGTGATAGTTGTGCCAGGCGTACCAATGGCATCTCGAAATTCTTGCCTGCTGCCATGATAAGATCAGCGAACTCATCGATAACCACCACGACGTAAGGCATGAACCCATGCCCTTCGGCTGAATTAAGTTTGTGGTTGGCAATTTTCTGGTTGTAGTCTTTAATGTTTCTTGCTTCTGCTATCTTGAGCAAGTCATAGCGGTGGTCCATCAAGGCACATAGACTGTTCAGCGTACGCACCGCTTTTGCAGTATTTGTGATGACACCTTCTTTGTCACCACCCACCCTAGCCATAAAATGTTTGGCGATGGAAGCATATTTGTTTAGTTCCACTCTCTTTGGGTCGATTAGCACCAGTTTCATCTCGTCGGGACGTTTCTTGTACAGCAGCGAAGTGATGATGGTATCCAATCCCACCGTTTTTCCTTGTCCTGTGGCACCTGCAATCAATAGATGTGGCATTTTGGTCAGGTCTGCCACAAGTGCCTTATTGTCGATAGTCTTACCTAGTACTACAGGCAGTTCCATCTTTGGCTCTTGGAAAGACTTGGAGCCGATGATACTGTGTAAGTAAACGATTCTGGGCCGTTTATTCGGAAGTTCGATGCCGATGGTCCCCTTGCCGGGTATGGGGGCAATGATACGGGTATTTATTGGAGAAATGTTCAGGGCTATGTCATCCTCCAGATTGCGGACTTTTGACATCCTCACCCCTTTGCCAGGGATGACCTCATAGTGTGTCACTGCATGTCCGACTGTGGCTCTGATTTCGCGCATCTGGATGCCGAAACTGGCAAGCGTCTTCACAATCTTGTTCTTGTTGGATTCTTGCTCTATCTTGTCTACAACAGGGTCATCATTGCCAACATCTCTCAAAAGATCCAAATCAGGCAGTTGGTATTGTAGGGAAGAGGTTTCAATCTCGTCAGATTCCTCTTCAGAATTCGGAAAAGCATTGTCAGATGTTTCCTCTTTAGCTATTGGCATCTTGAGATGGTCCATGAATTCTGGCCATTTAGAGCAAATCGAGTTCCACCATATTCTCAGCTCACGGAAGAAATGGTTCAAATTTTCGAGAACTTCGTCTTTATTGATGATAATATCATGTGTGAAAAGTTGCCAATCACTCTCATAGATGACGGTTCTGCAGACTTTCAACTCACCAGAAAACCTGTACATCGTGTAGTCAGACTCCTCTTCACCGGAAACATAGAGGACGACCGACGGTTGTCCATCAGGTGTGTCAATAGTGCCGTCTATGGTGAACGTTCCTGTTACAGCCTTGTAAGTCTTGCCGTCATTTCCTATAATTGTTTGGACATGTGTATTGCTGTTAGGAGAGTTTTCTGCCACTTCCAGCAAGAACAGCCGGTTCTGTCTTTCATCACCATTGTAGAATTTCACCCATACCTCTTCTCCTGTTTCTGTTTTCTTCTCAAAGTGCTCGTGTGAGAATGGTGATTGAGAATACAATTCAGTTTGAAGGTCATTTGTCCTCTTGAGTAGTTTGATGTTGAATTTATGCATATCTTTATATGTTTTGTCTATGTTATTATCAATCGGGACAGTTGATGAAACTCTTTGGCAAAGGTATGATATTGTATTGGATCAGTAGTTCTTATTATAGGTATAAGTGATAAGATAACAATGTACACTCTACATAAAGGGCGCTACAAATAATATGAAAAGGAATTAAGGACGCTCACTCTTTCAAGACTACTACTTCACACGATTCACATCTATCTTTTCAGAGTCCAAAGTTATATGATTCTTTCATCATTCCGGCACTTTATATAGGTATATAAAAGGGTAAAAGTGGAAGTAAAATTGTACTTTTGCAACCAAGTTATAGAGAAGACATGGACAACTACAACTATCAGGCATTGGCCAATGAGATAATCAGCAGGGGCATCAATATGTTTGAATCCTTTGATGACTGGACAAAGGGTGCTTTTGCGCTCTCTAATCTTGGAGAAGCGGGACGGGAGATTTTCAAGAGCATCAGCATGCTCAGTGACAAATACAACGAGGTTGAGAATGACCGCAAGTTCACCAATGCGCTGCGTACAAACCGGAAAATCAGTATAGCGACTTTCATATATATGTGCCGTTCTCACGGCATCGACACCAATAAATTCTTTGACCATTCTCCTGTAGATGTCATCAAGCCACCACGTACTGTCGCTTCCCCACCGAAGGAAGACAAAGAGCCTCTGAGTATATTTACAGGTTATGTCACTAGTCGCCTGGACAAGCAATTGGCCTCTGATTTGGTGCGCTTTCTGAAATCTATGTTAGGTGAAGATGACAGGATTAGGGAAGCGGTCAAGAATTATCGGCTAGGAATCACGAAAGAAGGGCATGTCATATACTGGTACATCGACAAGGATGATATCGTGAGAATGGGCAAGATTATGGCTTATCAGCCCGATGGCCACCGAAACCAGTCCACGGTTCCTGAGAGCTTTGCAAATGAACTACTGAAGCGTGGCAAGATCCGACCTGGTTATGTTCTCAAAAAAACTTTGTTCGGTGAACATCTTCTCCGTCTACCGGAGAACGCCCACAAGACTGTATGTATTGTGGAGAGTGAGAAAACAGCGGTTATCTGTTCAATCTGTTTTCCCAATCTTTTGTGGATGGCGACAGGTTCGGCATATAACCTCCAG
>Ga0247611_10008459_pt1 | contig 12670 bp, 10 predicted proteins | sample 177DNAGHGhighgp2_FD_192422 | JGI IMG/M metagenome (GOLD analysis project Ga0247611, IMG submission 192422) | Sheep rumen microbial communities from Palmerston North, Manawatu-Wanganui, New Zealand - 1770 DNA GHGhigh gp2 | ecosystem: Host-associated > Mammals > Digestive system > Stomach > Rumen... | reverse complement strand
CAAATTACTAGAATCTTTCACATCTTCTCCAGTGGTTTTTACTAATTCTTTCCCAATAAGATTGCGAATAATAAGTGTAAGAATCTTATCCAAATTATCCTGGCTACCCCCATGAGCTATTAGTAACTGGATTTTATTCTTCAAGTCCTCTTTTTTGACATTTACTAGTCCTTCATCATTACCTTTCTCCAAATTCTTGATTTCTTTCTCAATAACATTTATTTGTTGGATGTCAGTATTAATCGCGTTGAATAAATCTTTGATTTTATTTTCATTTTCTTGATCAATGCATATAGAACCTGTGGTATTAAGGAACACCCAGAGATCCATAATATTACTCCAGCATGAAGGGGTAATCTTAATGTCAAGTTGGTTTGTTCGAAGCAACAGAAGAGTACAACCATTCTGAGGACGAGACAATTCTGGATCTTTGGAACATAGAAACCTAACAAGTGGAAGTAGATTTAAGCTTTCGAATTTTCCATCTTTTGGTTTTGCCGGCGTAGATATCCCAGAAACATAAACTACCTTGTCTTTAGATTTTTCTATAGTTTCGGTAGGAAAGAACAATATAAGAAGATATAACCCTAAAATACTTACCCCCAACGTGTATGCGATCTCAGGCCATTCAGGATAACTCTTTGCTAAAAACAGATTAAGCATTGCGTCTGATATCCACGTCAGGTGTATAATGAAAAAAAGGAGATAAAAAGCATTTATTCGTTTTGGTGCTATAGCATTGGCCAATAACTTTTTTAGTACCATTGTCTTGACACTAGGGTCAAGTTTCTTATAGATGGCTAATAATATTACAGAAACACAAGCAGCAATACTTAATAGGTACAATGGCCAACAAGATAAGTGCTGACCTAGAAGAAAAAAAAACTCTCCCCCTAATATTAGGATAATTGCAATTGTACTAGACAAATTCTTTTTACTCATAAAAAATGATATTAATACTTCAATATTCTCTGAATTGTACAAACTTAAACTCAGAAATCTTCTTGCCGTCGGGCATCATCTTGACAAGACGTTCTGAGGTAGAAGCCACACAGGTAATGCCGTTAGCTTTCAGTTGAGAGACAACAGCGTAGGTGAATGTCATCTCTCCCATCACATGAACCACAGGATTAGTATCCAGTAGTTTGATACACTCTATCGTTTCATCAGCCAGTTCATTAATGTCTTTTGATGTGAAATACGGCTCGATGTTAGGGAAGGAGAGGTCTACAACCTCACCGTATTCCTTAGCTGCTTTTTGTTGTTCTTCGCTCCAACCCGAAGATGGATGATTTGTCAAATTGATAAACATGGATTCCTTATTACTTTAAATAAAAATCGTCAATCATGTGCAGGGTCTTTCTAGCCCTGGTCATAGAGGTGTAAACCCACTGGTAGGTCTCCTTTGTGGGATTGAGGGTGATATATCGGGGTACGTGTACATAGACATCTTCCCATTCACCTCCCTGAGACTTATGGCAGGTGATGGCATAGCCAAACACACAACGCAGGGCATTGAGATAGGGGTCTTTGAACATGGCATCATAAAACGCTTTCTTATGCTTTTGGGTAATACCCTTTTTTTTCATCCGGATAATGAAATCGACAAATAGGGCTTGCTGTTGCCTGCTGTCAAGGTTCAGTCTGCCTTGGTAGGCTATCTCTTCCATCAATAGTGTGGAATATGTCCTACCTGTAAATAATTCTTTCACCTTCATCTGACGGAAAGTAAGTTGGGCTCTTGTCGTTGCTTGCGAAGCAATCTCCTCCACAACCACCATATCACCGTTCATCAGTTCTGTAGGCATATTGTTCTGAATGACCATCAGCAAATCCCCTTTTTGAATGCGGCTGTCACAATATCCCAATTTTTGACGAATCATCCCGGACAATTGACTGCAAGCCTTATTGGTCCTACAGATACACACGGCACTATTCAGTCCCGAAGTCCTTACTTTCGACACATAGTCGTTGAGCATGGATTCTAGATTGGGATGAATCAGAATATCCTTATATTTGCGGAACGGCAAAGAGCCCCAAAGCTTCTGCCTGCCATATACCTGCTGGCTCTCAGGAGCCGTATTGTATAAACCTCGAATCTGCTTGGAAGCATCTACTATACCACTTACTCCTTGCTGTCGCATAATTTCAGTGAGTTGAGCTTCCTGGGCAGTCATTCCAAACTGCAGTTGGAAATAGTCTTTCATTAGTGCAGGGGAATAATACTGCTCAATGGGTGGCAGCTGACAAGGGTCACCCACAAAGACAAACTTACTGCCTGGACGTGAATCATATTCCAACAATTCCTTCAACAGTCGCCCGTCGCCAAATTTAGCCTGTGTGATGTCCTTGGTGGCAACATCGGAAACCATCGATGCCTCATCAATGATATAAACAGTTTCTGGGTTAGCATCCTTGTCTAACTTGGAAGGCTCAAAGACCAAGAATAACTGACCGTCTTTGTCTGCCTTGGGTTCTTCTTTTTCCTCATACTCTTTGTTGAGTCCATTGAATTCATAGACCATCGAGTGGATGGTGGAAGTCTGCCCATTGGCTTCGGAGAGGTTGGCAAGCACCTTGGCCGCCCGGCCTGTGGAGGCCAGCAGTCGATAGTGCTTTCCTTTTTCTGCCAGTGCCTTGATCAAGAACCTCATGAGCGTGGTCTTGCCTGTGCCGGCATAACCCTTTAGGATAAAAACCCGGTCTTTTGATATGTCGACAAAGTCAAGGATCTGCTTCAGCACATTCTGCTGGCTGACGGTCAGCTTGATTTTCGAGATTTCACTCTGTTCCATGGCAGTTCTCTATAATATACTTTGTAGAAGGATATTGTTCATATTCTGCATTCAGGTATTTGATGCATTCAATGATGCCGGGGATGCCTTTCTTCAGTTCGTCATATTTTATGGATCCGTTGCCGTGGGCTAGAGAATTACGCGATTGCCTGACGGGGTCATAGACGGGGCGAAGTTCTTTTATCAGGAAATCGTCGGCAATCTCGTCGGCCACTTCGGGATAATCTGCCAGAGCATTTATCCAGTTCCGGCTCAGGAAATCGTCTTCCGGCATGCCAAGGATGTCGGACACAAATATCCTGAACTGTTTTGCCGACAGCTTAGGAGGCTTTATCTCCTTAAACATATCAGAAGTGCGAAGAATGATGTACTCGGCAGCCAATGGGTAGGCCTGCATCAGCATATCGTGCTTGATGGTCCAGTTGATGGCCTCTTCGATGTTCCGATAGTCGCTTTGGCTGACAAAGTCCTCTGTCTCCTTGTAGAGTTCTTCCAGGATGTTCTTGATAGGGCTGGCTATCTCTTTCCGCCTCTTGACATTCTTGTAGTTACTCCTGAATGTAGCAATAAATTTGCCGCTTTTGATTTCTTTCAGGTCGATGGTGGCAATATACTCGTCCAGCTGCGATATGGAACGCCCCAGATTGCGGATGGCTTGGTCGACAGTCGATTCCTCATGAGGAACAATAGCATCTTTCAGTTGTTTCACCTTCCCGAAGTCTTTCAGGCTGCTGGCTATCTGGTTGTACTCTTGCAGCCTTGCAATGTTGGTCAGGTCTACTACGGGTGCCACTCGTTCTTCAATAGGCATTTCTTTCACCTTATAGGCAGGCCCCAGTTTCTCGAAGGCCCCATACATGATAGACATGAGGCAGGTGTCCTTCATAAACTTGGAGTAGTTGAACAGCACAATGGAAAAGAGGGGTATGGAGCGGAAGGCATGGGTGACGTCGAAATATATCTGGTCGCCGGGTTGCAGCTGGGCATAGACGGTGTTGAATATACTCCAGATCTCTTCCTCCGAGAATCCTGCCTCAATGTCGTGTTCCTCTATCTGTGCTTTTATGCCCATTCTCGCCTGCAAATCATGGAGACGGTGCTGCAGGCCTATCTTGTCCGCCTCTTCCGTCACACGAGGCTGTCCGTTGTCGAGCCAGTTTATTTCCTTGGAGCCATTCTCTCCCGTTGTCTCTTTGGAAGTACAGAAAATAAAGATTCTGTCTTGTTCTGTCCAATCCTTGCAGACATAGTCAATCAAAGCCTCTTGTACAAACCGCACAGGCTTGGGGTTTTCACCAATGTCATACTTGCACAACACGTAGTTGTTGGTTCCTAAAAACGATATAAATACTTTGCGTGGCATTTCTTACTAATTATATGTTTATCCCTTTTTATAAAACTCGATGGAATTCGAGCCCTTTTTAATTTTTTTAACTAAAATTTTCTCACCAGGTCTTAGTTTTACACCATTCACTGGAAGATATTGTTGAGAAAAACCGTCGAGACTAACCATGGCTCCGTCTAGAAACAATTTAACCACAGTTGCCTTGACAACTTCAAAGTTGGCATCAGGATTGTTATCAACAGGAAGACCATTTACTTTTGCAGAAGACTTGACATTTTTTTCCTTCAAAATCTGGAATTCTTTTTTAATATTGACAAATTCGTTTTCATATACATCCTTCCAAGAGCCATCCTTATTCCGTTTTTGTTTGCCTGTTGATCTCCTCATCTCAAGCATTCTCACCTCAGCCTCAGTGTGTTCTTTCCTTATTGCCTTTAATGTGGTGACCTCGACACTATCGTTAACACTCCATGTTGTATTTTTAAATACTTTTTGGCCCCATCTGTTGATTTCATCCGTGAAACATTTTATAAACCCATCAATGCTTTTACTTAAGCCAATCAGTTCTATGTTTTTCTTTTCACAACATTTCAATTTTCCAAATCCGAAGGATTTTGCCATTCCCAAATTATGATAAACTCCATCTTCCTGAATAATTGAATACAAAAGGGCGCCAACTTCAATGGGCTTTAGATTGTGAACATTAATGCGGCATTTGAAAATATGATTCTGAGGAATTGCGTTAAAAGAAGCCAACATGTTTTCATTGTTATTACCTCTGGGTAATGAAGCGACATTGCTTCCTTCATGAATTCTATAAAATTTCCTACCGGCTATTGTTTCTGCATCGGCATAGGTCATATAATTCCCATATCCTTCACTTTGTTTGATATAAAAAGGATAAAACGAAGGCTTGGGCTCGCTAAGGACACCGGAAAACTTTAATAATTCATTATCTGCAATTGTTAATTCCTTACCTTCTTCATCAATGCAATAGGCATTGCATATCTGGACACGTCCTTTCACACTTAAATCATTATCAGATACTTCAGCATAGCCAAACATCGTTTCGCACAGGTCGCGTGCTTCCTTTGTTTCTTGTCCATTATTTACCAAATCGCTTATGCTATTCCCATAAGGCAGTTTCATCATTCTCGACAATCCCATTGCAATGATGTTTCCGTTAGAATCTGAAACATAAAAGACATGGATTCTTTTACCTTTCTCCAGAAAATCATTAATGAAATCTGTAGCATCTTTATTTTGGGCATAGATAGACAGGAATTGTCTGAGGACTTTTTTCTTCTCCTCCTTCCCTTCTTTAATTTCCATTAGGGAGATTGGTTCATCTGTAGCAACAGGAAATAAATATTCGTGTTTCTTGGTTTTGATATAACCAGTACATACTAATTTGTATTCATTTCCATTCCATGAAATACTAGGATAATTTCCGATGGCGATATTTCTTTCACCAACCCCTATAATATCTACTTCTTTTTCTATACCTCTTACTTTTACTCTCTTTTTTAATCTCGATTTATAACTATAGGGGATTTTAGATAACTCTATGCTTATGAAATCCCCTTTACAAGGTATTAGAAAATACGAATCTCCTTTCTTTTCCAACCATCCGCATTGTTGATTTTTAATAGTATTGTGATAAGTGTCATAATCATCTTCTTTCTCATTAAAAGTGCGGTAGCCGAAAGACCTGTCGTCATATTGCATCATTTTTCCAAACGACATGACTTCTAATGAACTACGCAACATACCCTTGATACTTGATCCAGGCAAGAAATAGAGTCTCTTTCTATCTGGCATTTTCACATGGGCTGAATACCTTTCGTCCTTCGAAGCAGATCCGTTACGTGTAAAAATGGGGGAGACATTAGTAAATGTAAATTCTATTGATCCGTCTTCACTGTCCCTGAATGGGATATCGTTAGAAACTTTATCCCACCACTCAGGGATATACACATATCTGTTAAGTGGCACAAAATTGTATGGTGATGATATTTTTGTCATAATAGTACACTCCTTTCTATTTGTCAAATCCAATAAAAACTAACTTATCCGGGATTAAGGTCTCAAAGTCCTTGCATTGTTCGTCCTCAATCTTTTCCCTTTTCCAGTATTGCATAAAGGTCAATTTTGCTACTCCATCTAAACGATGCGGTATATATCGTTTGATTGTAATGGAGTCTGAATTCTCAGACAGAGCATTCTTCAAATCATCCTGCTGAACTTTAAAAAACTTTATAATATGTTCTCCGTCAACATATTTTATGCTTATAGACATTGAGTTTGTCTCATCCCACAACTGTCCTTCAATGACGAAAGGATTGATCGGCTCTTTCAAGGATTCAACATCAAAAGTTTCTTGAATAAGCTTTTTCGGCCTTTTTTGGTCACTATACCACAAATAGCCTACATATGTTGGTTTATCATTACTCATATTTTTACACTTTTACTTCGTTAAACATACCCATGCCTCTATTTGTACTACCGCCCAAAGGCAATAGGCCATTTTTCAAATCGTTAAGCGCTAATTCAAATGCTTTTCTGTATTTTTCTTCAGCCTTAACTAATATCGTCAGTGAAAACTGTAAGTTCCGGGCATCCGTTACCTTTTCAGTAAATAAAGCGCCGGCTAAAGCTCCTCCTGCAAAACGGTCTATCTTAACATGATTGAATATTTTACCCGGAGCTGGTTCTCCAAGCATGTCATCAATCAAAAAATTACCACTTAACATATTGCCGTTACCATCTTCACCGCATCCAAAGATTGCATTGACAGCTTCATTTGGAATGTTCTTGATTTTTGAGAAATCATTATCGGCAAACCTTTCTTGCTCCTTGTTCCAATAATAAGCCGTGCGATGAGCCAATGCACCTTTAACAGAAGAGCCAGGAACAAGGATACATTTATCTTTGAATGTAGGCTTTTCTATCTCATGGTCAGACTTGTCTTTTTCCCAAGTAATTATCGATTCTACAACCTGAGTGTCATCTGCATCTTCATCGCCCATACCAGAGCCAAACAAGAAAAAATCCACAGGCTTTAAAACCATCTCATATTTTATCCATCCTTCTCTATCTAGGGATTTGGTTTCAATCTTATCTATTTTCCATTCATCCCTCAAACATGAACTTTTAGACAGATAAGAGTCTAATTGTTCCTTAACTTTCAAATGGTAGCTTGATTGCTGGACAGAAATAACTTTTATTTTTCCCAAGCCATTATGAGTTCCACCCCCCAATCTGAATGTTGGATAATTGAGTTGGTCTATTATTTTATTAAATAAATCTCCATCGTCTACTTTACTAACCAATTCTATCTCAAAAACAAAACGTGTACCCTTGTAAACAACTTGCTCGTCAAACTTACCACTACCTTTTGCCGTTCCAAATTCGTTGATACAAACATGCTGGCGAATGGGCAAATTGGCAAAATGGTTGTAAAAGTCATCTGAGAAATCAACACTTTGAATACCATCCAAAGCTTTGCCATCCTTGCCAATCATTACAGCATCAGAAAAAATAATCTTTGAGCCTGCTAACTTCTTTCCTTTATGAAAACCAAAAATGGAGTCTTCATTGTCAGTATCATCATCTAAAGAATGGCGGATTACTCCTGCTATTGAAGTACCTGGAATAAATGGCAGTCCATTCATGTCTTTAGCCACCAGCGCATCAGTCATAATATCTTTTTCTCCATTGCCGACTGCCAATGGCGTATCTGCTTCTAACACAATCCTGGCAATAAAACGCCAAGGATATCCAACTGTTTTATCATTTGTATTCATAATTAAAAACTTTTAAGCTATTTTACCCATTTCAGCAGCCAGGTTAATTACAGCCTGTTGGGTATAATTCCCATTTTCATAAGATTCAAAAAACTTGATAAAATCCTTAAACGCAATGATGCGTTTATTTGTCCATTTCTTGGCTGCTATTCCATGAGTCAGATATGCATCGTTAATATCCTTCTGATATGGAATGCCATCTCTGCTCCTTTGTACTCTTTTCTTCTTATCAAAGAGTTCATTTTTCAAATCATTAGTCTGGGGATATCTCATGGCAATACTCCGGATGGTTCCCCATTGCGATGCAAATTTGTCTCCCTTGAACAAAGGTCCGTTTTTATCAACAAATTCATTTACCTTTTTATAAATTAAGGCATTGACCTCAACATCTTTCTGCTTTCTTTCCAAGAATTTGAAGAGTTCATTATTGTTTCTAATAACATTTTTATTCTTAGGTGGCTCCTCCTGATCCTTCAGGCAATACTCTGCCATTCCATTACTGCCAGGTTTGGAATTAAGGAAAGAAGGATTGTAAATAACATGTCCGAAACCTTCATTAAGGTAATGGCCAACCCAGCTTGAAGCAGCTGGAGCATCATTGTTGGTTCTGATTACAAAAACACTTCCTTTCTCAATACCACAGCGATCAGTATCATATGTTTGACGCTTTCCATTCCAGGGAGCATATTGGAATGTTCTTACCTGTGTTTTGCCCCAATCAATCACTGCAGTCGTATCCCCGATTCCTAACTGTTCAGGTGTAGGGCGGAAAGTGGGTTGTCCGTTGTCATCAAGAAAAATCAGACGACTGTCAGCATAAACGGTTATCAGTCCGTTAGAACCTTTTGACTGTCCTTCATTCTGATAAAAAGTTTCCGATTCAATATTTACCAAACCATACTGTGCAGTACGGGATTTGCCAATATGCCTCTTTCCGACCAGGCTTGTCTCAATTTTTTCTGCCAAGGTATCGTTATCAACTTCTACGGAAAAATATAATACACAGCCTTTATTGATTGATTCATAGCCGTACATCTGTGAATCTTCCGAACGCCTTTGTTCTCTGTCATAAGCAGATTTTAAGGCAAATGTCTTAAGGACCTTGACTTCATGACCACATTTATCATTCTCGGTAAAAGCATAGAATCCAGTCCTGCACTGCTTGAGCTGTTGAGGCATCCCACCAGTACCGAGTTTATCCTCTTCCCTTTTATATAAATGATGTATATAAAGTCTTTCCTTACCAACTAGTTTAGGATAGTACATAGATGCCGGCACTCGTAAAGTCCTCTCTTTCTTAAATGCGGGATGAGCATCGCCGAAACGAACCTTTCCTGAGTGGAAAACCTCCAGTTGGTTTTCCCCAAAAGAATCATATTGACCATTTCCCGCCACAATACCCAAGAAACAGTTACCCGGAACAAAATCAAGCGTGTTTTGATTCCCCTCTGTGGCTGCTCTCATATTCAACACTACGTCAGTCAGAAGTGTGCATTTGAATTGTAAAATTTTCATTTGTTTCCCTCCTTACATTTGATTGAGATAGTACATCTGCCCAAGCCTCTATTGCGATTCACGCCTATATGCTTAATAAGCCCCAAGCTTTTGGCAACAACTTCTTTGAGACTGTCCTCAATTCCTATTATTTTGCCTGTCAATTCGCAAGGAACTGCCACTTCTATACGTCGCAAACTATTCTTCAAGGCTACACCATCCTTGCCTATAGCAGTAGAGGCAATATTTGAAAACAGATACTTTTGTAGTCCTACATTGACTATATCGCGACGCAAATCTGCTTCAATTTCGGCATTCGTAAAAAAGGCTTTTCCTTTTACTTCTTTATCAGAATCATTAGATACTGGCTTGCCCAATGCCTTTTCTACTGCAGCAACAGTTTCTTTACTCTCTTTTGCGAATCGCAAATAATCTTCAATAGCTTCTCGCACCAAGCCTTTCATTGTCTTACCGGGAATATAAGGAAATCCGTCTTGATCCTTGATAACCAGAGCATCCACATCAGCCCCTGCTGCTAATCCTGATCCACAGTGCCAATAGGAGTGAATCTTTACTTTATAGTCTATATTAATGTTCATAGTAGCACCTCCTTGTTATTTTTTCTTAGTAACTTTATGTATTACATCAACCAGTGAAAGGATATCATATGCAGGATAGAAGTTGATATGATCACGCTCAACAGCTTTTGTGGCTTTATTAAACCAATCCTTTTGTTCTTCTGTTGAGATAGAAGTCACTCGCTTTTCCCACTGTTTAGCTTCACCCGTATCACGATGCATCATTGTAAGCCATTGGCGTATATCGCTTTTGGTAGCATTGCCTTTTTTAGTCCCCGACATTGTCTCAACATTTTCTAGTAAAGCGTCAATAGTCCAGTACTTTCCATTCTGGGGAGCTGAGTTTAAATAATAAGGACCGAATTTGAATGAATGATTCTCTGATGGAGTCAACTCCTTTTTAACCATTTCTTTGTAATCTTCAATAAAACCACTTTGCACCTTGTAGAACATCAAACAAGAATGATTACGTCCTGATTCATTCTTTGCAATACCACAAAGTCTTTCAGCCAGATCGTATCCATAATGAAACGGATAGGAAGACTTTACAAAGGCTATGCCGGCGCATGCTGTCAGATAATCTTTGCCCGTTATTCCTTTGATGATTGTTCCGATTCTTTCTTTTGTTTTCAGTTCAAAATTCTTCAAAAAAGATTTTACATAGTCTATGGCGATACCTGCATTGCATATCAAAGTATGGTCATCTCCATTCAGCACAATAGCACGGATTGGGACAACCGATGTGCTCATCGGATTATAATGACTACTTGCAATTGCATCCTTATATGCGGTTTGAGCTGCTTCTGTTGTAGCCTTATCCAAGTTGACTGAAAAATGGTTAAGCTTTTCCCTGTCAGTACCAATCTTGGGTATGATATCACCTAATCCATTGCCATCGACATGAATAATTGCCACCCAATTGTTTTTGTCAGCAAGATCAGATACATTATAAGGTATCACATCATCTTTTAAATATTCATTACCAGATTCCTTGATGGCCAGTTTTTTGACAACCTTTCCTTCGATAGTCAATCTACGCTTCTTTTTAACCCCTTCATCCAAGAACTCTTCTTTCAACTCGTCCTTCACCACTTCCATCGCCGGCAAACCAGTCTGACGTGAACGTTCAATAGCCATAAGCCCTGTTACAGTGCTTGCAATAGGCTTATTGCGCATAGCAAGCAATTTTGCCTCAAGTTTGTTCACTGCCTGGGCAAAGTCTTTTTCATCGTTCAATGGTACAACAGCCTGACTAATAGTAATTCCCGGAGCCGCTTCAATCACTTTCTTGGGAAAAAGCAGCATGGCGTTGTTGCAATCTTCTTTCCTATCAAAGATGTACTTGATGCCCCCCGCCGCTTTAACAACAGGCAGTCCGTTTTTCTCAAAATCTTTGAAAAAATCTGTGCAAATCTGTTCCACCAACTCACTGGCTCCTACAATATCCTTCAGCTTGTTAGTGCTGAAAATGAAGCCCTGAATACCTTGAACAGATGCACCATAGAGATATTTATTCATAATAATTTAAATATTTATTTAGATTGTGATTTTCATTAATACACCATATCCAATGCTGGCATTTTTGCCAATACCAATATACTGGGGTAATTGGATGTTTGCCTTGAATTCAATGTCGAAAGCCATCAGTTTTACATTTTTGTACATGGCAAAGTGTTGGTTGGGAATATTTGTAATGTGAATATTAATCTGTTCTTCCAAATGAATGTCCATGCCTTTTAAGAAAGAAAGAATGTTTCCCGTCAATACTCGCTCTAAAATAGATATCTTGTCAATAAGACTGTCTGTATTTACAAACTGATTGTAGTTTTTTGAATTCAGAGGAAGCCAATTACACAATTTGTATAGTTGGTCTGATTCATTACAACTGATATAAACCTGATCTATATGGATGGATTCTATGCGAGTATTAACAACTTTCTCTCCTATACGAAGCTGAATGTTTCCCGTAGTAAAAATTTCATTTACACTTTCAACGCCTTTGCCAATACATACAATTGCAGCTCTTCCCTCAATCCTTTTGTATTGGACTAATGGATAGGAGTATCTGAAGTTTTCGCCAACGTGGTTGTGGAAGAGTATGGGCTTGTTTTCCAATGAATGAATGACCGCCCCTCTGAATAACGGGATTTCATGTTGAGAGATTTCATTGGCAAACTGGATGGTCAATATGTTAATAGGCTCTAATTGCATGTCTTATTGAGATTTTCAATCATTTAGTTTAGGTCTAAACATTCATTTTACAAAAATAGTAAAAAAATAAAAACTTAAAGTTTTTGAGACTGTTTTTTTGGAAATATCATATCCATGTCATATTTTTAATGAAAACGGGGTGTTTATATCATCCGACATGACATCTTTACATGGGATTGGTAAGTGCGAATGCGCAGAGTAACAAGTATGACCAGAATGAAGACGGGAATGTGAACATCACAGATGTAATTGAATTGGTTAATTATATCCTTGGCCTGAATAATGGTAATCCTGGTGGTGGAAATGAGATAAATGCCACGGCAGAAGCGATAGACTTAGGATTGCCCTCTGGCACGAAGTGGGCGAGTTGCAACGTGGATGCCACGAAGCCCGAGAAATACGGTGGTTATTACGCTTGGGGCGAGACGAGCGAGAAAAAAT
>Ga0247611_10008458_pt1 | contig 12671 bp, 11 predicted proteins | sample 177DNAGHGhighgp2_FD_192422 | JGI IMG/M metagenome (GOLD analysis project Ga0247611, IMG submission 192422) | Sheep rumen microbial communities from Palmerston North, Manawatu-Wanganui, New Zealand - 1770 DNA GHGhigh gp2 | ecosystem: Host-associated > Mammals > Digestive system > Stomach > Rumen... | reverse complement strand
GAATGAAATGCTTCCGACCTTTTAGCCCGGGTTCGATTCCCGGTACCCGCTCCAATGACGAATCTGTTCGAACTTTTTAGAGCAGAGATACAAATATCATTCTGAAAAGGATGGTATTTTTTTGTTGCCAAAATATCATCCAGGAAAGGATGGTGTTTTTTTATGAAGATAATTAAAGAAGAATTGCAATTTGAGGAAAGTCTAAAACAAAGGCTAGAATTTATATGTGAGTTCTCAAAAGTCACTCCAACTTTTGTAAATGGTAGTATTAGAAAAATTGAAAATACTAATCTTTCATACATTGAGCCACATAGAGTAGTTATAAAAGACACAACATTTCTAGTTTTCAATTATTCTAATGATGTGTATATATCCAATCTTTCTAAGAAGATAAAGTTATCTGAATTAGAAGAATATTTGAATACATTATAGCCTGTAATAATTGAAATAAGTGTAAAAATTTGACATTTCTTAAAATTGTGATATAATACTTATGTAAACAATGTGGTTAAAATAGTTGTTTATTAAATATTAGGAGATGAATTATGTTTTTAAAAAAGTTAGAAATATATTTAAAAATACATAAATTTGAGAGATGTCATTAGCATAAGTTTGTGCTTTTGATGTCTCTTTTTATTTTATAGTGATTGGAGGTAGTAGAAATTGAATGCAGATAAGAAAAAATGTGGATTGTATTTGAGAGTATCAACAGATGACCAAGCAAAAGAAGGATTTAGTTTACCAGAACAAAAAGAAAGATTAGAGGCTTTTTGTAAATTTAAAGGTTATGAAATTATAGATTATTATGAAGATGCAGGAATTAGTGCTAAAACAGGTAATCATAGACCAGAGTTTGAAAGGCTCAAAAAAGATATAAAATCTAAAAAGATAAATACTATTGTTGCTTTAAAACTAGATAGAATAACAAGAAGTATTTATGATTGGGAAGAACTTATAACTTTTCTAGATGAAAATGATGCCTACTTAGATTGTGCCAATGACGAAATAAATACTACAACAGCAAATGGTAAAATGATTTCTAGACTTTTAATGAGTGTTAGTCAAAATGAAATTGAAAGAACAAGCGAGAGAACAAAAGTTGGGATGGCTGGAGCAATTAAAAGTGGGCACATTCCCCATAAAGCACCATTAGGCTACAAACACGAAGATAAAAAACTGGTAATTGATTATTCTACAAAAGATATTGTAATTAGAATATTTGATTTATACTATAACGGCTACTCTTATCAAAAAATTAGTAATTTATTTAATGAAGAAAAAGTATTAGGAAAAGATAATTGGCGAGATTCAACTATTGTAGGAATTATTGAAAATGAAATATATAAAGGCGACTTTATACACGGCAAGAAAACTAAACATCCTACCTATTATGAAGATGTTGTAGAGCCTATCATTTCAAAAGAAATGTGGTCAGATTGTCAAGTACAGAAAAAGAAAAATTCTAGAAGTTATAAAAGAACATTGACTTATTTATACTTGCAAAAACTAAAATGTCCTAAATGTAATAGAATTTTAGGAGGTAAAGCAACTACAAAGAAAAATGGTAATGCCTACTTTTACTATTATTGCCACGATTGTAAAATCCAATTTAAAGAAAATTTAATAACTGACTATTTTAGTCAATTTATAGATGAATTAACAGAATATGACTCTGTTGTAAATCAATTCTTCTTACCTATGATAAAGCAAAAATTTGATGAGCCAAAAGAACAATTAGAAAAAGAAATAAATGAACAAAATAATAAATTAGAAAGAATTAAAAAAGCATATATCAATGGTGCTTTTGAATTAACGGAATATAACGAGGAAAAGAAAATCGTTGAAAAGGCTATTTCTGAGCTAGAAACTCAATTAAATAATACTGATTGTGCAGAAGAATTAAGATTTACACCAAAAGATATTTTATTAAAGCGTGATATTGATTATATAAATAAACTAAAACTCAATAAAGAATATAAAGAAAGAACTAAAACTTGGAAAAATTACACAAGAGAAGAACAATCTGAACTTATAATGAAATATGTTGATGATATTGAGCTTGCTCTTATAGGAAATGTAGTAGCAGTAAAACAAATTAATTTTAGAGATTCGATTTGCAGACCTTGTAAAGAACTATATGATAATGGATATATAGATACTACAAAACCTACGCTATTTGGAAATGTTTTAGGAAGTGTAAGATTTAGTAACTATTTGCCAGAAAAAGAAGTTGGAGAAATTATTATGAGATTAAGACAATACTATGATGTGCATTATGCAGAAGCGACTTACTATGTGCAAGACCAAGTATTTTACTTTAATTTTAAAGGAGATAATTCTGCTATTGTTAGAGTGTTTCCTTTAAAAGATTATTACAAATTAGATCCAGATAATAAAATGGAAACTTATGAATTTGGAATAATCTATATAAATGAAGATGATAAATTTCAAATGCAAGAAATAGATACTGCTTTTGACTATATTCCAGATGAAACAAATGATAGCGTAATCTATACAAAAGAGCCTACCCCTATTCCAATAGGTGTAAAGCCTGTAAAATACTCCTAAGAAAAAGCAGAATAATTGTTGCAATATTTCTTACAAAGGCTTGACTATTGCAACAAGCAAATTAACGAATACAAATTTATATTAGCGTTAGCAATATAAATTTAGTGTGAGGTAATTTGAATAAATTTTCTCCCAACAGGAGAGAAAATTTATCGCCTCGCAGAGCCCCCTGTTTTGATAGAATGTCAAAACAACCAGGGGGTTAGATGATTAGTCATAGACAAATCATCTTTGCTACGAAGCCTATTCTAAAGTAGATTTTATAGGAGGAAAAATATGGTCGAAGAATTAGCATACTCTATTCATCTAGGTACAGATAGAAATAAAACTACAAAGGCAAAAGAAATTGCATCAAATAACCCATCTGGAGAAACATCATTTTCAAATAATGCAATACAAAATGCTACACAATTATCAAAAGTAAATAAACACAATTTAAGAGACTATGACAATATGAAAGATAAGATATACACAATATATGGAACAAATAATTTATATAAAGATGTACAGCAATTATATTTGCAAGAATTTGAACAATCAAGAATTGAATATAACAATAAACAAACTCGTGAAGACAGAAAAATACAAAACTATTTTAAGCACATTTCAGATAGTAAATTGTGGGACTTGGCTTGTGAAATAATAATTGAACTTGGAGATATGGATTTTTGGAATGGTAAGAATGATGAATATAGATTTAAAATGATTGATGTGTATAGAGAGCAAGTTGAAGATTTAACTAGAATTGTACCCAATTTTAAAATAGCAAATCGGAACTATACATTTTGATGAAGTTTCTCCACATATTCATATTGTTGGAGTCCCTGTAAGCGATGATAATAAAAGAGGAATGAAGAAACAAGTTGCAAAATCTAAAATATTTAACAGAGAATCATTAACAGAATTACAAGACAAGATGAGAACTTGCTGTATAAAATCATATAACAAGTATTATGAAAAGCATTCTATTCTTAAACAAAAACAAAAAGGCAGAAATCAAGATATAAAAGTCAAAGATATGGAAGATTACAGAGAAATAAAAAATCAAATTGCTAAAAAAGAAGAAAAATTGCAAGAAGCAAATAATCAGACTATAAAACTAGATACTACAAGTAATGAAATAAATGAGATATTAAATAATTTAAAACCTACTAAACTTAATAAAAATAATATGCTAATTTCAATCGGGAATGTGGAAATTATTAAAAATTATACAAAGGATGTAAAAGATACCACCAAAACAATTAGAAATGTAAATGACTTAAATATGGCAATTAGAGATTTTGAACATTCTGCATTTGAAGTAAGACAAGAAAATAGTTCACTAAAAGACGAATTGGAATTAAAAAACGAAGAAATAGACAGATTAAAAAATTCTGTTTCAAAACAAGAGAAAACCATAGAAAAATTACAAGCTGAAAAGCAAAGTTTAAAAGAACAATTACAAAAATTTAAAGGTTTTTGGCATAGTATTATAAAATATTTCCAAAATAAGATAAATTGGGAGAATGATAAGAGTTTTATTGATGTGGCAAAAGACTTATTTACAAATAAAATTTTTGATAGCCATGAATATGAGATTGTAAATGACGCAAGAAAAAAAGTTAAAACAATAGATCAAATTGAAGCAATCAGTGGTAAAAAGAAAAATAATATGGAATTAAAATAAAGGGGCGATTTTAATTATGGAAAATGAAAATGTAAAAAATTTAATAAATATTATTGATAATATGAATTTGAAAGATAAGTTAAGACTTACAATTTGTATGAGTCAAGATGAGTGGTCTGGACTAAAATTCAATACAAAAGAAAACTTTGAGAAATTTGATAATATGCTAAAAAGCATAGATGAAGAATACAGGACTACAAATATAAATATGTCTAAGTATTTTAATATAATGTTTGCAGAAGCTAAACTTATGGAATCACCAGTAGAACAGCAAAATCAAGTGGCATTGTATTTATTTAATAGTATAAAATTTGAAAAATAAATAAATAGTAGTAAATTTAAAGACTAGCATTTTTTAAGATATGTTAGTCTTTAAAAGCTTTTTATATAATTATATTAAATACATCAGCAGATACTTTGAATATTTTAGCAAAAGCAAATAATTCGAAATCTTGCACAAGACGGTTATTATTCTCTATTTTAGAAATTTCTTTAGATGTTAAGTCTACTCCTTCTAGTTGTAATTTTTCTGCTAAATCTTGCTGAGACATATTTGCTTCTTTTCTTAATTCTTTTAATTTATTTCCAGATATATTTCTTACATCGTTATATTTTTTTATCTTCATTTTTTTCTACCTCTTTCGCTTTATTAACGATTTTATTGTAATATTTTTCTTAAAAATATTATCCTTAATAAAGCGAAAAAATTGTAAAAATTACTTGCTTTTAAAAATGAATTGTGATAATATATAATTAAATTAAATTATTATACAAAAGATTGGAGGTAAAAATGCAAATGAACAATATGAAAAAATCTCTAAAGACCAGTAAAGGTATAACTTTGATAGCCCTTGTTATAACTATTATAGTTTTACTAATATTAGCAGCAGTAAGTATCTCTATATTAGCAGGAGATAATGGGATAGTGACAAGAACAGTAAATTCAAAAAAATTGACAGATGAAGCTTCTGCATTAGAAGAAATTCAACTGCAGGTACTTGGAAGTTATAGTGGCATTAACAATAGAAACTATAAAGATTTAAAAAATAATTTGAAAAAATTAGGAATAAGTAATCTATATGATGAAGAAATATATCCAATTTATCTAAAATATAAAAGCTATGATTTTAAGATAGATAAATATTGGAAAGTAACAAGAAGTAATGAGGTTGTGTATGCAGCTGATAATTTGACATTTAATGGAACTAGTGATTATGTAAATACGAATATTAAATTGTTTAATGAAGAAAATTTTGATAAAAATTTTCAAATAAGAATTATAGTTGATGAATTTGGAAAAGATCTTGATAATCAGCCAACACTGATTAATTCTAAATATGAAGAAGCATCTCTACAATGGCCTGGATTTGTTTTTAGAAATATTAATGGACTAAAAAAAGTTAGTATATCAATGAATGGTCTAACTGGGAAAAATGAAATCGATTTATTAAAGTCAGAATTAAAGAAAAAACTCTTTACAATAACAAGAATAAATGGTCATCTTTACTATAATTTGAATGGACAAACAGAATGGATTTATGATGCTAAATCTTCAGTTAAATTTGATACACCAGTGACAATTGGTTGTTCATTAGATTCCCAAGGGAATCCATTTAGATTTTTTAATGGGAAAATTTCAAAAATAGAAATAATTTTAACAAATGATAATATGGATGTTGAAGAGTCACAATTAATATATGCTAAATTGTATAGTGATGGTACATTAGCTTTTAGTGGTGAAGATCAAATATTAAATAATAAAAATTTAAAAATTGATTACGGAATTGTTTATAATAGACGTTATGTAAGAGAGAGAACTGAAGAAAACAATACTTTTCCTTTGATTCCATGGCATGAACAAAGAGGACAAATTAAAACGGTATCTTTTTTAGATGAAATTTATCCTATAGGATTAAGGTCTTGGTTTGCTAATTGCGAAAATTTAGAAAGATTTGAAAATATAAATAATTTAAATACATCAAAAGTAGTGGATATGACTGATTGTTTTTTTAATTGTAAAAAATTAAATGTTATAGACCTATCAAATTTTGATACAAGAAACGTAAGATATATGGGAAGTTTATTTAGCAAATGTACGAATTTAAAAACTATATATGTATCTAATAAGTTTTCAACAGCTTCTGTATCTGTAACTACTTATATGTTTTCAGGATGCACTTCAATTGTTGGAGGCAATGGCACTACCTATAATCCGTTAAACATTGATATAACTTATGCACGAATTGATGAAGCATCAACACCAGGATATTTTACATTAAAAACTGATTAATTGCACTAAATTGCTCGTACCTCGCAATGGAACGGATTCTGAATAAATTAAAACAAAAACTAATTAATAGATATAAAATGCCTAAAACTATTAAAATTTAATAGTTTTAGACATTTATTTTACACTATCGTGTTTATGGGATTTATACTTTTTTTAATAATAGCCTTAATGGCTTCCACAACAATGTCCTTTTGATATTGGCTGGAATTTCTATTTCTATGCTATCTGGAGATAACAGTATTTTACAAAAAACAACAGAAGCTAAACAAAACTCAGAAAGAGCAGAAGCTAAAGAGCAAGCACAAATGGATATTATGGCATATATTGCTGATAAAACATCTAACCATCAAGATGCATCTTTAGATGATACAAAGATACAAGAAATTTTAAGTGATAATAAATCTTATGTAAAAACAGCAGGAAATACAAGCTTTACAACAGCAAAAGGCGAATATGAAATACCATATTCTGAATTATATACTGCAACAGAAACGACACCTTCAACTCCAACTAATCCAACTCCAACTTCGAGTTTTGGATATAACAGTTCTGACAATACATTTATAGGACAATTAACGGATAATGATAGTAGAACGTGTAGTGGAAATTCAGAATTTGAAAACGGATATAAATTTATACAAGGGCATTTTATACTTGTAGAAGATTATAATGGTATGTCGCCACCAGAAGATGTATATTTTGTATGGGACGAAAGTCCATATGGAGAAATTACCGACTATTTGGACTGTTCTAGTTGTTGCGACAATTATGACATTTATTACACCAATGGTACTTTTTTTACAGGTGTTAGTCTATAATATTATAATGATTTTGGAGTCGAACAATCGGCTCTTTTTAAAAATATTTATTTTCTCTTGACAAAACTTTTGGTTTTATGTTAAATTAAAGAAAAAGAAGATTGATATTTGTATCAATCGTTAAATGGAGCGAAAAGTTGTAAATAACTACGACAACCGCTCCAACTTTATGCATAATCGAACTATTCTTAACACTAAAAATTTTAATTTACTATTATTGATTTTAATTATGGCAGTTTCGCCACAATTAAAAATTTGAAAAATGATTGACATTTATTAAATATCCGTGTATAATAAAAATAGGAAATGAAGAAACCACAAACGTGGTTTGCCAGTTAAATATGTAAAAACACATCAACCGTCAAGTTACAGATGTGTTTTTTTATTGTCTATTTGCTTAAAATTATAACCAGTATAATTAAGGCAAATACTATAATAGTTTCGACAACTAAGCCAAATAAAAGTAAGTATATTATTTCTAATAAAACAGCTTCTATCATAGCACCACCTCCGTTCTCGTAACATATGTTACGGATTAAAAGTGGCAAACCACATCTGCTTATTCTCATTTCCTATGTTAGCTAGTATAACATATATTTTAAAATAAATCAACAAAAAGAAAACAAATTTTTGCAAAACTTTCAAATAAAATCACTTGAATATTTATAAAATTTATATTAAATCATTCTTAATAAATCGAATTATATAAGAGAGCTTGAAACAGAGTACGTCATTTTTTCGCATACCTGTTTCGTACCCGCTCCAATTACTTCTCCTTTTACTTTTGTTCCAGTAGTTTCAATTTTTTCATCTATTAAATTAAGTGCTTCATATTTTTATAATATCAATATTTTTTTTAAAAAAATCAACCCCGAATTTTTCGAGGTTAATCAAATTTTACAATATTTGTCTCATTCTTCCATAAACTAATCCAACCCAAGATGATGATGGGCAGAAACACTTTTTAACCCCTGCTAGAGTTTTACCATGGTAGAACTTTCCACCTGGAGTTAAATAATTATAATGTAATTTCTGTGCTGCTACTTCTAATCCTTCATTTACAGAACCATAACTTATAAGCTTACCATTTCTCATTAAACTTATATAATTATGTGTTCTTCTATGATTAGAAGCAATGTTCCATCCAGATTCTGCTGAAATTAATCCACAGAAGAATATTTCATTTATGCTGTATTTTTGGCATAAATCATATATTTTTCCTGCATTCTTTTCAAAAAATCCTGATGTATCGGCTCTAACACCTGACATTAATTTTATAAAGTCTTTTCTAGACAATCCTGTCCTCTTAGTTAAGTTCATTGATTTAGAAATTTTAACTTTACTAATTGGAACTGTTTTAGTCGTGCTTTTTTTATTTTCTTTTTTTGTAGTAGTTTCTTTTTTGCTACTATCATTTTTTTCTGAAGTATTTTCTTCGCTATTTTTATCTTCTTTCTTTGTTTCAGCAGTTTTTTTGCCATCCTCAATTACTTCGTTGTTATTATCTTTCTTTTCTCCTTTTTTTGACTTCTTATTGTCTTGCTTTTTTGTTTCTTTTTTGCTGTCTTTCTTTTCTGTATTTGATTTTTTACTGCTTTTTGCTTCTTTCTTTGTTTCTGTAGATTTGGCTTCTTTTTTAGTAGATTTTTTTTCTTTGTTTTTAGCTTCAGACTTTGTTGTTTTGTTAGTTTTAGAATCCACTTTGCTTTTTTCTTGCTCAGTTTTTGACTCTGTTTCTTTTTTAGATTCAAAAATCACTTCAGATTTTTCTTCTTTTACATTTTCAGATATTTCTTCATCAATCTCTGTATCTTTGCTTAATACTTTTGTTATCTCCGAGCTATTTCTGCTAGATACCTTCTTTAAAGAAAGCAAGCCTTTTTCAGAAACTAATCCTGTTTTAGCAATTTCAATACCTTGATTTTGCTCAATTGTTTTTGATAGTTTTACTCTTGAAAAAATAATTTGTGGTATAAATAAGACACCTATCACTGCCATACTTATAGCTATTATGTAGATTAGTTGTTTAATAACCTCTCTACTTTTATATTCTATCATATATCTTATCAATCTCCTTTTTTCTTGAGCACGACTTCTTTATTATACCACTTTTTTATAAAATTGTCAAATTTTTGTTAATTATTGTCCATGAAAAGTATTGAAAAATTAGCATTTTTAGTTAAATTTTATTAAACCCAGAAAGTGAGGATATTATGATATACTCTATTATTTTATTGTTTTATAACTAATTCATCATCTTTACAATCAATCTTAACCACGCTATTTGGTACAATCTCCCCTGTCAAAATCTTCTTAGCAATTAATGTTTCAAGCTTCTTTTGAACAAATCTTTTTAAAGGTCTTGCACCATAAACTTCATCATATCCATTATCTATTAAATAATTTTTTGCAGACTCACTAAGTTTAAGTTCAATATGTTTGTCAGATAATCTTTTTTCTAAGTCTACAATTAACAATTCTAAAATCTTTGAAATCTCACCTTTTTTCAAAGGTTTATAAAATACGATTTCATCTAATCTATTTAAAAACTCTGGTCTAAAGCTTTGTTTTAGTAAAGCCTCTACCTTTTGTTTTGCTTCTTCTGAGATTTCTCCATTTTCCTGAATTCCTTCTAAAATATAGTCTGAGCCTAAATTTGAAGTTAAAATTATAATTGTATTTTTAAAATCTACTGTTCTTCCTTGTGAATCTGTTATTCTTCCATCATCAAGCACTTGTAACAAAATATTGAAAACATCTGGATGAGCTTTTTCTATCTCATCAAACAAAACAACAGAATATGGCTTTCTTCTTACTGCTTCTGTTAATTGTCCTCCCTCTTCATAGCCAACATATCCTGGAGGTGCTCCAATAAGTCTTGAAACTGAGAATTTTTCCATATATTCAGACATATCAATTCTTACAATATTGTGTTCATCATCAAATAAGCTCTCTGCCAAAGATTTAGCAAGCTCAGTTTTTCCAACACCTGTAGGTCCTAAAAACATAAATGAACCTATTGGTCTTCTTGGGTCAGAAATTCCTGCTCTTGAACGAATTATGGCTTCAGATACCTTTTCTACTGCTTCATCTTGACCAATTACTCTTTTATGAAGTATTTTATCAAGATTTAAAATTTTTTCTCTTTCACCCTCCATAAGTTTTGTAACTGGAATTCCTGTCCATCTAGAAATAATTTTTGTAATCTCTTCTTCTGTTACTTTATTTCTAAGTAATCCATTTTCTTTACTCTTTTCAATCAATTCTTCCTCTTGTTTTAATTGTTGTTGTAACTCAGGAAGCTTACCATATCTAAGTTCTGCCACTTTATTTAAGTCATAATCTCTTTCTGCCTTTTCTATTTGAGCATTTATATTTTCTATCTCTTCTCTTAATTTTTGAACTTTATTTATAGCTTGTTTTTCATTGTCCCACTTAGCCTTCATTCCATCAAATTTTGTTTTAAGTTCTGCTTTTTCTTTTTTAATGTCTTCTAATCTCTTTTTTGAAATATCGTCTTTTTTTTTTGTTTAAGCAGTTTCCTCTATTTCTAATTGCATTATTTTTCTAGAAACCTCGTCTAGCTCTGTTGGCATTGATTCCATTTCTGTTTTTATCATACTACATGCCTCATCTATTAAGTCTATTGCTTTATCTGGCAAGAATCTATCTGAAATATATCTATGTGAAAGTGTCGCAGCAGAAATAAGCGCATTATCTGCAATCTTTACTCCATGGAATACCTCATATCTTTCTTTAAGTCCTCTTAAAATTGTAATAGTATCTTCTACAGTTGGCTCATCAACCAAAACAGGCTGAAAACGTCTTTCCAAAGCCTGATCCTTTTCTATATATTGTCTGTATTCATTTAAAGTTGTTGCACCTATACAATGAAGCTCTCCTCTTGCAAGCATTGGTTTCAACAAGTTTCCTGCATCCATTGCTCCATCAGTTTTTCCTGCTCCAACAATTGTATGGATTTCATCTATAAATAAGATTATTTTTCCTTCGCTTTTCTTTATTTCTTGTAGAACCGCTTTAAGCCTTTCCTCAAACTCTCCTCTATATTTTGCACCAGCAACTAAAGAACCCATATCAAGAGAGAAAATTGTACAATCTTTAAGACCTTCCGGAACATCTCCTCTTACAATTCTTAAAGCCAAACCTTCTGCAATTGCAGTTTTACCAACACCTGGTTCACCTATTAAGCATGGATTGTTTTTTGTTTTTCTTGATAAAATTCTTATAACATTTCTAATCTCGTTATCTCTTCCAATTACAGGGTCAAGCTTTTGCTGTCTTGCCATTTCTACCAAATCTTGACCATATTTTTTTAGAGCATCATAAGTCTCTTCAGGGTTGTCTGAAGTAACTCTTCTGTTCCCTCTAACTTCAGATAATACTTTTAAGAAATCATTTTTTGTAATTCCATATTCTCTAAAAATATTCTTTAATGTTGTATTAAAATTGTCAAATAATGAAAGCATAATATGTTCTACTGAAACATATTCATCCTTCATCCTTTTTGCTACTTTTTCAGCATTTGCAAGTGTTAAATCTAAGTCCTGAGATACATACATATTATTTGCTTGCCTTGCCCCTCCTGTTACTTTAGGCTTATTTTGTACTTGCTTTCTTACCTCCTCTTCTATCATTTGAGCATTGCCTATTTTCTTTATAAGCTCTTTTATCAAGCTATTTTCTTGCTCTAATAGTGCTAACAACAAATGCTCTTGCTCAACTTGTGGATTCTGATTTTCTGTAGCAATATTTTGTGCCTCTTGCAAAGCTTCTAGTGATTTTTGTGTAAATTTTTGTAAATTCATTTTTCCTCGACCTCCTTTTTTGCACATTCTGTTTAACTTGTTTTGTGAATTTGTTCTGTGTGAAATTCTTACAAAGAATTTCTGCACATTAAAACTTTTTTGATTTGCCTAGTTATTCAAAATAGAACAAATCGAAACGTGATTTATTATTTTTGTCTTTTTATAGCTAATACGTTTCGTAAATTTGTTCTGTGCGAAATTCTTACAAAGAATTTCTGCACATTAAAACTTTTTTGAATTGCCTAGCAATTCAAAAAAGCACTATTCTGTATGATAAGAATGCGCCTTTTTTCATTTTTCAAATATATTATACTACAAACTTTTAGCAAAGTCAATAGGAGAGTGCTAATTTCGAGAGTTAATCTGGTGATTGGGAAAAAATCCTTTTTAAAATTCATGCATAATATAATACTCTTTTAAAAAAATTTGTAACTCACCCTTTTTTCGGAAGACTTCTGAGATTTAATAGTAATCCATTATTTTAATAAAAAATGTTTTTA
>Ga0247611_10008457_pt1 | contig 12671 bp, 20 predicted proteins | sample 177DNAGHGhighgp2_FD_192422 | JGI IMG/M metagenome (GOLD analysis project Ga0247611, IMG submission 192422) | Sheep rumen microbial communities from Palmerston North, Manawatu-Wanganui, New Zealand - 1770 DNA GHGhigh gp2 | ecosystem: Host-associated > Mammals > Digestive system > Stomach > Rumen... | reverse complement strand
CTCTTCCATAAATATCTCTTCCAATAAGAGTTTCATAATAATATGTTCCAGTTAAAGGATTTATTTTCTTTTCTCCTTTTTTATGTGCTATGTGTTCTTTATCAAATCCAAACTCTGATGCAGATTTTCCGTTTATATCAACATCTTCGTCATATTGTGCTAAAACTTTTGGATTAATAAAATTATTAAACCAAGTATCATTAGGAGCATCTACCCATGAATTTGTTTCACCATCCCAAACTAACTGATTCTAAGCAATTTCTCTAATAGATTGAGAAGGATTTTCCATTATATTATTACTAACAAATCCTATTTGTTGTCTATTGGGATTTGGTAATTTAGTAATAAATGTTTCAGCCTAATTTGTTCTTTTAGCTGATTTAGCAAAAATATCATCTCTAAATGCAGAGTAAGATGTTGCTAGTCTTTCATTGCTAGCACTATTAGACATTAAATTATATCCAATTAAAGCCTAATCATATAATCTATTAAATTTATTTTCATCAAACTTTCCTTCTGTCTATAATAAAGGATTATTTTGAACTATATCTAACTTTTTATATTCGTCTTTGTTTTCTATTGAAGTATTTCCTGAATTTAGTCCAATAGTCTAGAAATCTCCAGGACTAAATTCAGGATTATACAACTAATTTAAAAAATAATCATTCTATTTACTCATTGTTTTACAAACTAAGGAGCTTCATTATAATTTTTAGTCTAATATTTACTTCTTAATTCATCATAGTTTCCAGCTTTTAATCCACCAGTAGCAGATACTGCATCAACTAAGTCTCCTATTATAGGAATAAATATTGAACCTTTATATATATCTTTATCTCCAGTAAACAAACCGGGTCTATCTCTATCTATTTCTTTTTGTCCAGTAGTTTTCTTTATTTCATTTATATATTTATTAATTTCTTCTTCATCAGATACTAAAGATAATGTTCCGTTAGAAGCTAACCCAGATTTATCCAAGAAAACATCTTCAATAGCGGTAGCCTAAATTACTGCAAATCTTTTATAATTTCCTGTTAATCTATTATCAGCACCATATTTGATAGGAAGATTATATTTTGCATATATTTCATTTACTTTTTGAGGTTCTTTTTCTGGATTTATTCCCGCTCTAAGTATTTCCTAATCAGCTTCTTCTATTCTATTTAACATTTTAAAATCGGGAATAATTCTACCATTTCTATCAGTAGTATAAGGTAAATCTACTCCAGCAATAGTACTATTATCAATAATAATTCTATCTTTTAATGCTTTATTTATAGGAACATCTCCAAAACTAGCATTATCTAAATCAAGATTTTTATGTAAATCTGATTTATATATATCAGAATAAGCAAAGTCAGCTCCTATTGAATTTCCATCCTTAGTTATACTAGAAACTCTAGCCATTCCATTAAACATATTCCCATTTCCTATACTAAATGTAAATTCTCGTGGAGAAGACATTCCTAATAATAATTGAGTAGCAGAATTAATTCCAAGTTTATCCAAGTCAGAATCTTTATCACTAGCTTTACCAGTAACTGCCTAAAACTCTGTTTTCTAAGTACTTTCAAATTTAGAACTTAATAAATCAACTATTAATTTATCAGGATTTCTTCCTCCACTCTTTATTTCAAGATAATTTTTCATGTTATTTGGAAGAACATTCTTTAGATATTCTAAAGCTGATTTTATTTGTTCAGAATTATTCTTATTAGTTATTGTATATTTATAATCTCCTTCTGGAGCATCATATAATAACTGTCTTAATCCTTCCTTAATATTATTAGATTCTCTTTTAGTATAACCTTCTATTACACTTTCAGAACTTTCTATTGAAGGTAATTGTTCTTTTAAGAATTTAGCTATTTCCTACATACTGGTAGCATTAGCAGCAGTTTGAAGAGCCTATCCAGAATCAAATGCCATATTAGGACTAATTGCTCTAAGATTAAGTAACTATTGATTAGTTAATGGAACATATTTTCCTTTTTCTAAATCTTCAGGATGTTTATATTCTACTTCTTTATTTTCAAGATTTTGTACGGCTATTCTACCAAGACTATCAATAGCTATTTCAGAATCTGCATTTTTATTATGTACAATTTCTGATACTTTATCAAATTGTGCTTTATTATATTTAATAGCATTAATTTTTTCAAGCTAATGTATGTACATAGATTCTATATCACCACTACTTAATGAATTTCCAAATAGCTTTCTTCTATTCATAAGTTCCATCATTGATGAATATATAATATTAGTATCAGATGGAAGTCCTTCAACGGCTAGATTTTTGAATAAATCTTTCAATAAATCTATTTCCTAATCAGATGAAGAACTACTTTTTGAACTTTTACTACTTGAATTATCTGTTTGTGTAGTAGTTGTTGTTTCTCCACCTAAGATAGTTGGTTTATAAACTAAGAAAGGAGCTAATCCTCCTTGTTGATATTTCTTAGTTCCTTTAGGATGAGGAGTAAGTTTATCAATTTTTATTCTTTTTCTATTTTGAGCATCTGAAGACATTTTAGACATCTTTCTAAAATGTTCAACAGTATCTCTAGTAGATTTATATAGTAAATCATTTTTTTCTTTCCTTTTAACTGTTACTTTAGTTCCAGATTTTCCGAAAAGAATTCTTCTTTGCTAGAATGTTTCGAATTGAAGTTCTCTATTTCGATTCTTTATTTGCTGTACTAAATCTCTAATTTCATCAGAATCATAATTAATAACTTTCTATCCAAAACTATCTAATTTTTGGTTCTAAGGTTTAGCAGCAGCTGTATCAAACTATTTTCTAAGATATGCTAGTTGTTTATCATTTTCTATTTCATCTTCTCTCTAAAGTAACCAAGCCTATAAATCCCACTATTTATTTCTTTCGTTAGCAGCTTTATATTCATGTGCTAATCCCTATAAGTAATTATCAACAGATGACCATTGTGCAGCATGTTTCTAAGCTAGTAAGTTATGTTTTAATGAATTAGCATAATTAGTAGCTTTATTATTAGTATTAGCTACTTCTGTAGCTCTTTGTCTATTAGCATCAAGATGTTGACTAGACTATTCAGAAGTTTCTCTAATTCTCTAATTATCAGCTAAATCTCCTTGTGCTTTTAATTCATCACCAACTCTCTTGGCTTCAAACTAATAAGCCATTTGTTTGTCAGCATCAGAAGTAAAAGGTCTAGCAGCTTTAGTCTAGCCTTGTATTGCTCTTCTATAATAAGCTTGTTTGGTAGCTTCATCGCCAACAACTTGTCTATATGTATTATAAGATTGCATTAAATCAGGACGAATTCCTTTTAATGCTTCTCCATATATTTTTTCATTAGCAATATGGTTTCCAACAAGTCTAACTCCCTCAATAATTCCTGGAATAGACTTCTATAATGAACCTTTTATTTTATTCCAATCAAAACCTCCTGTTTTTTCCTTTTCTTTATCACCATCTCCTACTCCAACTTCTATTTCATTTTTTATTAATGTATCAGGAATTTGTAGTTTTTGATCTGGAGGAGTTATTGGCATTGGTTTTATAGGTTTTAAATTTAAATTATTATTGTCTTTTAAAAATCCATATAAAACATTATTATTTCCCCATTCAGGATTAGTTCTATAGTCTATTCCTATATCATTAAATTTCTTTTTCCATTCTAAATAAGTTTTATCATTTAAATTATAGGTGTATCCCCAGGGAGTTCTATCATGGGTAATACCAGCCCAATTGCTATCAACAATCCATTTTTTCTATGGATTATCTCCAGTCTAAGGATTACTTGAATGAATATAATATTGTCCAAAATTATTTCCTATAGATTTATTTATATATGGATATTTATTTATAACAGTCTATTGCCAAGTTCCAACCTAAGGACCAGAAAATAATTGATTATTATTTTCAATATATTCTGTATATCCTGGTTGATAATATCTACGCTAATCATTATTTATATCATCTACAGCCTTTTTATAAGCCTAATAGTCTTCCTATTTTCCAGAAGATTTCCACTTATCGTATAAAGGCTTTAACATATTATATGTTCCTTCCAATATTCCAATTCCTGAACGTGTAAACCAATTAGATTCAGGATTACTCCACGTAACAGTTGAAGGTGAATGTCCACCTTCTTGGAAAATAGGAATCTTAGGTCTTATTTTCATTTATTTATAAATTCTTTATATTTTTGTATTTTTTGTTTATCTATTATTTTACCACCTTCTTTTAACCAACCTTTTTTCTTTAATTCTTGAAGAACTTTTCCAATTTCTTTAACATTATCTCTAGTAATTGTTTTTGCAGAAACTATATTATGTCTCTAATCTTTAACTAAAGATGCAATAAATTTCTTAGCTTCTTCCTAAGATTTAAAAGAGTGATTTCCTGTAGAAGTACTAATATTTATTAAAGGTGTTCCATCAGCAAATTTACTAGTGTAAACACGAACATTTTCATTACCTATTTTAATAGCTTCCTTTCCTCCCTACATCTCTTTATTAGAGAATTTTCCACTTTGAACATCTTTCCAACGTTTATTAATAGCTTTTATAACATTATTTTCATCAGTAATTTTACTTTTAGTAATAGGTACATTAGTAGCTTCTCCATTACTAATTGGTTTATATGTTTCAATTGTTTCTCCGTTTACTTCTATTGGACCTTCTTTTTCAAACCTAGATTTATACTCGGCTGGTAGTTCAGCTCTATATATTTGACTCATTCTTAAATTTCTATCTAATCTTCTTAAAGTTCTATTTGATCCATACCAAGCTTTATCTAATAATCCTCTATTATCTAGATAATCTTGAAATTTCTAAGCATTTCCTACATTAGAAGCAGTTGAAGTAGAAGTTCCAAATGTTCCCTAATTTTTAGCTAATCCTGGAATTTGTCTTCCAAAGAAAGTTTTATCTCTCCAAGAAGGTTCATAAGTAATAGATGCATTTTTCCATTCTTCTGTTAGATTTCCATCTTTATCTTTTACTTTAATTCCAGCTTCTTCAGCAGCTTTCTATAACTCTTTATCTTCTCGTGCAATTTTATTTCTATCTTCAGCTTTATTACCTTTTTTATTTAACTTTTTACCTAAATTTTTCTAAATATTACTTTCGATTGGAATATCAACTTCTTTATCTCCAACTTTCATTTTAACTATTGGAGTAGATATCTCTGATTCTATTTTAGTACTAGTAAATCCTAGTCTATCAGATAATCTATTAGAAATCTATATATCATTTTTCTATAAGGCTCTTCTAGCAGCTCTATTAGTAACATTTAAGTCTCTAGTGCCTTTTATTCCAGCCATTAATGCACTTAATTTTCTCCAATCTTCTACTGTTAATCGTTTAGCAGTATCAATAGGATGTGCAAAATCTATTTTACTCCAAACTTCAGGAAGTCCAGATACTCCATAAACAAGTCCTCCAGCAGCACCTAATCTGCCTATTAATCTTCCTATTTTTGGAGCAAATTTAGCTAATGATAAAATTCCTTTAGCACCATTAGCAACATTTCCTACTCCTGGAATCCACTGAACACCATTTAATCCTACATCTAATGCTGATGCACCTAAATCAGAAAGTGTAAATCCATCCTAATCATTCCATCTGTTATATGTTCTTAATCCAGATGCAGTTAATCCAGCTGCAGTACCATATATACGAGTAGGATCAAACATTGCAGTTAAATCTAATCCTATAGCAGACAATTCTCTTATGTCTGCATCGGTAAATCCATCATTTGAATTTCTAAAATATTCATCTTCTTTCTCCTATTTAGTTTTTACTCCTTTGAATAGATCCTAAGGTTGAGTCTAAATAGCCTGTTGCTATTGTCTATTATTAATTTGAATAACTTGCTAAGCAACAGAATCCCAAATAAGATTATCAATTCCATTTATTTTTCTAAATCTATTTGGAGCTGAATTTTTATATAATCCGCTTGACGAATTCTATAATTGACTTAATAATTTATTATCAATTGGAGCATTAGCTAAATTACGATAAGCACCATGAACTTCTGATATTTCATCAGGAGTAAGATTTCTTATATCTTGTTGAGCATAACCCTATAATGCAGTAAGTAAAGAATTATTATCTTTATATTTTTCTTTTAATTCTACAGGATTTCTTCCCTACATTTTAGGACTTGTTACTCTATTAATAAATAAAGTATTATCATAAGCAGCTTTTTTCTATGAAGCTAATTTTTCTTTTTCCTATTCCTGATTACGTTGAGCTAATTCACCATATGTTAATTCCCTTTTTGTTCCATCACCTAAATCAACATACTATCCACTTGGATCTCCACTTCCGTTATTAAACCAATCCGAAGCTCTTATTCCAAGTCTTCTAAGAGTTTCATTATCGTCATCTATATTATCAGGAGTTTCTGTTAAAGCATAAACAGCTTTATTTATTCTATCTTTGAAATCCTATAAATTTTCAAAAGGAGAACCTTCAAAATTAAGTTTAGTTTCATCTAATGAATCTGCATAAGATTGTAAGTTTCTAGCTAATATTCTTGCTCTTTCTTCTCTTCCTCTTAATCCTGTTTTTTCATTACGTTTGTCTAAACCATTCCAATCATTTTGTGTGTCAAACTATTTACTTCCTCCAAATTCATTTTTAGATAGGTGATTTATAAAATTAGTTTTAAAATATTCATTATCAAATATCGGAAGTTTAGCTTTTTCTTCTTCAGCTTTCTTTTTTGCTTCTTCTTCTAAACTAGCTTTTGTAGGAAGTGATGCCATCTATTCCTAAAGATATGCAGCAGCATCTCCATAAATTTTCTAATCATCAGGACTAATATTCATAACATCTCCTCCAACTTGAATCTTATAAAGTCCTGTTTTATCATCAATAGATGCTCCAAGAACACCTCTTGTCATTATATCTGAGTAGGCTGACATAAATCTCTCCTTACGTTTTGTACTCCAAGGCTATTTTCGTACATAATTATATACTTCTTTTTTTGCCTTATCTAAAAAAGCCTACTATTCTATTTGCTAATCACCATAATTTAAATATTGTATATCAGCCATAATTTAATTATATTTTAAATAATAAAAGGCAAACACGACTTTTTTCGTGTCGTATTTGCCTAGTCAAAGTTAATTACTTCTAAATCCATTTAGAAAGTTTTCCACCTTTTTTGTAAACTGGTTGCTAACCTTCTGGAGCGGCAGGAGCTTCTTGAGCACCTCCACCAGCCATTTCAACAAGTGCTTGACAAACTTGTAAAGCTAATTGAGCATCTTGTGTTTGAACAGCTTGAGCTGCAGCTTGAATTATCTATTCTTCAGGACTTCCTCCCTATTCTGGAGCAGCTGGAGCTGCTTCTTCTGCTGGAGCTGCTTCAGCAACTCCGCCTTCCTACATGAATTTTACAAATTCTTTGTTGTTTACTTTAATATTCATAATTATGTACTTAAATTAATTAATTTAATATATAGTTATATAAATTTATCTATTTTTATATATTATTCAAAATTATAAACTTAATTAGAAATGTTTTTACTAAATATCCCTCTAAATGCATCAACACCTATGAGAGATGAACTTGTTATTATAATCATATTAGCAAACTCTGGTACTTCTTTATCGAATATAAAAGCTGCTATAACTAATCCTAAAGAAACGAAAAATCCGAATACTCCACAAACTCTTTTAGAACTAAATCCTCCTGACTTAGCAAAGAATATACTTTTTAAACATTTCTTTGGATCATATGTTTCTTCCATAAGTTGATTGTTCATGATAATAGCGATCTAGCATTTTTTAATCTTCGTGCAATAGATTCATCTTTTTCTTTTTTTGATGGTCTTTCAAATTTATCCATTATAGATCTTGTAGAATCTTCATATGATTTAGTTGTTAAAAGGTGCAAGAAAGCATTACGTTCTGTAGTATTTAATTCTTCCCATATAAATTCTAATTGCTAATCAAATGTTGGATTATTTCCATATTTCTTAAATAATGCTTTCTTTCTATTACCTAACCACTAAGCTAATCCATATGCTCCACTAGATTTATTAACAATACTATGATTTAATGAACTTTCTTGCATTAAATTTCCAACAATTCCAGCGGATTGAACTAATGCTAACTAAGAAGCTTTTTCATCATCTAATCCTTTTGATTTATGTATATTATAGATTCTATTTTGGAAGAAATTTAAAGCTCTTTTCTTATTATCAGTGACATTAGGATTTATTTTATATAATTTAGTAGTTTCATTATAAGGAATTTCTTCCTATGTATTTAAAATTTCTCTTTCAGGGTTATTATTTATTATCATTTCAACATTTGTATTAGTTTCAGGTTCTTCACTAGTACCAAGTTCTCCAATCTAATTTTTAACAACTGGGATATATCCTTTTGAAGTTTCATCTATTCTATCAGCCCATGAAGTTATATCATAAGAATTATCACTAAGAGGATTAAAATACTCTATTTTAGTTTCAGTAGGCTTATATACCATAAATGGACTATCACCTAAAAAATTATATGCCATTATTCACCATCCTTTCCTTTTGGACTTTCAACATATTCAGGTTTTCTTGAATCCTATCCTTTAATAACTTTAAATATATATTTACCTAATGCTTTATAATCCTTATCTTCTTTAGATTGAGCAGCTTTAAGTGCTTTTCTAATTATTATTAATGTTTCACGTCTTGATACAATTCTTTCTCCACCCTCTAATTGCATCTAAGTATTTCCATTAGGATCTAATACTTTCATTACATATTTATGAGTATCTTCATCGTCTAATTCTGCTTCATCACCTTTTTTAACTCCACTATCTGCATTTAATTCAAGTACATAAGATGCAATTCCTTCAATTCTATCATCTTCTGGATTTCCTTTCTTAACATCTAATACTTTGAATTCATCATCCATAAAGATTAAATCAAGTGGAAATGGTACATTATGCATATGAAAAAATGTTTCAACTGGATTTTCTTCATTGATTACAAAAAGCATTCCTTCATCTTTTGGAAGTGAAGCAAAATTCTACAATCCTCTCTTTTTCTATTCTTCTGACTTAGCAATATAAATATCATATTCCTATCCAGCAAGTTTAATAGTTCCTATATTTTTAGTTTTCTTTGCTTCTATCATACCATATTCTATTCCACCTCCTATATTAAACCAGTTCTATCATCTGTATTTTTAACTATTTCACAAGTAATTACTTTACCCATTTCTATAGCTATTTTATCTTTTTCAGATTGAGATTTATCATCAGAATTAAATTTCTTATAAAGTTCTTCTATTTTGTCAGTGACTTTCTTAGAGAATATTATTTCATTGCGCTCTATCTCAGCTTGTTGTTCTCCTTCATTATCAATTACCGGAATACCTTTATGAGTAAAATCTTCACCTGCACCTTCCATATTATTTTTACGAGCATGAAGAGCACCTTCTGGAATTACAGACATTTGCCCTCCTTGTTTAAATGCTTGTGGAGATTTAGGATAAGGATTAGCTCCAAAATAACTTGGGTAAAACCATTTATAGTTAGTAGTAAACCATTTAGCTTCTTCTGGAGTCATTTCTAATACATCCTTATTCTTTATTGCTCTGTCAAGTGCTTCTGGAAATTTATAATACTAGAGATTTTTATATTCATTCTCTTGTACTTCTGGATAAACATAAGTTTTTCCGTCTTGTTCACCATATCCTAATAAATGAGTAGCATAACTTCCATTATGTAAATCTAATTTTCTCTAATCATTATTAAGAATTCTTTGCATAAATGGAACTCCACTTTGATTAGCATATAATATCAAATCAGTTCTACTTCTTTTAGATTTTCCACCCTTCTAAAATGAATTTATTTGCTATTCATCTACCTAAGCAGGCTCTTCCATCTTTTGTGAATTTTTAGAATATGTCCAGCAATCCTTTTCTTCATTGAATGTACGCACATAACCACCGAGTTTAAGTTCTTTTACTAATGGAATTACATCATTATCCCATACTCTAATATCTTTAGCTACAGTTTCATTATCTTCACCTTTGTTAAGATATTCATATTCATCTGTCTCTTCATTATATCCAATAGATGGAAGTTTATAATTATTCTCATCTATAGGTTGAATTAATCCTTCCCATAAAGCATGTTTATAATCTTTTGGAGAACCATAAGCTTTCCAAGCAGCTTCTAAACGATAATTATCATCAATTTCTATAGGAAGAGACTTTTTAAATTCATCAAAAGGATTTCCAACTTCTTGTTTGTTGGAAATCGCCTTTGATTTATTAATTATATTTCTTAATCTAGAGCGTTGCATAATATCATTTGTTTATTATCAATTAATGCAGCAGCCGATAATAGTCTCATTCCTATACTATGGTTGGTTGCATTATTAAATATCTTCATTCCTTGTTTACCTCTATAAATAGGAGTCCATCCTCCTTGTATATTTTGAGCATATCTCTAATTATTTATAGAAGACATTTCTTGACTTCTAATGTTCTATAGCTCATTCTAATCAGCCATAGTTAATATTTTATTCCATGCATAATTAGAAAAATCTAAATTTCTCTATGCATTTCTATAGGCACTTTTAGAAAATGTTCCATAAGTTTTACCTGCTTCTTCTCTAGCTGTATCAAATCTATCTTGTAAATTACCAAAAGCATCTCCCATAAAAGTAGTAGCTTTTTCATTATTTTGCCAAGATTGATTGTTAAATGAACCTGTAGTACTAGCGCCCCACATATTAGCCCATTTAAGAGGAGCAGGCATAAATGCAGAACCAAGAATAGCATCAGTCTAAGTCATTCCATCTGTAGAACCAAATACATTTGATAAACCTTTATTTAAAGTCATTAAACCAGATGCTAACTAACCCCAACCTGGAATAACATTAGCTGCTACAGTAAGAGCATCATAAGCAGTATCCATTATTTGGGTAGTTTTTCCATATCGTCCATTGTATTCTTTAGATGGACCAGTAGCAGCTCCTAGTGCAGAACCTACAACAGTTGCAGCTAATCCATATGGATTAATAGAACCAGCTCCTTTTCCAATTAAACCAATTCTTTTACCGTTTTCACCAATTTTTCCAGCTATACTACCGTATTTAATTAAATTACTAACAGCTTGTGCTCCAACAGTTCCTACTCCAGTAGCTACTCCTTGTCCTATACCTCTACTTAAAGCTGTATTTCCACCAAGATTATTAATTCCTCTTCCAAGATAATTTGCTCCAGTTCCTACAGCAGCACCTGCCATAGAACCTCCTGTATCCTATAATAATCCTTGACTTAAAGTTTGACCTTTAAATAAGTTATTACTTGCAGTATTAAAAGCAGAATTTACTCCAGAACTAAATACATTTCCTACTGCGTGTCCCCATTCAGAATTGGAGTCTTGAAAGAAATTATTTGTTTGATTTCCTAAATACGAACCTAACTAACCTAATCCATTAGCTAATATATAGTTTGTAGTAGATTTTGAAGTAGACTAATTAGAAACATAATTACCTTGATTGTCATAATTATGATCAATCTTTGCAATTTCATTTCCCATATTGTTAACTATAACTTATATTATATAAAGTAATTAAACTGTGAATAACAGCTAAATTCTTTCCACTATATCTAACTCTTATTTTTACCCATTTATCTCTAATTTTAGTTTCTTTTCTATATGTCCAACCATCAACTTGTATTGCATGTCGATAATCTGTTATAGTATTATAATATTTGGAAGTTTATCATGATTTACTAATGTTGTTTCTAAATCATTTGGTAAATAACTAGAATTTATAACAATAGGAGGTATTTTATATTTAAGTATTTCATTCTTTATTTCTTCTTCTACCTATTCTACAACTTCTTCTCCTCTCATTACATTTCTTCTTGTACTACCTAATAACTGCTATTCAGGCTCTTCATTATTTTCTTCACAGACTAATGTATCAACACTATTTAATTCAGAAGCATCTAAAGTAAAGTTTTCAGAATCTTTATCAAATTTAGCGTTTGAATATTCATCTGAATAGTCATTTATAGACTCACAGAATAATACAACATTACTGTCACATAAATGTGAACCTCCTTCACCATTACAATCAGCAAGTATAAAATAATCTTTTTGTATAGTATTACATCCTAATGAATCATTCCCACATAATTTTGATCCACCCTCACCATTACAATCAGCCAAAACAAATAAACCTGGAACAGTAATCGGAGTAGTATTAGGTTTTGATGATGCTTCCTACCAAGTATCACCTTCATTTTTCTACATGAATGATATTGCAGGAATCTATATATTCCATTTTCCTTCTTTGTATTTGGAATTTCCTCTTAATATTCCATAGTGGTCTATAGGATTATTCTTAATATGTGTAACAATATTAAATTGATTTAAATCTCTATCCCATTTTACTTCAGAACCAGATAAATTCTTAAAATCATATTCATCACCTCCGTCCATTAAACGATATTTATGATAAATATCATCATAAGTATCAATTCTTTCGTAATAAAGTGGAAATATTGTAGATTTAACTTGCTATACTAATCCTTGACTATCTAAAGGATAAACTTTATCCATTCTTCTATAAGAATCTATATAATCATTAGACTGTATATCTTCAGAATCTCTTCTTAAAGGATTAGCTCTATAATACTATTCGTGTGTA
>Ga0247611_10008456_pt1 | contig 12671 bp, 20 predicted proteins | sample 177DNAGHGhighgp2_FD_192422 | JGI IMG/M metagenome (GOLD analysis project Ga0247611, IMG submission 192422) | Sheep rumen microbial communities from Palmerston North, Manawatu-Wanganui, New Zealand - 1770 DNA GHGhigh gp2 | ecosystem: Host-associated > Mammals > Digestive system > Stomach > Rumen... | reverse complement strand
TGGGTTGATTGCTTTGCCAATTCGTAGGAATGTCGTACATTTGCAACGTGAAACATAAACAAATAACGATTATGCCAAATGAAAGATTAAAAAAACTTGCAAATCAATACCTAAAAGATTATTGGCAACTTTCTGAAGAAGAAAGAAATGAAGTTGTTAATACATTTTTGTTTTTTACCACCGAATACTGTAATTGCAACGAAACGGAAGTAATACTAAGAGGGGTTGGTTTGGTTGGAAAGTCTTATGACTATGACAATATTAAATGGAATTAGTAAAAATAAATTGAAAATAATTGGAGTAATCATTTGGTTATTCCAATTTTTTGTCGTATATTTGCAACACGTTAAACAATTAAACTAAATCAATAACAATTATGATAAAAACAGATATAGAAAAGATTCTTCAACAGAATTTTGAAGAAGCGCAAAAGTTGGTGTGGAAGCATGGCAAAGCCAATGATGATGGTGATATGCGAGAGATTGAACTACCAAATGGTGGCGTAAAGGTTATAGTAGGCATAGATGAAGGCAAAGTCACCAAAGTAAGAACGTGGGAAGATAGTGATATGGAATACTACTATGAAGCAGAAGAAAAAGACTATGTTGAATCTATCTGTGATAATTTCCGTGATAATGATGGATGGACATTGGATTGTGACTTCGCTCACGGCACAGAAAATAGAATCTACCTTGCTATTGGAAAAATGTTTGGTAAATAAAATGGAAACATACTATCAAGTCACATACATAACAGAAAAGGGATTAGAGGTAACGTATAAACGTGATACGGTTGAACGTGCATATTATCTCTACAAGTCCTTAAAGAACGATGAAGAGTATAACATTAAATTAGAAGAGGTATCTAACAATGGCATTGCTCTTCTTCGTGGAGAGGGCTGTTATAAGGTCGTTGAGGCTGAAAAGGTGACAATGACAGAGAAGCCAACTACAAAACCAACTCCCAAACGCCATCAAACCATGTTTGAAATGATGTTCGGCATCACAAAGGAAGAGTACAATGAATGTCTTACCAGTTGGAATAGACTTACAAGAGACAACGTTGATTTGCTATAGAGTAATTTAGACTTAAATAAGTACAAATATGGGTAGGCTAAACACCTACCCATTTGTTATTAATATGATATACAAAAAATTGGTAGAATAATCACCTACCAATTTTCTTTTTCAAATCTAAAATACTACTCTCAAGACGTTGCTTGTTATGTTGATAAATCATTTCAAGTATTTCAGTGGTAATGGCCATTTTACAATTTATTAGGTTGCCATATATAGTAGCTTCTTCTATATATCCACCGTGCTCTTGGGAATCCACATCTTCACGCATATAACGCTCATGTGCATTTTCAAGCCAATGAAGAGAACGTTCTAATTTATTTAAAGTGTAGTCTGCAAATATATCGTCCATAATTTATTCTCCTTTCATATAGGTTTTGAATCCTTTTATAAATTTCGCCTTAGTCTGCAATGTATATCCGTCACATTTCATATTTTCAGCTATAAACTCACAAGCCTTCTCAATAAAGGAATCTGTATTAGTGTATTCAACACAACTTTCACCCCAAGGCTTATCACCCCACTCGCACTCATAATCTTCACCTGCTCTATCACTTGGGTAAAGATAAATCTTCTCTGGTGCTTCACTTGCTTTCATAATAATATTGTATTTATATTTTAATCCATTTTAATTCAATACACTTGTATAGCAACTCCTTTTGCGCATCAATACCGCAGTAGAATTGATTAAGAAGCAGATTAATTTCTTCATTCTTTTCTTTCTTATTACGCTCTACGGCAATGTTATAAGCCTTATGGCGAAGCATACGTTCTTTTGCTAACACATATTCTGGGCTACAAATTGTTTTTAATTCTCTTAAATTCATTGTATTTAGACTTAAATAAGTACAACCTATATAAATCTCCATCTAACATTCTTATTGGGGTCACATCCCAATTCGCAAGCCTTAGAGAAAGCATCATCAAGGTTTTCCAAATCACTCTTGTTAGGGTCACAAGTGTGAATGAGTTCACGTGCCTCATATCGCTCAACACTATGGAATTCAAACAAATGGGGCTTAATCTTGACTTGGTACTGAAACTTTATCCTTGCCATACTGTAATCATTTATTAGGCTAAATGGAAGATGGAGGGCTTATTTCAGCCCTACCATCGCTTTGAGTTCTTTCTTAATTACCCTTGCCGTATCTCCACGCCACGTTGATGCGTTGCCAAGGAAATAACGCACAATGGAATCTGCCGAATCCCATCCATAGGTGTCGTTGATTGAGTTCAGCCCCATCATTGCCGTAAGATAAGGCACTGCCCCAAAATAAGGCTTTTTCCAATCTTTTCGAATCTCCCTTGCAATCTCATAGAGAGGACGATTTTGAACAGCTTTCTTTGCCATAATTTAATTGTTTTAAGGGTTAAACTTGTTTTATTGTGATGCAAATATACGACATTTTTTTTAATCCACAAAATAATTTACTATAAATTTATAATATTTTTTTGCGGACTTAAATAAGTACAAATATAGTACAACACAAAGCAACCCACATTTCACAATGTAGGTTTAATTATTAGATATGTCGATTAGCCTATCACGACTTGTATAAGAGTGCTTCCAACTCCCTTACGGCTACTACGTGCTGCCACCTCTTAAATGGTACTATCTCTGCACTTTGAGGATAGGTAGGTCTATAAGATATGCAGTGTTGCAGTCTTATTACTTCTATTGCGCCTACAAGCGTTTATCTGTCTGTCAGATTACCAAATCAACTTCCGCATTGCTATTCTGTATTAAATGGCTAATAATGTTGTTTGTTTTTTTACATTGCAAATATACGATATTATTTTGAATTGACAAAACATTTTACCACGTTTTTTCATATTGAGACTTAAAAAAGTACACCTATTCACATAAACAGCGAAAGGGGGATTGCTCCCCCTCTCATTTACTGAATGCTCTCCCACAACTCTTCGATTTGCGGAGTTTGGCCGACTGCAATGATGTTGCTGAACTTGTAGTTGCGAACCATCAGAACGTCCTTCTCTTCGATGCCCATAGAGGTTTGCTTGGCCGACTTGGTAGGTGCGAAATACAAGTGAGCCTTAATGAAAGTTAGCTCATCAGCGGTGGCGAAATGGTCTTTAACCACATAGAACGATTCAAACTTGGTGCGGTCATTCTCTTTGAAAGTGACGGTCAACTGCAAGTTACCATCCTTTTGTGCTCGCTTGATGATGTTGGGCACAACCCAATCATATCCGCTCATAGCATCACTCTTGAATTTGGCGTCACTACCTTGCTTGCCGAGGGTCTTGTTGATGCTCTTGGCGTAATCGTAGGCACGAGCGTTGGTGCACTTCGTAACCTTAACGATTGTGGGCATTGCAGAACCAAACTTCTGCAACCATTCAGATGCGGTGGTTTGTGGCGCACGGAATGTTGGAGTTGAGCGGGCAATAAACCCATAGCCAAACTTGCACGAAGCAAAGTTTTTGCAAGCTGCAATAGTTTCAAACACGTCAACCATAAAGGTCAACAAATCATTCACGGAAAAACTACTCTTCTTCATTTTTTGAAAGATTAAAGTGTTTTGTGGCAATATTGCCGATGTTGTTTCAACGTTTCAAATCTCGCTTTGTCTGAAAGACGATGCAAAGATACGACATTTTTTTCATCCCACCAAACAAAAAACGATTTTTTTTCAAAAATAACCCATCTTTTTCCATTTTTCTTACAAAATAATACAAAATTGCAAATAAGGCCATTTGCAGACGCACTACAGCGTTTTATTTGTTAGATGGATAACTTTATTATCTTACTACCTAAAACGTGCTCAAAATGGCTTAAAATGGCTTTTTTCCGTTTTCCTTACGTTTGAGTATTTTTTTTCCACTATCTTTGTTAGATATGCCATATATAATGTACTAATATAGTAAATAAAGATAGTAAAATGTTAAAAAATTGATTTATGTCAAGAGAAACGCATTTTTTTTAGGAAAAACACAAAAATGCTTGCGGGATATAAAAAAACTACTTACCTTTGCATCGTCTTTCAGACAAACACGCTCTTTGACATACTGACACACACATAACTGACAACTGCAATAGGTTGTCTGACGGCAGCGGAAAGACGCGCATAATTCACATTATTCACCTTTAATCAAGGAGTTATGAAAAATTTGATTTTTTCAGCCGCCATCACTACTCGTAGTGAGAGTTTAGAACGTTACATGAGCGATTGCAACCGCTACCGCTTAATGAATGATGAAGAAATCGCCCAAGCTATCAGCAAAGGCGATTATGAAAAAGTAATCTGTGCAAACCTCAAAATCGTTATCAGCATTGCCAAGTGCTATCAAGGCATGGGCTTGCTACTCGATGACCTCATCAGTGAGGGAAACATTGGATTAATAAACGCTGCAAAGGCTTTTGACGTGACGCGAGGCATTAAGTTTACAACTTGCGCCTTACAACACGTCAGAAAGGCCATCACCGAAGCCATCACGAACAAAGGAAAGGCTGTTCGTTATCCGAAGTACAAGGCCACCGACACCTACGGCTGTGCAAGCATTGACGCACCTTTAGGAGGCTCTGATGAGGACGGCAACGAGCGCACCATGTTAGACACCATGGAAAGCGGTGACACAGCCGACCACATAAGCGAGGCAGACGAAGCACAGCACACTATTAAGGTGCTGTTAGGTGGCCTCACAGAACGCGAGCGACAAATAATTTGTAAATTGTTTGGTATAGGCTGCAAAGAAGAATCAGCCTACACAATAAGTGAAAAATTAGGAATGTCGGAAGAACGTATTAGGCAAATAAAAATTGCCGCATTGGAAAAGATGCGGCAGCTTGCCTAAAAGACCTCTCAAAGGGCTGTGGAGCACTCCACAGCCCGATACCTTAACAACAACCCACAAACAAAAAATCGCCCTATTATGGCAAAGAAAACAACCTACAAAATTGTGGCGCATTTGTCCTATCGTGATAGGCAAAGCACCTACACGGAAGTAAGCGGCCTAACAAAACGTGAGGCTAACACCTATCTGAAAGAACGCTGTTATATTACCCCTTCACGGACATACAGCATTGAAAAGGAGTAGGAGTATGGGGAGTATGCTCCCCACCCATCCCCCCACCTATGTAGCCCCCCCGCCAAGGGGGGCTTTTTTTATTGCCCACACCAACAACAGTTTGCCAAATAAATTCTGGAAAAATCAGGAAAAAAAAAATTAAATAGTCTATTACTTCATTTTTTTATTAAAAACTTGAAATTAAAATTATTTTGTGCTCTATTTATAATAGAGAATAATTACCACAAAATAAAAAATTCTAGAATATGAAAGATTATAAGATTTACGTGTATGAGTTTTCAAACAACTATTGTTACATTGGTTTAACCAAAAATATTAAGAATCGAGACGATAGTCATCATACTGATAAAAGTAGTGGTGTTTATAAGCATTCGCAATCGTTTAATGAAGAAATACCTTTAGTTAAGATTTTAGAAGAGGATTTAGATGAATATGAAGCACAATCTAGTGAAGACAATTGGTGCAAATATTATCATGATAAAGGTTGGTTATTATTAAACAAAGCTAAGACTAGATTATTTTCATCTTCTCTAGGTGGTAATAGCAGTTCTATCGTTGATATTAAAAAGGCTAAAGAAAGTAGCGACTTATCACTGTCTTATAACGAATGTTTGAATATTGCCAAAAAATATGAATATTTATCTGATTTTAGAATTGAAGCTAACAATTATTATGAAATGTCTCGTAAATATGGGTGGAAATTTGATTGGTTAAAAAGGAGTAAGCCTATTAATAATAGCAAAGTAAATATAAGGGATATGTCTTATGATGAAATGAAGGCAATAGCGTGCAAATATAATACTAGGACAGAATTTTCTTTACATGAAAAAACACTTTATACGAAATGTTTGTCAAATGGTTACATTGATGATTTTTTTCCTAAGAAGAAAAAGGTAAGACTAATAGTGATGATAATGAATTAATTAGTGATGATGATTTGCGCAATATTATGCAATCTTATTCAACGAAAAGTGATTTTTATAAGAATGACCATAAATATTATGAACTTTGCAGAAAGCGTGATTTGTTAAAAGAATTTATCAAAAAAGATAGTAAATCAAGTAAAACCAACTATTCCAAAGGTATAATTAATTATGATGATAGTATCATTAAATATGAAATTTCAGATTTTTTCCTAAAAAATAAAAACATTGTAGTATGTGAAAAATACGGCAGCAAATATGTGTTTAACAAGGATGATATGTGTTTATATTACATATATAAAACATTAGTATCTATGGTGCGGATTCATTTTGATAAATATGGTATTCCTTGTTATAAAATTGGAAGCTCTTATACATATGTTTTTGAAATAATAAATGATTTTCTATATAATAGTGAATATAATTTATTTAAGTTTAAGGATGGCAATTACAAAAATATAAATATGGATAATATTGAACATTGCATTATTGATTTGAATGATTTTTCAAAAATGGTTGAATTGGATACTTTTTTGATTAATTCTCATGGAGAAATATACTCTGTCAAACATATGATGCTAATGCCATTAGATGAAATAAATGGTTATTTATTTTTTAGAGGTTTTAGGATTGACAAACTTGTTGTAAAATATTTTCATGAAGGTTATAACACATTAAAAAACATTGAAGTGCTTCATAAAGATGGTAATTTATTAAACAATGAAATAAATAATTTAGATATTGAATTAAAGGATAAAAAAACGTACAAAAAAAATTTCTTACTAGTTGAAAATGTTGGCGAAACTAATAGATTATACATTGATGACTATATTAATGATAAAAAATACTTTTTAGGTTTAATAAAAAACAAGAAAGTAATTGATGCTATAAAAGTGGATATATTAGATTATATAGCCAAGAATCATAAGATTGAAGAATGGATAAGCGAGTATCAGAGTTTATATTTTAAAGAATGGCAAAAGAAAGATAATGATATTAATATGATTGAATTAAGGGTAAATAGTAATGGTTGTTATTATTCCGAAATTCACAAATTATGGAAAAGTAAAATTTTTTATAATAATAAAGAATATAGTTTAGGATATTTCCATACATTTGAAGCTGGAAAAATGTTATATGATGAAGCTGTAATGTACATCAAACATGGAAAATTTGAAAAGTGGTATGAGAACATTGAGTCTCATAGAGAAAGGATGAGATATTATTTTGAGTAATCATGGGTACAGCGAAAGAAATGCGCAACTTAAAATAGGGCGCATTTTTATTTTTTTTTTAATATTATATTGATTTGCTTGAATTTTTATATTTTTTTTTTATATTTTTTTAGTTTTTAAAATTTGGCGATATGAAGCGTTTAGGTAAGGAATACAAGTTAGGTATATGTGATGTTATGTCCATATGTTATGGTAGTATTAACAAGGGTTGTCCTAATGTTATTTACATTTCTGGTCATTGTTGGGTATCTCCGACTCGTTTATTTAATGGTTATGACATTGTTTCTGATATTGAGGATAACATTCGTTGTGGTATAAAGGAGTTTTTGTGTAATGGTTTTGATTTTGATAAGCGTTTTATTTTAGATTTCGACTTAAGTTCTGACAATTTATTGATTGGCAGCAAGAAGTTTTTATCTTTTGATTTATTTTTGCGTCAATGTGATGGTTCTATTAAGTCTTTGAAGTGTATTAGGTCTATTTTGGAGGGTAGATTTGGTTTAATTATTAATGATTTGCATCATTTTTTATGTTCCAATGGTTTTTTAGTATCTAGGAAGAAGAATTGTTAGTTATTGATATTTATATATTGGTAATAATTTTTTTTAAAAATGGTATAGATTATGAAGAGTATTATAAGGTTGACCGAGGGTGAGTTATATGGTCTTATATCTAATTCGGTTCGAAAGATACTTAAGGAGGACAATGTTCTTGGTGACAATTGGCATGAAGTTGATGACAACAATGTTTACAACAATTACGAGCAATTTGAGGGTGAGGATGATGGTTTACCTTGGGATAAGAATGAGGATTTTTCTCCTCTTTTGGGCCAACATGATATGAGCATTCAAGGTGAGGATGGAGACCCAACGTATTATGGTGAGGATGAGACGGACCCAGAGTATGTTGGTGGTTATATGGATGATTTTTAGTTTATTGTTTTCAATTTTTTTTAAAATAGTTGAGCAGTCATTTATTTGACTGCTCTTTGTTGTTATTGTTTTTTTACTTTAAGATTCGGCTAGTTTTTAATTTATTTTGATATTTCATCATAATGCCTCTCCATTTTTCATCTAGTTCGCTCCAATAATCGTGTCCTTGTGGTGTGCTAGCCCAATGGAAGGCATGGTTTATCAATTCGTATAGGGTTTCTTCTTCTATGAGTGTGTTAAATCTATCTAGTGTTAGTATATCTAGGTAATTTGTTAAGTTTTTAAATTCTCTTTTTCTTTGTGTCAGCAAGTTTTCCTTAAATTGTTTTAGTGCATTATTGTCTTTAAGGAAAATGACAAATGTTTGCTTTAGTTCTTTATAGGTTAATTGTGGTTTCATTTTGTTATAATTGGATATTGTTTATATATGTGCGCCATTTATGGCTTAATTCTTCCCAAAACGTGTGTCCTTGTGGTGTTGATGCCCATCTGAATGCCCCATCTATCAGCATTGTTTTGCTACCGTTATGTGAAAACTGAGATATTGGGAATATATAATATTCCCAACGTCCGCGATTTATTCCCTTCATATAATTGTATACATTTATTTTATATTGTTTTAATGCTTTATGCTTTTTTAGGAAAGATACAAATTCTTTTTTAATTATTTGTGCTCTTGTCATATGTTTTTAAATTGATATGAATAATTTCTAAGTGGTGTTTTTGCCCAAGTGAATGTGCCTCTAATTAATACTGCTCCATTATCTATATGCAATTTTCTTAATGGTTGCAAATCGTTTTCTTAGTTACCTATTTTATTACTGTTATATATGTTTATTCTATATTGGTGTAATACATTATTTTGTGCTAAAAAGTGTTTAAACTTTTTTAAGTGTGGGGGCCATATACTTTATTTATATCAATAATTCTATATGAATATTTTTTAGTTGTTTGTCTCCATTTTTTATCTAGTGTTTCCCAAAATTTATGTCCTTGTAGTGTTTTTGCCCAAGTGAATGAATTATTTATAAATTCATTAAATTCCTCATACACTATGCACATTTTTATGTTTCCTATTGTAAAGAAATCTATATAATTTATATATTCTGTAAACAAGTTAGATTTTTGTTCTATCAAATTTACCTTATATTGTTTTAGTGCTTTATTTTCTTTAAGGAAATTGATAAATAATTGTTTTAGTTCTTTGTAAGTTATTTGTTGTTTCATCGGTGTAATATATTTTTGTTGCAAATATATAATTATTTTACTTGTGATGCAAATATTTTAACTTTTTTTGATATTTATGTAATATGGGAGTTATTAGGAACATAAAGGCATCTATTGATGACAAATCGTCTATGAGTGTCAACAGCATTACGTTGTTGATATCTGCTTTAATGGGTGTTATTGTTGGGTTGGTGATGTGTTTTGTGTTGGTATATGATGTTCTTTATGATGGTAGGATAGACACTGATATGGGTGATATGGCTATGTTATTGATGGCTAGTGGTGTTTATATTTTGGGTAGCGGTGCTCCGAAGGCTTATGTTGATTCTCGTATGAAGACTCGTTCTTGGGTTGAGAATGAGAAGATGCGTATTGAAGCAGAAGAGGATTTGGAGGATTTAAGAAGTGAAAGAAGAATGAAGAGAAGGAAGAAAAACCAGATTGTTGACATGGATGACAGTGTTGATGATAGTGGTGATGAAATAACAGATGAACCATGAAAAAGTTAATACTATCTAATAAACAGTTTAATTCGTTATATGAGTCCATTATTAAAGAAATGAAAGCCTATCATGGTAGTAGAAGTAATTTTGGAAAATTTTCTACTGAATTTCTTAGTACTGGAGAGGGCAGTCAAGTGTATGGATGGGGTATATATGTGACTCAAGACTTTGACACTGCCAAGTTTTATTGTGAGGCTTCGTTTAGCACTCGTGATTTATGCATTTTTGGCAAGCCCATTAAACAATTTTCAGATGCTGAACTAGCAGAACTTGGTGAAGGTTATATATCTTTGAAGTATTTTTATAGATTAAGTATGGAAAAGACAACTAGTTCTGTATTACGTATAGCATCAGATTGTCTTCATGAAGATAGATATTCAATAGATGAGTTGCAAAATAGAATCAATTATTGCAAAAATAACGGTAAATATGTTGATAGTGATGACATTGATAGAGTTGAATACTTAAAAGGTAGATTAAAGCACGCGGAGACATTAAGTAAATGGTTAAAAAATAAAAATTTTTATGAATCCATCTATAGAGGTATTTCATATTTGTATACGGTTGAAATTCCAGATGATAATGGGGATAACTATTTACAGTGGGATAAAGAGTATAGTCTTGAATACATAAGAAAACTAGCAAGTATGCTTATAGAAGTTGGTTTTGAACGTGTTAGTAAAGGTATGGGTGGATATTTTTATCAATTAATAACTGATTACAATTCTTACTACAAAGGAAAAGTTACTGGTAAAATGATATATACACAGCTCGTCAAATGTATTGGTGGTGTAGGTTACGAAACAGAGGATGGTGCTGATAAAACCGCATCCTTGTTGTTAAATAAATGTGGTATGGATGGAATCAAAGTTCCAATTGGGTTTACTCATAGGGTTAACGTTGAAGGATATAATTATGTGATATTTGATGAAAATAGCATAAAAATATTGAAATCAGAAAAAAATGAAATATAAAAATTAAATAATATGAACAAGAATATTCTTAACTATATTGAGGAATGTGAAGCTTGGAAGGTTGGGATAAAGAACTTGCACTGGAGTGCTGATAATCTGTCCCAGCACGAGTTATGTGATGACATTGCTGATGAGATTTCCAATTTTGAGGATTTGGTATCTGAGGTTGAGCAATCCATTAGTGGAAAGATTGAGTTAAATGGTTTTAAGCCAAAGAGTTATAAAATTGTATCTTTAAAATCATTTGTTGAGGATGTGATTTCTTCTAGTCAAGAATTCTTGAAGAAATTGGGCAAGATGGGTGATAGATACATTGGCATCAAGAGTGAGTGTGAGTCATTTATTGGTGTCATGCAGCGCAAGTTATATCTTGTTAACTTTACACTCAAGGAGGAGTTAAAGAGGCGGTTAAGGGCGCAGTTACGTGAAGGTTATAGGAAAGAGGAGAACATCAAGACTGTATTTAGAGGGAATGACCCCACAACTGACAATGGTATAACTAAGAGGTTGGAGGCTATTTCGAAGAATGGTCAATTTAATTCTCGTGTATTTGCTAGCAAGGGTGATGCTTTTGACTTTATTGCTAGGCATTTGGAGAAAGTTGGTAGTCTTCATTCTATTGGCAATGTTGATGATGTATTTATTGTTCAATTTGATGCAAACAATGGAAAGTCTTACAAGGGTATGTTGCACTTTATGGAGGTTGGTGATGGTCAATACAAGGCTAGTTTAAAGTTTTCCAATCTTGGAAAGGATGGTGAAGAGGATGTTGACCCAGAGTTATCAGAGCCTACCATTGAAGATGATTATGATAATGAATTAAGTAATGGTTATAGGATGGAAAATAGAGATATTAGATTAACTGAATCAGAGCTTAAGCAAGTTATTAAGGAGGCTGCAATGAAGATATTATTTGAAAAAAAAGGCATTAAGATAGCAAAGGAGAAGGAGGGTACTTTCACGAGGGAGGCCACTAAGCACGGTAAGTCTCCGAAGGAGTTTGCCAAGCAAGTGTTGAGTAATCCTAATGATTATTCTCCTAAAATGAGGAAAAAAGCCAATTTTTGCAACAATTTTGCAAAATAATGTGTAGTTATATTAGCATAAAAAGAGTGAGTTTTTTGCCTCACTCTTTTTTTAGCATTCTTGTAAATTTCCATCTTCATCAAGAATGAATGCTTTTCTACAGTCTATGCAAGCCCATTTATCGGTTATGATTGGTTTTTCAGTTAGTTGTGTGTGTCCGAATATTTGATAATCATATCCATCAACTATTGAATCTTCGTTTGGTATTACGTTATATTCTAGTGAATCATCTAGGTCTATTTTTTCTCTTACGTCTGACCACAGTATGCTTCCACTTTTTTCTCCTATCCAAGTTCTATATTTTGATTTTTCTCCCAATGCTGCTATACCTTTTGGGGTATTTATTAGATTATTTAGGTTATCAGTTGTTGGTTCTCCTATAATATCTTTATTTCTTTCGACCCAAGATTGCATTAATCCAGCATGTGTGAAGAGATATTTTTTATCATTAATTTGTTCTTCGTGTGCTAGTTTGAAGAGGTGTTTATGTAGTGTATACAGTTCTCTTATTTTATATGCATTTGAAGAATCGTATCTAGTTGACCTTGGGAAGTTTTTAATGAAATAGTGTGCTGCGTGATTGCCTATAAGCAGCGTTACTTTTTCTTTATTATTGAGTTTATATTCTATAATTTCTTCTAGTGTTCTTATTGCTTGTTTTCTTG
>Ga0247611_10008454_pt1 | contig 12673 bp, 15 predicted proteins | sample 177DNAGHGhighgp2_FD_192422 | JGI IMG/M metagenome (GOLD analysis project Ga0247611, IMG submission 192422) | Sheep rumen microbial communities from Palmerston North, Manawatu-Wanganui, New Zealand - 1770 DNA GHGhigh gp2 | ecosystem: Host-associated > Mammals > Digestive system > Stomach > Rumen... | reverse complement strand
ATTTTTGCAGCAGCAACACTACAATTTTGTGCACCTGGATGGAAAGCAAAAATAATCGGATTTCTAGTTTTTAAACAAATTAAAGATTTAAAAATTGCAGTTGATGTAGGGTTTGTAACAGGAGTAATACCTGCAACTACACCTACAGGTTCAGCAAGCTCTACAACACCTGTTACTGTGTTTTCAGAGATTACGCCAACTGTTTTAGTATTTTTCATATTATTTGTAACATATTCGCAAGCAAATAAATTTTTAGTTGCCTTATCTTCAAATACGCCACGTTTAGTTTCTTCAACTGCCATCTTAGCTAATACGCCATGCTTATCAAGTGCAGCAACTGATGCTTTAGCTACAATGTAGTCAATCTTTTCTTGAGTAAATGATGCATAGTCATCAAGTGCTTTTAAAGCCTTTTCTACTAAAGCATTTACTTCTTCCTTTGGTGTCATTTTTTCATTCATAAACATCACACTCCATTATTTAAATTAAAAAACAACCATCTTGATAATTTGATTATATCAAATAGATGATTGTTTTTTTCATGGTAAACGTTTTATTAAAATTGAAAGCACCTAAGTAAACGTTTTATTTAATCCATTTTATAGGATTTATACCGTTTTTCATTAAGAAGTCATTAGTTTTACTAAATGGTTTTGAGCCGAAAAAACCTCTATAAGCTGAAAGTGGAGATGGATGAGCTGACTCTATTATTAAATGCTTTGGATTATTTAAAAACTTCTTCTTTTTTTGTGCTGGTGAACCCCATAATATAAATACAATAGGCTTATCAATTGTATTAATTAATGATATTACATTATCAGTAAATATATCCCAACCAAAATCTTTATGAGAAAATGCTTGACCATTTCTTACTGTTAATGTCGTATTTAAAAGTAATACACCTTGCTTAGCTAAATAATCTAAATTACCATCTTGATTTACTTCAACTCCCAAATCAGATGACATTTCTTTATATATATTTTGAAGTGATGGTGGTAATTTTTCACATAAAACACTAAAAGCTAAGCCATGAGCTTGATTAATTTCATGATAAGGATCTTGACCAAGTATTACAACCTTTAAATCATTAAATGGTGTCATTTTAAAAGCATGATATATATATTTATAATCAGGGTGACATAAATAATTATTATATTCATAATCAACCTTTTCTTTTAACACCTTATAATAATCCTTTTCTTTTTCTTTATTTATAAAATCAATCCATTCCATAATATATACCTCAAATAAAATTATATAACAAAAAATAAAAAAATAAAACCCAACAAGTGTTGGGTTTTAAAATCAAATAACTACTTTAATTCAGCGAAATATTTGATTGTTCTAACCATTTGGCTAGTGTATGAGTTTTCGTTATCATACCAAGAAACAACTTGAACTTGGAATGTATCGTCAGCAACTTTAGAAACCATAGTTTGAGTTGAATCGAATAAAGAACCATATCTCATACCGATAACATCTGAAGAAACGATTGGATCAGTGTTATATCCGAATGATTGAGAAGCTTGAGCCTTCATTGCAGCGTTGATACCATCAACTGTAACATCTTTACCTTTAACTACTGCAGTTAAGATAGTAGTTGATCCTGTAGGAACTGGAACTCTTTGTGCAGAACCAATTAATTTACCATTTAATTCAGGAATAACTAAACCGATTGCCTTAGCAGCACCAGTTGAGTTTGGAACAATGTTAGCAGCACCTGCTCTTGCTCTTCTTAAATCACCTTTTCTATGTGGTCCATCAAGAATCATTTGATCACCTGTGTATGCATGAATTGTAGACATGATACCAGATTGAATTGGAGCATAGTCATTTAATGCTTTAGCCATAGGAGCTAAGCAGTTAGTTGTACAAGATGCAGCAGAAATAACTTGATCAGAAGCCTTTAAAGTCTTTTCATTTACACCAAATACGATTGTAGGTAAGTCATTTCCAGCTGGAGCTGAAATAACAACTTTCTTAGCGCCGGCATTGATATGAGCCATAGCTTTTTCTTTCTTAGTATAGAAACCAGTACATTCTAATACTACATCAACATCTAATTCACCCCAAGGTAAATTGTTAGCATCTGCTTCTTTGTAAATAGTAATTTTCTTACCATCAACAACGATATAGTTTTCACCTGCTTCAACAGTGTGTTTGTTTTCGCCAATGAAACCAGCATATCCTCCTTGTGCAGTATCATACTTTAATAAGTTAGCTAGCATCTCTGGAGCAGTTAAGTCATTGATTGCTACTACCTCATAACCTTCAGCGTCGAACATTTGTCTAAAAGCTAAACGTCCAATACGTCCAAAACCATTAATTGCAACTTTAACAGCCATTTTTTAAATTCCTCCTAATGTTTAATTATTAATTGTAATTAATTATTCAAAACTACATTAATTATTTTATCATTACACCTAATTATATTCAATATAACAAAAAAGCATGTAAACGTTTACTTACTTATGAATAAGTAATATTACACACTTTTTTCGTTTTTTTATTAACTTAAACGTTTAAAATTTGATTTTTTTATGTTTTTTTATTCTTTACTTACCAAAAATGTTCTAGTGATTCTATCCATAAAATTCTTTTTATCATGACTTGCCATCTTAAGCTTTTTATCACTTAAAAATATATATAATGTTTTTAATTCCTTAACAGGATATGAAACATGATCTGCAGTTATAAATAAATCTGATGTCTCTTGATAAGTCTTAGCTTCTACTTCTAATTTTATTCTTCTTTTATCTGATAATACCATCGGAGATGATATTGTTCTATATGCATTAGAATTGATACCTGCTATTTCAGTTAATTGAATCACATTAACTAAATTATCTACTACGGCACCATGAAGTGATTTATTATAAGCTGTAGAACCTGATGGTGTTGAAATACATAATCCTGTACCACGATATTTTTCTAAAAAATGATCATCGATATATACATCTAATGTTAAAGTTCTAAGTGGAGATGAAATAGTTACTTCATTTAGAGCAAAATCATTTGTTACAGTTCCATTTTTAGATACAAATTCAGCTTGTAATAAACTATATTCTTCTATATTATAATTATTTGTATTAATGTCATTAATTAATAAATCAACATCATTAACCAAATAATTAGCATAAAATCCTAAATGTCCAGTATGAATACCAAATAATATCGCCTTAGGATATTCATGTGCAGCTTTAATAATTGTGCCATCTCCTCCTATAGCAATAACTATATCAGGATTGTTATTATTATATTCATGCTTTAAGTTTAATTTGATGTATTCTTTTATTTTATTTGACTCTTCAAAATCTCTAGATAAAATACAATATTTCATATAAATAACCACCCTAAAGCCATTTTAACACAAATATTATTATTAATCCATAAATATTAACTTGATTTTTATACCTTTTTATTAGTATAATAAAGATGTTGTGGGGTGCTATTATGTACAAAAACAAAGAAATTGAGTTTAAAACAATAATTACTGAAGAACAATATTTATCATTATTAAAAGAATTTGATTTAGAAAATAATATCTTCAGTCAAACAAATCATTACTTTGATACTGATGATACAAAATTATTAAATGATAAAACTGTTTTAAGAATTAGACAAAAAGGTAATAACTACAAATTAACAAAAAAGACTAGAGCTGAAATTGGAGCTAATGAAGAACATATCTTACTTACTAAAGATAAAGCATTAGAGCTTTTAGAAAAGGGATTTGATGCTGAAATTATAGGCTTACCATATTTTGTACATAAAATGGCAGAATTAACAACTCATAGAGCTAGTGCTCCATATAAAAATGGAACTATCTTCTTCGATAAGAGTGAATACTATGGTAAAGTAGATTATGAAATCGAATATGAAGTAGATGATGTTGAAAGTGGAGAAAAAGATTTTAGTAATTTCTTAAAATCACATAATATTACATATAAAGAATCAATTAGAAAAAGCAAAAGAGCTTTTGATAATAGAAAATAATTAAGTACTATATTGAATCAACTATTTAGCGATTTAGGGATAGTGAAAGCCTTTAAGTATTCATTATGGGAAATGGTTTAAATCTTAATAAAAAGAGCTAGTATATCTAGAATTAAGGTGGCACCGCGGTTTATTCGTCCTTAAAGTTTCAAATACTTTAAGGACTATTTTATTTATTATAAGGGGGATTTAAAAATGAGATTTATTTCAGGAGTACAACCAAGTGGTACTATTACACTTGGAAATTATATAGGAGCTATTAGAAACTTTGTATTATTACAAGATGATCCTAAATTTACAGATTTTTTAGTATTCGTAGCTGATATGCACGCAATTACAGTTCCACAAAACAAAGAGGAATTAAGAAAAAATATCAAATCATTAGTAGCTATATATCTTGCATGTGGCTTAGATCCTAAAAAGGTTCATATATTTATTCAATCAGAGGTTCCTGCCCACGCTATGCTAGGTTGGATTTTACAATGTAATGGTTATATTGGTGAATTAGAGCGTATGACCCAATATAAAGATAAGTCACAAAGACACCAAACAGATGGTGTAAGTGTTGGTTTACTTACATACCCATCATTAATGGCTGCAGATATTTTACTTTATGATACTGATTTAGTACCTGTAGGACAAGATCAAAAACAACATCTAGAATTAACAAGAACACTAGCTGAAAGATTTAACAATAAATATGGAGAAACATTTGTTGTACCTGATGCATATATTTCTAAAGCAGGTGCTAAAATTATGTCTTTATGTGATCCTACTAAAAAGATGAGTAAATCAGATCCTAATCCAAAAGGATATATTTCTCTTTTAGATGATATTAATGTAATTAAAAAGAAAATTAAATCTGCTGTAACTGACTTAGATACGAAAGTTAAATATGATAAAGAAAACAAACCTGGTATTTCTAATTTACTTACAATAATGTCATGCTGTACAAATAAATCTATTGAAGAGCTTGAAGAAATATATATAGATTCTAATTATGCTACATTTAAAGAGGATGTTGCAAATGCAGTTGTTTCAGTAATTGAACCAATTCAAAAGAAATATTATGAATTAATTAATTCAAAATACTTAGATGAAGTATTAGATGAAGGAAAAGATTATGCTAATTATTTAGCTAATAAAAAGATTGCAAAAGTAATTAATAAAGTTGGTTTGGGTAGAAAAACAAAATAAGCAATGGTTTTACGCCATTGCTTTTTTGATGTTTATTTCATCTGATAAAACAGTTATTACTTCTTCTTCATTTTTTAAAACTAAATGATTATTATTATCAATATTTATAACCTTATATAATTTATTATTATAATAAACATCTTTACCTATTACATAGCTATATTTTATATATAATTCATTTATATATTTATAATCTTTTTCTAATAATAAATTAAAGTAATATAAGATTTTAGATAATAAATCCATATTATCAATATTTTTTATTTCATTTAAACCAATTCCTAAATTAATTTTAGATAATTGATTTATTCCTATACCAATAATAGATGCCTTAAATTCATTTAAATATATATCTTCAATTAAAATACCAGATAATTTTAAATCATTTAAATATATATCATTAGGCCATTTTATAAATGTGCATATATTATAATCATTTAATGCTAAAACAATAGAAAGTGGAGATATTACCTCATAATTTAATTTCTTATCTTTAATTAAAATAGAAAAGCATAAATCCTTATCAAAAGATTGCCAAACTCTATCATATCTTCCTCTTCCATTTGTTTGCGTTTTAGCAATTAAAATAGAATTTGATGGATATTTATCATAATTTTCTTTAAAAAAAGTATTGGTTGAATCAATACTTTTTACTTTATATATATGATAATTTAAAATATCTTTTTGATATTTAATTTCATCCATTATTTTAATTCCTCTATTGTTTTATTTAAAGAATCTAGATCACATACATTTAATACTTTATATTTTCTATCTATTCTTTTCATAAAACCAGATAATGATTTACCAGGTCCGATTTCAATAAACATATCACATTTATCCATCATATATTTTAATGAATCTTCAAAATAAACTGAATGACAGATTTGTGCTTCAAGTAAGTCATTTAGGTTTTTATCCTCTTCTTTACCTGATACATTATATACCATATTAAATCTTGGTTTATTAGGATTATATTTATCTAATACAATTCTTAATTCTTTAGATGCAGGAATTAAAAGTGATGAATGGAAAGCACCTGATACATTTAATTCTACAACCTTTAATGCTCCAGCTTCAGTTAATTTTGGCATTGCCTCATCAATTCCTAAATTATCACCTGATATTACAATTTGACCAGGACAGTTATAATTTGCTATTTCACAAATACCTTTTACATCTTTTATAACTTCTAAGATTTTTTCTCTAGATAAGCCAATTACTGCAGCCATTTTAGATGTGCCTAAAGGTAATGCATTTTGCATGATATTACCTCTATTTGTAATAATATCTATTGCATCATCAAGTGACCAAACATCAGCAAATGTTAAAGCACTATATTCACCTAGTGAAAGTCCACATGCATAAGATGCATCTATACCATTTTCTTTTAATATTGATGCATAAACATATGAAGTTAATAATATAGCTTTTTGAGCATACATTGTTTGATTTAGTAATTCTTCTGGACCATTAAAGCATAAATCTCTAATTTCAGGAAATTTATCATATAATTCTTTAGCTTTTGGATAATTATCATAAATATCTTTACCCATTCCTACAGCTTGTGAGCCTTGTCCAGCAAATAAAAAACCAATTTTCATAATATCCCTCTATTCTAAACCGATTTTTCTAAATTTCTTATATCTTAATTCTAATAATGTGTTTTTATCTAGCTTAGATAATTCTTTCAATTTATTATATAATTTTTGTTTTAAATCTAATAAGAATTCATTTGTTGGTACTTTAATACCACCAAGTGGTTCTAATATGATTTCATCAATAATACCTTCATCTTTTAAATCATGACTTGTTAATTTCATAATTTCAGCAGATTCTTCAGCAGTTTTTAAATTTTTAAATAAAATTGATGAGAAGCCTTCAGGCGAAAGTACAGAATAAATTGCATTTTCAAACATATAAATGTAATCAGATACAGTTAAAGCTAGGGCTCCACCTGATCCACCTTCGGAAAGTACAATCGCAACAACTGGAGTTTTTAATTTAAAAAATTCCATTAAATTAGATGCGATAGCTCTTGCTTGTCCACGTTCTTCTGCGCCTTTTCCAGGGTATGCACCTGATGTATCAACTATTGTTACAATTGGTCTATTAAACTTTGCAGCTTCTTTAGCTAATCTTAAAGATTTTCTAAAGCCTTCAGGTGATGTCATACCAAAATTTCTTTTTATAGATTCATTTAAATTAGTACCCTTTGCTTGAGCAATTACAGTAACAGGCATATCATCTAAGAAAGCTAGGCCTGATACAATTGATTGATCATCAGAAAAATATTGATCACCATGTAGTTCAATAAATGAATCAAATAATCTATCAACTAAAGTTGTAGCTTTTAATCTATCTTCACTTCTTGCGATTAATACTCTATCCCAATGTGAAAGATTAGAATAAGTTTCTTCTTTTAATTTATTTAACAAATCCATCTTAATACTAAATTCTTCGCTTTTTGGATCTAAAGATAAAATTTCAGATTCAAGCAAAGAAATTTGTAGGCGATTTTCTTCTAATTTACTCATTAGTTATAACCATGAAGCTTTAGTAATAATCCTAAAGTATCCTTCATTTCCTTTCTTGAAACTATTTTATCAATATAGCCTTTTTCTAGACTAAATTCAGCAGTTTGGAATTCTTTTGGTAATACTTCTTTAATAGTTCTTTCAATAACTCTTTTACCTGCAAAACCAATTAAACAATTAGGTTCAGCTAAAGTAATATCAGCTAGGGCAGCAAATGATGCAGATACACCACCTGTTGTAGGATCTGTCATAACTACAATATATAAGCCATTTTCTCTTAAATTACCGATTGCAGCACTAGTTTTAGCCATTTGCATTAAAGATATTATACCTTCTTGCATTCTAGCTCCACCACTACAGCTAAATATAATTAAAGGTAAGTGTGATGAATAAGCATATTCAGCAAGAAGTGTTACTTTTTCTCCTGTTACACTTCCCATTGATCCCATCATGAAATAACTATTCATAACACCAACTAATACATTGATTCCATTAATTTTTCCTTTAGCACATACTATTGATTCATCATCACCAGTATCTTTAATTGCTTGATTTAATTTCTTTTCATAATCAGGAAAATCTAAATGTTTTTCTTCTAAGTTATTAAATAATATTTCATATTTATTATCATCCATAATTTGAGATAATCTCTCTTTAGGTGTTAATCTAAAATGATAATTACAATATGGACAAACAGATAAATTTTTAAATAAATCCTCTTTAATTATTAATCTATTACATTTTTGGCATTTGGTCATTAAATCATCAGGAACAACCTTAGCAATTGTTTCTTCTTTCTTTTTGACATTTAATTTATCAAGCGCCTCATTAAACTCATTTAATTCTTCCTTACGCTTATCGAAGGCGTTTTGCATAACCATCCAACTCCTTTAGGAACTTTTCTATGAATGTTGTATCATAGTTACCTAAAATAAATGTAGTATGATGCATTAATACATAATGGAATTCTGTTGTAGTTTTAATACCATCAACAATTAATTCCTCTAAGCACGCACGCATCTTTCTAATGCATTCTAGTCTTGATTGACCGAATACGACAATTTTTAAAATCATAGAATCATAATAAGGTGGAATTTGATATCCACTATATACTGAAGTATCAATTCTAACACCCATACCACCAGGTGTATGCATAAATTTAATTAAACCAGGACTTGGTCTAAAATCATTATAAATATCTTCAGCTGTAATTCTACATTCAATTGCATGACCTAATAATTTTACATCTTCTTGCCTATAAGCTAATTTTAAGCCATATGCAATTTTAATCATGTTTTTAACTATATCAATATTTGTTATAGCTTCAGTTACTGCATGTTCAACTTGAATTCTAGTATTCATTTCAATAAAATAGAAATTTTCATCCTTATCAACTAAAAATTCAATTGTACCAACACTATCATAACCAACATATTTGCATGCTTTAATTGCAGCATCATATAGTTTTTCTTTTAAATCTTTACTAATTGATTGACATGGTGCTTCTTCAAGCATTTTTTGATGACGACGTTGCATTGAGCAATTTCTTTCAAATAAATGAATAGCATTACCATATTTATCACACATAATTTGAACTTCTACATGCTTTGGTGCTTCAATATATTTTTCAATATATAATGAATCATCAGCAAAAAATCTTATTGCTTCATCCTTAGCTTCATTATAAAGACCTTCAAATTCAGTAGGAGATGAAACAAGCTTTATACCTTTTCCACCACCACCTAGTGATGCCTTTATTAAAACTGGATATCCAATTTTATTAGCAATTTCTTTTCCTTCTTCAAGGCTTACTGCCTTATGAGAACCAGGAATAACTGGGACACCTGCTTCAATCATTGAAGATATAGCTTCAGATTTATTACCCATTTTCTCCATTACTTGAGGATTAGGACCAATAAATGATAAGCCACATTTTTCAACCATTCTAGCAAATGTAGGATTTTCACTTAAAAAGCCAAAGCCAGGGTGAATTGCGTCACATCCTGTAACACATGCAGCACTTATGATTTGTTCCATATTTAAATATGAATCTTGAGGTAGTGCGCCACCAATACATACAGTTTCTTTTGCTAATTCTTTATGTAAGCTATCCTTATCAGCTTCAGAATATACAGCGACACATTGAATACCCATTTCTTTGCAGGCACGAATTATACGTACTGCAATTTCACCACGGTTTGCAACTAATATCTTTTTGAACATATTACTCACCTATAACAAAAAGCTTAGTACCAAATTCAACAATTTGTCCTTCCTTAACTGATATTTCATTAATAACACCATTATTAGGTGCTTTAATTTCATTCATAACCTTCATAGCTTCAATAATACATAATGTTTGTCCAGCCTTAACCTTGCTACCTAATGTAACATAAGGTGCTTGACCTTGAGATTGAGCTTGATGGAATGTACCAACAAGTGGTGATTTTACAATTTCACCTTGAACTTCTTCCTTTACATCTTCGCTTTTAGCTTCTGTTTTTTCAATATTTTGAGGAAAAATAGGCATTTGTTGAACCTTATTATCTCTTTTATCAAGTTTGATTTTAATGTCATCTACTTCTAAATCCATATAAGTTACACTTGATTCTTCAAATATTTTAATAATTCTTTGTAATTGTTTATAATCCATTATTTTTCACCAAGCTTTCTTTGAACTAATTCAACAACATCTTTTATTGTTAATACATTATCCATTTCTTCCCATTCAATGGAAATATTGAAATGTTCTTCTAATTCTAATGTCATTTCAACTGCATATAAGCTATCGATACCAAGACTTTTTAAATTAGCATCCATAGTAACTTCATTTTCATCGACATTAGCACATTCTACCAATAATTTTTTTATTTCTTCAAACATTATTTTGTCCCCTTTTCCTTTTCCTCTTTCCAGAAATTATCAAGGAAGATTTTATATGCTCCTTCACTAAAAGGAGGCTTTTTTAATAATTCATAAGTTTCATCACTTAATTTTAAATCATTTAATACATATTCCTTACCAGCATCATAAAATTTTGATAAGTGCTTTTGAATTTTTGCTTCATTTTTTAAAGATATTAAAGTCTTAAGCTGAGGAGCAAAAAGCATTAAATAATTATTTTTTCCACATATACAATCATATTGCTTAATAAGTGGTTCATATACAGGACCAAATTCAGTATAAGCACATGATGTTATAACTACAAATTTTGGAACTATTTCATTTCTTATTCCGTGGAAAGATTCACCATTTACTGGTGCTTTTTGACCACGATAGGTTTTAAGCATAGATAACATTCTATCTGTAAATACCTTCATCATACCAGGCATACCAAAGAAGAATAATGGATATGATTCAATAAAAATATCAGCTTCTAATATTTTTCTTTTCATCATTTCTATATCATCACCTTTGATGATACATTCTCCTTCAGTTCTTCCCCAGCAAGATAAGCATCCTAAGCAGGGCTTAATATTTAAATCATTTAAATTAATATATTCAACTTCGGCTTTTGATTCACTAACAATTCCATCAACAAATGCTTTAGTAACTAAAATAGTTGTTGATTCATTAGCTCTAGGGCTTCCGTTTAATATTAAGATTTTTTTAATATCATTCCCCACTTTAAAATACCTCTATTCACCAAAAATTTGTTTTCTATCTGCCTTTGTAAATGTCATTGTACCTTTTGCTCTTAATTCATTATCTACCATTACTTTTGCATCTAGAATTGCAAAAGGACCAACAACTTTATTTTTTGTAACTGTAATTACTAATTGATCACCAGGAATTACAGGCTTTGAAAATTTAAAATTATCAACCTTAGCTAATACATAAATTGCATCAGGATCAGCAGCATCTGTATCAAATACAAATGAAGATAGCTGAGCACATGATTCAATAATTAATACACCAGGCATAATTGGAGCACCAGGGAAATGACCCATAAAATATGGTTCATTAATTGATACATTTTTTATACCAACTGCAGATTCACCTGGAGTTACTTCTAATACCTTTTCAATCATTTGAAATGGTGGTCTTTGTTTAATTCTTTTATTGATATCATTAATATTCATCATAGTGAAAGTCCTCCATCAAGAGTAATTACTTGACCAGTAACATATGAGAATTCATCGCTTGCTAAAGCTAAAACTATATTACTAACATCTTCACTATTACCAAATCTTCTTAATGGAATATTCTTTAAATATTCTTCCTTTTTCTCATCAGATAATGTATCAATCATTTCTGTTTCAATGAAACCAGGAGCTACAGCATTACAACGAATACCTCGGCTTCCCATTTCTTTAGCTAATGTTTTTGTAAATTGATTTACTGCACCCTTTGTTGCGCTATAAACAGTTTGACCAGGTAATGAGAATGTACCTGATACTGATGACATATTAATAATTACGCCACTTCTCTTTCTAGCCATTTTAAGTGCACATTCTTTAGCACAATAAAAGTAGCCTTTAACATTTAAATTAAAGCATTCATCTAGGTTTTCTTCATGTAAACCTATTAATGGTTCATCACGAACAATACCAGCATTATTAACTAAAACATCAATTTGTTTATATGTATCAAATACTACCTTAACCATTTCTTTTACTTCTTCATATTTTGATACATCTGCCTTATAAAGCATTCCATCGCCACCGTTTTGTTTGATAATATCAAGTACTTCTTGGGCTTTAGCTTCACTTCTTGCATAATTTATTACTACTGTATAACCATGACTTCCAAGCTTGATTGCACATGCACGACCAATACCACGTGATGCACCTGTAACTATTGCTACTTTCATAATTGCCTCCTATTTTTCTAATACTAAAGCTGTATATGATCCACCTAAGCTATAAGATATAACTAATACCTTATTTAATTCGCTTGAAGAAACCTTTGTAGCTTTTGCATTTTTATTTTCAATTTCATAA